>ERZ837380.4841-NODE-4841-length-10888-cov-26.066002_pt1 | contig 10888 bp, 20 predicted proteins | sample MGYA00519685_ERZ837380 | MGnify/ENA primary metagenome ERZ837380 (study PRJEB31850, sample SAMEA3708817) | human gut metagenome | biome: human gut; feature: human-associated habitat; material: faeces | place: China | collected 2014 ...
GCAAAGCGTCCGATGCTTACGATTTGAGTCGATCGCTCAAAGGGTACATGTCAGGTTAATGAGACAGGAGGTGTTTTATGGATAAAACTTTTGATGAAGCCATTGCGGGAATCCGTAAGGCTGAGCGCGGCGTGGAAGTCCGCGAGGACATTGCACAGGGCATGGAGTACGTCAAGCAGTACGCCGAGGAAGTGACAGACCAGCAGCAGGCCGCCCTGCAGGCCGCTCAGACCGCCACCGGAGCAGCCAGCACCGCGACGAAAAAGGCCGCAGCAGCTGCAGAGAGCCAAAACGCAGCCCAGACCGCCGCAGCCAGCGCAAGCAAAGACGCACAGTCAGCATCCGCAGACGCAACGAACGCGGCGAGCTCTGCCGCTTCTGCCAAAGCTGAAGCGGACAGGGCTGCGGCTATTGTACGCACCGATAAGACGCTAAGCGTCGAGGGCGCTCCGGCTGACGGAAAGGCTGTTGGTGACGCGCTGAAAGGCGTGATAAGCGCAGACGCTGTAAAGACCTTGATTGCAGACGCTCTGGCAGAAGACCATGCCAAAATCAAATTTTGGATTTCGGAAGACCCCACCAGCCCCGCCGCACTGTTCGGCGGTACATGGCAGGAGATTGCGCAGAACCGGGTGCTGATGGGTGCATCCTACGCCCACGCAGCGGGCACCACCGTGGAAGCCGGACTGCCCAACATCACAGGCAGCTTAATAGAAACGGAAGCAGAGAGCTCCCCATTCCGTGGTTCAAAAGCAAGTTTGTCGAAATCAGGAGCTTTAAAATTCACAGAGGTTAATACTGATTGGGGTGGCTACAGTAAGTTGTCAGGTTCGGCGTACAATATTAAATTTGATGCTTCCCTCTCGAATCCAATCTACGGCCGCAGCACCACAGTGCAGCCCGCTGCATACTATGTGCACATCTGGAAGCGCGTGGCATGAGAAAGGAGGTTTTGAACCATGAAGATCATTGACGAGACCGGCACGGTCGTGGAAAACCCTGACCTGACGCTTGGGTATCTGGTGGATGACACCGAGCCAGTGGAGCACCCCGCCGTGGAAGGCGTGGAGGAGCAGTGGCACTGGGAGACAGTGACCGAGTATCCGAACGGTGGCAAGGACGTGCAGAAGATCGTTGACCGTCCCGGCGTTCAGGCACAGGAAGAATGGGTGGAACAAGTGCCCATCCAGAAGTACGTCCGCTACACCGCCGAAGAGCTGGCCGCGCAGGAAGAAGCACGCAAAAAGGCCGAAGCCCGGGAGAAGCTGCCGGAGACGGTGGAGGCACTGCAAAAAGAAAACAAGATGCTCAAGCAATGCTTGCTTGAAATGAGCGAGATTGTTTATGCATAAAATCACACAAAAAATCGAAAGGATGGTATTTATGATGGCTATGTTGTGGGCACAGGAAATTATGTCTGCTGAGACTATGGAGGATGCAAAGGCGCTGTATGAGCGCTGCCCCCGCCTGCTGAAGGAGAAGGTCAAGGCGATTCTCATCAAGAGCGGATTTGAGGAGATCACGCAGTAAGGAGGACGCTATGGCTGAAATCATGGATGTGTCCCGATATCAGGGCACAATCAACTGGGAGAAGGTCAAGGCAAGCGGCAAGGTGGACGGCGTGATGATTCGCGCCATGGGCAACAGTGCAGCGGGCAGACCCAGCGCGCCCTACACCGACCCGCAGTTTGCCCGCAATTACAGCGAGTGCAAGCGGCTGGGCATACCCTGTGGCGTGTATGGCTACTTTAAAGCGGTCAACCGGGAACAGGCCGACAAGGAGCTGGCTTACTTCAAGAAGCTGCTCACCGGCCGGAGCTTTGAGCTGCCGGTGGCCGTGGACATCGAGGACGAGGTGCAGAAGCCGCTGGGCAAGGATGTGCTGACCGACCTGACAGCTTACATGCTGAGCACGGTGGAAAGCTGGGGCGTGTACGCTCTGCTCTACACCGGCCTGTGGTTTGGCAGCGCCTTCCTGTACATGGGCGGCGCGGCCCTGAAGCCATACGACGTGTGGCTGGCTGCCTACCGCACAAAGAAGCCCGAGCCCAGCTGGCCCTTTGGCATGTGGCAGTATACCAGCAAGGCCCGTGTACCCGGTGTGACCACCAACGTGGACATGAGCCACGCATACAAGGACTATGCGGGTATCATTAGCAAGAAGGGTCTGACCCGTCTCCGGGAGGGTAAATGACCGAAAAAGAAGCTCTCCTGTGGGTGCTTGGCATCCTTGGCAGCCTGTGCGCTGCGGCCATCACCATCGACAAGGTGCTGGACATCATCCACAAGTACGTCAAAAAGGCACAGGCCCCCGACGATGCGCAGAACAAGCGCATTGACGCCATTGAAAATCGACTGGCTGCGGTAGAAACCGTTTCCACGCAGCACACCGCGGCCCTTAGACGCGACTTGACGCGATTTGACGGCATCGATGAAGAAATGCGTCTCGTCCTTGTTGGCGTACAGAATCTTTTGGATGCGCAGTTGTCCGGTAACAACCGCGAAGGTATGCAAAAAAGCAAATCCGATATCAACAACTACCTGCTGAAAGGAGTAACAAATCATGGAAGCAATGTTTAATTTTATCCCCGCACCCATCGCACTGGTACTGATGTTCATCGGCTTTGCCGCGCTGGCCGTTGGTGCTATCCGGCTGGGTTACAAGCAGTACGTCAAGCAGTGGGCGCTGGAGCTCGTGACCATCGCTGAGGACAGTATCATGGGCAGCGGTCAGGGCGCAAAGAAAAAGGCGCAGGTCTTTGCCACGCTGCGCGGCGCACTGCCAGACTGGCTGAAACCCTTTATCACCGATGAAGTGCTGGACAGCGTGATTGAAAAGGCTGTCAGCATGATGAAAAAGGCATTGGCAGAAAAGAAGCCTACCATCAACAAGGGGTAATTTATGATTGAGCTAAGCGTATCTCTCGCATCCAATGGCGTCGTCAAAGTGCCGGGCTATGAGCAGCTGGTGCGCTTTGGCTACACCAAGAACCGGGGCGTGTACAGGCTTGCCGTCAGTGCCACTGGCGAGTGGGCCGGGCTGGCTATCCGGGCATTTTGGCACATCCCCGGTGGCGCTGATCCTCCCGCCTCGCTGGTGGTGGACGGCTATGTGGACGTGCCTGCCAGCGTGACCGCACAGCCCGGGAGCGGGTGCGTCACCTTTGAGGGTAGCGACGGCGCAAAGACCGTCACCAGCGCAGACCTGCACTACCGTGTCAGCGCCAACAGCGGCACGGAGGACGGCACAGAGCCGGAGCCGGGCACCCCTGCATGGCAGCAGCTGGTGGATGCCGTGCACACCGACGCCACCGCCGCACAGCAGGCTAAGACCGATGCATAAACTGCTGCCAGTGAAGCAGTCACCAGTGCGGGCAGTGCCAGCCAGAGCGCTCAGGAAGCCGCTGACAGCCTGCAAGCCCTCAAGGACGCCATTGCGTCCATGACCTAAGGAGGACATATGGCTATCAAAAGTAAAGCCCGGCATGACCTGACACTGTGCTCCATCAAGCGGGAAATCGCCGCAGGACGTGACGTGGCATACTGGTTGGACAAGGCGTACACCCATCTGGACAGCGGATTGTTGGACGCCGACGACATCGCAGAGGTGGAAGCCCTTGCGCAGGCGTACTATGACGCACTGGATGCTAAGGACAAGGCGAACGCTGAGGAAATTACGCAGTAAGGAGACATAACGCATGAACGCAGTAAATATCGAAGATTTGCTCGATCTGATTGAATCCATGAAACGCATATCTGCGGATGAAATTATCGCTGCATCAAAGGAGAACAACGAGCTGGAGCGCATCGCGCACATCGCAACGGAAGCAACTTATAAGGCTGTTATCGAAAAGTTGGAAAACCTCCGCGTGTATGCAGTAACCGTTTTGGATAGCAAGGAGTAAGGAGACAAAAAATGTTTCATTATCACTACATTAAAGTCATTGCTGATTCCGAAAACATGAGTACGGAAGAAATCACTTCTGTTCTGCAAAAATACTTTGCAAAACAGAACGATGGTTTTTACCTCGAAATCGACTTGGATAATCATGCCGCTGATTTCGATGGCAGCGGAAAATGGCTCATGCGGTTGGAAGGAAATATTTTGTGGCTAAATGGCGAATACGTTGCGTTCAGCGGTGTGCAACAAAACAACCCGAATGATAGCGTTATCGTCAAAATTTCCGCAATTCGTTATCTCATTGTTCACAATAAGGAGTGATATCATGGCAAGCACTACATACCGTCATCTCGGTGACGTCACCGGGATGTTCGCCGCACAAGAGCAATTTCGTGACATCACGAAAATGGTCTGCGCACGTTTTCGTGGCCTTACGAAAACATACCATCTCGGCAATGTCAACAAACTGGTGACGTTTTGTCACCGTTTCGCCGTCATTGGCAATATGGTGCGCAACGCCGGACAGCTGCCGCAGCCTTTTTGGCTCGGTGCTGTCTGTGGCGGCGGCTCGCGTGGTGCTGCCCCCTGCGCTGCGAGGGCTTGACCGACAGCAGATGACCGCCGCCATCAAAAGCGCACCGCTTGGGAGGGTAGACCGTAAGATAGCCTTACTGCGGTACGTTGAGCGGCTTCCGCTGCCGGACATTGCAGCACAGACGCATTACAGTCGGACGGCGATAGGCTACCGGCTGAAAGGCATTGATAAAATGCTGGATGTGCAATATACTATTTGTACGACCTAAGTGCCTTTGAATTATGAATTTCCAAACAATGTCACAAGTTATTACGTTCCTGATGATAAAAAATGGAGCTTGAAAGGCGAGGGTGTTGTCTCGGATTTGTGCCCACAGTGTAGATGTGAATACGAAAAAATGCTTCATAAATTCTATTTGGAAGGAGTGAAGCGTAATTTCTGAAGAATTAGGGTTTTATGACGAACAAAAATAATATTTATAAACAAAGAGCAAAAGTCACAGCAAAAACAAAACCACTTGTAGATAACATCGTTAAAACACTATCTTCAGAGGAACAGCGGATGCTTGGTGTTTACAACGATGAATATCTAACAATTACAGCAGGAGAATATGTTATAAAAAGATTCTTAAAAATCAGTGACGACACTCCTGTTGCGTTTTTTGACCTATTTGAAGAATGTTCATATATAGATGTAGCGGTTGCAACAAGAAATGATAAAAACTATCGAGGACATGGATACGCTTTGAATCTTGCACAATCGGCAATTAAATGGTATACAGCTCATAGATCTGATTTTGATAATAAACCACTGTTGTGGATAGCTCGAAAAGATAATGTGGCATCAAATCAATTGGCCTTGAAAATTGGGATGTGTCCAGACGATGCTTACAATAAATCCGACGAAGTTTGGAATTGCTACAGATACTCGTAATCTTATGTTTTTTTCTGAAGCTTGATTCTTGGCAAAACAAAGCGGCAGGCTTTCGGGTCTGCCGCTTTTCTTTTTGCACGGATTGTGGTATAATATTTACAGACAATTCGCCTAATGAATTGCTGGTGTGGTCTGGCCTAAAGATTTCTGTCAGCACAAGCGCACAGCTTACGAAATTTAGTCTCCCGCCCGCCTACTCACAGTGCGTACTATGCGGGAAACGATTTTATATGAATTATGGCAAATAAAATATATCACTTTTTGTCCCGTGCTTTGTTCGCTCTGATTATTTTTGGAGCGACATCAAGCGTTCTAAAAGCCGTCCTTCCGTTTTGGCATAGTGCATTTATAGGCGTGGTTTTATCGGTATATGCGTCTTTGCATTATACGCCATACGATTTATGATTTGAAAGGCTACGGCCTTTGTAGAGAGCGGCATTGCCTGTGGGCGGTTCCGCTCTTGATTTTAGACTTTGCCGTTTCGGCGGCATAAAAAATCCCCTGCTTTGCCAAAACCCTGCGTTCCACGCGGGGTACACTGTAGGCAAAGTGGGGGATTTTTTGTTTTACAGCAGTCCAAAGTGCTCGGCCAACAGGAATCTGACGTATGTAGGGCACGTGCGCTTTTCACCGCACCAGTCCTGCACAGTGCGCCGCGGGACGCCCGCCTGCTTTGCGAAAGAGGTCTGAGACAGCCCGGTGCGGGCCACCAGCTCACGCATTGGAAGATGAGCTAAATCCCAGATGGTGGACAGCCTTGCCTTCTCAGCGTCAAGATCTACGCACCAGTCGGCATCATCCGGGATGCTGAGGGTGACATTGTTAAGGAACGCTGCCCGGGATGTTTCCGGGTCGGTTGCCATATTGAAAAGTTCAGCTGTGTACATTGCCTTTCTCCTTCTTAAATCTCCCCGGTCAATGTTTGTGCATCGGCTGGGGACTTTTCTTTACTCCATATCTTCCAGAGCTTCAAGATACTTCGGGTAAAGATCTTCCACGATGGCCTGTCTCTCAACGTCGTCCAGATTGCCGTTCATGAGTGCCTCACCCTCTTCATCGGAGAGTTCGATGCTGGTAGTGACCATCAGGTCGCGAGCGTCCAGATGAGAGGTCTTGACGTCGCCATCATCGGTGAGGTGCGCGTAGATCATCCAAACGCCGTTGTCGTACTCAATTTCGGTACCGGTAGCCATAACCTTGGCTGCGAACTCGTCAGCAGTAAGCTTTTTCATAATTTACCTCCATGTGTTTGTTCGTGGTCTTTCACTGTCTTTATTATACACGCATTGCGTGTAATTGTCAAGGCTTTTTTGAAAATTTTATACGCCCTGCGTGCAAATGCTTGAGCGCTCATACAGCCCTATGCTGTGTGGGCGCTTTTCTTTTTGTTTAAAATAATCAAGCTTTAATCAAGCTTTAAGCAAGCTTTAAGCAAGTTTTAAGCAAGTTTTAAGCAAGAATTTTTGTCCTTCATTGTACCTTCATTGTCTCTCCCGGCGGTTTAAAAAAGTACACTGGGCGCAAAGGGAGGGGGTGCCATGTGGCACAGGTTTAACCCAAACCCGCACGGAAGCAGCGTCGGGGACTGCGTAGTGCGGGCGGTAGCTTCGGCCACCGGTCAGAGCTGGGAGCAAGCGTATATTGCGCTGGCGCTCACCGGCTACGCCCTCGGCGATATGCCCAGCGCCAACCGCACATGGGGCGCGTACCTTCAAAAGCAGGGTTACAAGCGCCGCATGGTGGAAGCAGACTGCACCGCCTGTTACACCGTGGCAGATTTTTCCCGGGAGTATCCGCGCGGCGTGTATGTGCTGGGCTGCTCCGGGCACGTCTTGACCGTGATCGACGGTGCGTGGTGGGACAGCTGGGACAGCGGCGCAGAATGCCCAATTTACTACTGGTATAAGGAGGAGTAAACGATGCCTTACAATCCGTATGCGTATCAGATGCCGACATACTACGGCCAGCCAATGCCGGACAACCTTGCTCAACTCAGGCAGGGAGTGGGCTATCAGTCTCCCATGATGCAGCAGCCGACAGCACAGACAGCACAGGCTACGCCATCCATCATCTGGGTGCAGGGAGAAGAGGGCGCAAAAGCCTATATGGTCGCCGCAGGCAACAGCGTACTGCTGATGGACAGCGAAAACAGCGCTTTTTACATCAAGAGCACCGATGCCAGCGGGATGCCGCTGCCTCTCCGCGTCTTTGACTACAAGGAACGCACCACGGCGACAAAAATGCCCCCTCAGACGGCGCAGCAGCCCGGCGGGGAGTTTGTCACCCGAGCAGAGTTTGACGCTCTGGCAGCCCGCTGTGCGGCGCTCGAGAAGCAAGAGCCTGCAAAACCTGAAACGGAGGTCAAATAAGTATGGCAAACCCTCTTTTTAACGCACTGGTCGGCGGTATGCCCGCCATGCCAAACCCTATGGGTCAGTTCGGGCAGATGATGCAGCAGTTCCAGCAGTTCCGTGCAAACTTTCAAGGCGACCCGAAAGCAGAGGTGCAAAAGCTGCTGCAATCCGGCAAAATGTCACAAAACCAGCTGAACCAGCTGCAGGCGATGGCGCAGCAGTTTCAGCAGTTCCTCCATTAAGTCGTAACCGTGGCCACGGTTCAAGCATAAAAATCATTCAAAACACACGAAAGGAGTACAAAAATGTCTCTTTCTTCCGATTCTGCGGTTCTGACCATGCCTGTTCAGCCCGCAAACACCAACGGCGGCAACGGCTTTGGCTTTGGCAATGATGGCGCATGGTGGATCATCATCCTGTTCCTGTTCGCCTTCTGCGGCGGCTGGGGCGGCAACTGGGGCGGCAATGGCAACACCGGTGCCGGTGTCGTTGACGGCTACGTCCTGACCTCCGATTTTGCCAACATCGAGCGCAAGATGGATGGTATCAACAACGGCATGTGTGATGGCTTCTACCAGCAGGCGCAGCTTGTCAACGGCGTGCAGCAGACCGTAAACAACGGCTTTATGTCCGCAGAGATCAGCCGTGCAAACCAGCAGGCGGCGTTCATGCAGCAGCTGTTTGCCATGCAGATGCAGCAGCAGGAGTGCTGCTGCGAGAACCGCTCTGCCATTCAGGGCGTCAACTACAATTTGGCCACCCAGTCCTGCGAGACCCGCAACACGGTGCAGAACACCACCCGGGACATCATCGACAACCAGAACCAGAACGCCCGCGCCATCCTTGACGCCCTGACCGCACAGCGCATCGAGGCAAAGGACGCAAAGATCGCTGAGCAGGGTCAGCAGCTGTTCGCAGCACAGCTTGCGGCATCTCAGGCAGCCCAGAACGAAACGCTCAAGGCCTACATGAGCGGTCAGCTGGCCTACTACAATCCGCGCCCCGTGCCCGCATTCCAGGTTCCTGCACCTTACCAGTACGGTAACTGCGGCACCGGTTGCGGCTGCGGCAGCTGCGCATAACCGAATCACGACAGCTTTTTGAGTGGTTGTTTCCAAAATGGAAATGCCCACATCAAAATGTTCAGCCCCTGAGCTGATTTTGCAAACCAGAGCGCCGGGGCAGCAGTCCCGGCGTTTTTTCTATGAAAGGAGCCGATAAAATGGCTGAATTTAGCAACTCCAACACCGTCATCGTGGCGGCGGGTGAAAACCTTCCCCTGACCGAGACCGCAGTGAAAGCCCCTGCTTGTATCGTGCACCGTGAGGGAAGCGGCCTTGTGACCTTGCGCGGCATGACCAGCGGGCAGTGCAGGGCCCGCTTCAAGGTAAGCTTTGGCGGCAATATCGCCATTCCCACCGGCGGCACTGTGGGGCCCATTTCCGTGGCTCTGGCTGTCAGCGGTGAGTCGCTGACCAGTGCGACCGCGATTGTCACGCCGGCGGCAGTCGAAAATTACTTCAACGTTTTCGTGGCCGCTTTCATCGAAGTGCCGCGTGGCTGCTGCGTGACTGTGGCGGTTAAAAACACCAGTACGCAGGCAGTCAGCATTGCAAACAGCAACCTGATCGTTGAGCGGGTAGCATAAGAAAGGAGATAAAGTCATGCTGGATAAACTGAATCATCTGAAGGATGAGATGTGCGACGAGCTCATGGAGCTTACCGACAAAAAGAACCGCTCTCCGGGCGATGTTGAGATGATCGGCGAGATCGTGGACATCATTCTGGACATCCACCGCATCGAGGACTACCGCGAGGGCGGCGAGTACAGCCGTGCGGGCGAGTGGGAAGCTGACATGCGCGGATCCTTCAGCCGCGATGCCGGAAACGGTTACAACCGGGGCAACAGCTACGCCAACCGTGGCCGGCACTATGTTCGTGGGCACTACTCCCGCACGGATGGCCGTGAGCGCATGATCTCTGATATTGAGGACATGATGCAGGAAGCCACCGGTGCAGAGCGTGACGCCTACAAGCGGGCAGCTGACATCTTACGCAACGCATAAGAAAGGGGGCGGCAGGCATGGACATTGACGAGATCAATGAGCACATCCGCAAGCTCAAGTGCGAGGAAACCAGCTGGCAGAGTGTCAACAAACTTGCCGCCCTCTGCACTGTGCGGGACGAGCTGGAAGAAAAGCAGGCACCTGAAACGCAGACCCAGTCATTGCCGCCCACGGATTACCGGGCGGCGTACTCCACAGCAGCGGAACCGCAAAGCGACTTTGTGGCGGCTGCCAGCTCTGTTCCTTTCGGAGGTCTGATGCAGGTGCTTGACGAGCACATGAATGCAATAAAGCTGGTTTACCCGAAAGAGTATGAGCTCGTAATGCGGAAGATAAGCGACTTGTAAAAAGACATAAAATGTGCTATTTTTACATGAGCTTCAACGTTAGGGCACGGGATGCATAATCTAACGGAAAGCCAACAAATTGATGATTATTCACGTTAAAACGCCAAATAAATTTGATTTGTAATCAGTGGGTTGCGGGTTCAACTCCTGTCACCAGCTCCAAAAATAAACGCACGAACGATAAAAACAAACCGTCCGTGCGTTTTTCTTTTTGCTTGAAACGACTTAAAATCTCCTGAATGAACGTGATAATCTAACAAACAGTCTAACAAATCAGTATTTCATCTTCTGCATTTCCCGCAACAAATAGGCTGGGTCGTTGTGGGACACGTACTTGTTGGCCGTGGTTGAGAAATTTTTGTGACCCAAGATGGCCTGCACGGCGGTCTTTTCCAGACCACACTCCACCATTTTACTGCTGGCCGTGTGACGCAGGGTGTGTGGATGCACACCCTCTATATTGCACTCCTGCATCAGGGCTCGGAATTTTGTAGCCACATTGCGTTTGTCCAGCTTTGTGCCGGCCTTGGATGGTATCAGCCATTCGCACCCGCTGTTCAGCATCCAAAAAGCTACCGTCTTGTAAATCGGCTCAAGAATCGGGATAATGCGGTTTTTGCCTGCCTCGGTCTTTTCGCCGCCCTGCATATAGTGTTCCTTCAGATGCACGTCCTCACAGCGCATAGAGAGCAGTTCATCAATGCGCATACCGGTGTACAGCAGCACCATGGCGATCTGAGCCGTCTGCCCGA
>ERZ837380.4844-NODE-4844-length-10886-cov-4.834272_pt1 | contig 10886 bp, 8 predicted proteins | sample MGYA00519685_ERZ837380 | MGnify/ENA primary metagenome ERZ837380 (study PRJEB31850, sample SAMEA3708817) | human gut metagenome | biome: human gut; feature: human-associated habitat; material: faeces | place: China | collected 2014 ...
AGAATTTATTTTGCATATTTCAAAATAAAATTCTTAAATGAAATACAATATAAAATCCCTGCAATAGCTGGAATATTAACACAATTCGCGTGGGGGATTATGAATATAATGTTATATCAAACTTTTATGCAAGAAGGAACGAGCGACTATACAGTATCTCAAATGGCAACATATATTTGGCTAAATCAAGCGTTTTTTGCACTGTTTAACTTATGGGCAGTAGACAACGAAATTTTAGAAGAATGTAGAACTGGAAAAATTGCAATGGAGCTAATAAAGCCAATTGACTTGTACTTTATTTGGCATTCTAAAACACTAGGAGTAAAACTGGCAAGAGTTATATTAAGAGCAATTCCTATATTAATAGTTGCTAGTCTTCCTTTTATGGGGACATTTAGACTAAATGCACCAGTAAATATAACAGCACTGCTATTTACAATTATAACATTAATTAATTCTGTAGGCATAATGTTAGCATATTTGATGATTATGTATATTGCAGTAATGAAAACCATTGGTTCACAAGGCTTAAGAACCGCTTTCTATTTAGTACTAAACTTCTGCTCAGGAAGCCTAGTACCAATACCATTTATGCCAGATGCAATTGTAAAAATACTGAAACTAACACCATTTTATTATATGCAAAATGTTTCATTTAACATTTATAATGGTTACATAACAGATATGAAAGAAATAGTGAAAATAATCATATTACAATTGATATGGTTTGTTATTTTATCAATACTTGGGAAAAAGATGATGAATAAACAAATAAAAAGAGTAGAAGTAAGTGGAGGATAGAAAGGAGAAAGAAAATGAAACTTTATTTTAAATATGTAGCAATGCAGCTAAAAGCAGAACTAGAATACAAAAAAGCTTTTGCATTATCTTTATTTTTTAAAATGTTATCTGCAATATCGGCACTTATTTCAATAGTATTTCTATTTGATAAATTTGGAAGCATAGCAGGTTATAGTTTTGAAGATGTATTAATTTGTTTTGTTATGTCTTTTTTAGGATTTTCACTTGCAGAGTGCTTCTTTAGAAGTTTCGACCATTTTGATAGAATATTATTAGATGGAGAATTTGACAGAATTTTAGTTAGGCCAAGAAGCATAATATTACAAGTACTGGGAGTGGAAGTAGAGTTTAATAGAATTGGCAGGGCTGTAGTTGCAATAGCAATATTTATTGTACTTCTTATAAAAAGACCAGAACTTTTGCAGCCAGATAAAGCGATAACACTTTTACTTATGATAATAGGAAATGTTGTTATATATGCGGCATTATTTATACTAAAAGCAGGAATAACATTTTTTACAGTTCAAGGATTGGAAATTATGAACATTTTTACAGATGGGGCAAGGGATTTAACTCAGTATCCATTAAATATATATCAAGAATGGATACAAAAGTTTTTAACATTTATATTACCAATTGCACTTGTTAATTATTATCCATTACTATATGTAATTGGAAAATCAAATAATAAATTTTATATAATTTTGCCAATCGTAGCAATGTTATTTATAATACCGTGCTATGGAGTTTGGAGAATAGGATTAAAAAGATACAAATCAATAGGTTCGTAAATATCATTAAAATATTTAATTAAACTAATAAAAAGTGTATAAAAATGAAATAAAAGCATTGAAATAAAAATAATGTTATGCTAATATAAGACTGTAAACAAAAGTATTTGAAAAGCAAAAGAAGAGAAAAAGGGGGAAAACTAAAAAATGAAAACAAAATTAAAAATCAAACAAGAAGAAGGAATTACGCTTATTGCTTTGGTCGTAACAATAGTTGTTTTATTAATATTAGCAGGAATAAGTCTTAACTTAGTACTAGGACAAAATGGTGTAATAGGTAAAGCGAAAGATGCTAAAAATTCAACTGAAAAAGGACAAGCACAAGATGAAGTTAATCTAGCTATAAATTATTTGCAAATAGAAGATGCAACTTCAACATTAACACAAGAAGATAAAAGAAAAATATTGGAAGATGAATTAAGAAAAATCTCAGCAGATTCTTCAGTTTCAATTAGTGGAGATGGATTTAAAATAATTCATAAAAAATATGAGTTTTTTGTAGATGAAGATTTAAATGTATCTGACTCAGAAAAAAAATTTGATGCTAGTGAATGGGATAAAAAAGCGGCACCAGAGGATATATTTATATGGAAAAGTGATGATCCAAATAATGCTGATTATGGTGTAGTTCTTGGATATAAAAAGAATGTGGATAATTATACAATATTAAGATTCCCAAGTAGATGTACCAAAGTTGCTAACGAATGGAATGTATATAATGATTACGCTGTGGATGAGGCAGCAAGAATACAAAGAAGCAATACTTCAAATATTTTGAAGGTGGAATTACCTGATACGGTTAAGGAATTAGGAAAGGCAGCATTTGGAGTAGGTGATTATGCAGCATTTGACTTTTCTAGCCTCGAAAGAGTTGAGCTATCCAAAAATATAAGTAAGATTGAAAATTGGACATTTGTGGACTGTAAAAACCTAAAATACGTTAAAATGCCTGACAGCATAACGGAAATTGGTGAAAGTGCATTTTCAGGGTGTGAAAATTTAAACATTCAAATACCGGACAATATAACAGAAATTGGTCCTTATGCTTTTTATGGCTGTAAAGCACTAGAAGGTATAACAATTCCAGATGGGGTTAAGAACATTGGAGACAGTAGCTTTTCTGGTTGTACAAACATACAACAGATAAATTTACCAGAAGGACTTGAGAACATTGGACGTTTTGCTTTCAATGGGACAAGCCTAGAGAAAGTTGTGTTACCAAAAAGTTTAAGTAAAATTGAAGGTCTTGGAGGCTGCAAAAATTTAAAATACATTGAAATACCCGACAATATAACAGAAATTGGTGATGATGCGTTTTCAGGATGTGAAAAATTGAACATTGAAATACCTGACAATATAACAAAAATTGGTTCTGGTGCCTTTAGTGGCTGTAGAACACTAGAAAGTATAACAATTCCGAAAGGCGTTAGGGAAATTAGTGATTCAAGTTTTGCATATTGTTCAAATTTGCAACAGATAAATTTACCAGAGGGACTTGAAAAAATTGGCTCTGGTGCGTTTTCAGGATGTAAAATATTGAACATTGAAATACCTGACAATATAACACAAATTGGTTCTGATGCCTTTTATGGATGTGGAGCACTAGAAAGTATAACAATTCCGGCAGGTGTTAAGGAAATTAGTGCTGGTTGTTTTAGCAATTGCGGAAACTTGCAACAGATAAGTTTTCCAGATGGGCTTGAAAAAATTGGAAATAATGGTTTTAGTGGGTGTAAAGCAATAAAAAGTGTAACGATTCCAGAAGGTGTTAAGGAAATTGGAGATTCAAGTTTTTATTATTGCTCAAATTTGCAACAGATAAATTTACCGGAAAGACTTGAAAAAATTGGAGATGAGGCTTTTTGCGCGTGTTATGCACTAAAAAGTATAACAATTCCAAAAAATGTTAAGAAAATTGGATATAAATGCTTTGCCTTCAGTTCGAATTTGCAACAGATAAATTTACCAGAAGGACTTGAGAACATTGACGATAATGCTTTTGCGGAGTGTAAAGCAATAGTGAGTGTAACAATACCAGAAAGTGTAAAAACAGTAGGTAAATGTGCTTTTGCTCTATGGACGGAGAAACAAACAATAAAGTGTAAGGCAACTAAAGCAGGAGATAATTGGGATAAATATTGGAATTATAATTATTTTTTTCACAATAATGCAACAAAAATCAGTGCAAATATAATATGGGGCTATCAGGATAACAACACATAAAAAGTAAATTAGAAAATTATAAATATTTAATTATTAAATGTTTTACAAAGAATTGAAAAATGAAGATAATAAATAAGCCTCAAGCATTTCCTATTTATAGGATTTACTTGAGGCTTATTATATGTTATGAGCTTAAAAAAGAGACGGTAGAAAAAAACTTCTACGTCCCCAAAAATGTACTTATTTTTTGAATTGTGAATTGTAAAGGTCTGCATAGAATCCGTTTTGTGCCATTAATTCTTCGTGATTTCCTTGTTCTATTATGTTTCCTTCATTCATAACTAAAATCATATCTGCATTTCTAATTGTTGATAATCTGTGTGCAATTATGAAAGAAGTTCTGCCTTCTGTTAGTTTATCCATTGCTTGTTGAACTAGTTCCTCTGTACGAGTATCTACAGAAGATGTAGCTTCATCTAGTATTAGGAATGGAGCATCTTTTATCATACCACGTGCAATTGTTAATAATTGTTTTTGACCTGCAGAAATGCTGTCATTGTCTGTTATTACTGCATCAAGTCCGCCAGGTAGAGTTTTTACGAATTTATCTATTCCAACAGTTTTTAATGCTTCCCATATTTGTTCGTCTGTAACATTTTCTTTGTTATATTTAATATTATCTCTAATTGTTCCATTAAATAACCAAGTATCTTGTAAAACCATTATGAACATATCATGTATATTTTCACGAGATAATTCTTTTATAGAAGTTCCGTCTATTGTAATATCACCATCTGAAATATTGTAGAATTTCATAAGAAGATTAACCATAGTAGTTTTTCCAGCACCAGTTGGACCAACTATTGCAACTTTTTCGCCTTGATGCACATTACAAGAGAAGTCTTTTATAACATTTTTTTCTCCGTCATAAGAAAATTTGATGTGTTCAAAATCGATATTTCCTTTTACATCTTTTAAGCTTAAAGTTTTTGTAATGTCTTTTTGATCGTCCATTTCTGGTTCTTCTAAGAATTCGAAAATTCTTTCAGAAGCAGCTGCTGATGTTTGTAAGTTTGTCATACCTTGTGCAATTTGAGTTAGGGGAGATGTAAATAATCTTACATACATCATGAATGCAACGATTACACCAAAAGTGATGTGACCATTCATTGTTAAAATAGCTCCAACAACGCAAACTGCAACATAACTGAAGTTACCTATAAAGTTCATAATAGGTTGCATAAGTCCAGATAAGAATTGACTCTTTCTATTACATTCATAAACTCTTTTATTTAGTTCATCAAATTTTGAAGAAGCTTCTTTCTCGCCATTATAAGCTTTTACAACATTGTGATTTGAATATATTTCCTCAATATGACCATTTAAATTACCAAGTTCTACTTGTCTAGCATTAAAGTATTTTTGAGATTTGCCAAGTATTATGAACATAAACACAAATCCAATAAGAGAAGATAGAATACCTGTAAGTGCTAAAATCCAGTTCGTGTAGAACATCATTATAATTGAACCAATAAATAGGGTAATAGCACCAACTAAAGTTCCTAAAGATTGATTTAACGAAGTAGCTATTGTATCTACGTCGTTTGTAACTCTAGAAAGAATATCTCCGTAACTGTGAGTATCGTAATATCTAAGTGGTAATTTGTTAATCTTGTGAGATATTTGAGTACGCAAACTTTGTGCAAACCTGTTGGCAACAGTAGCCATTATAAATCCTTGAATGTAATTGAATATTCCACTTAAGCCATATATACAAACTAGGAAAATTGAAATAGATTTAATTGCATCAAAATTCATACCTGTCATTAAACCTTTTGTAATTTCATCTGTTAAGTCGCTTAATTTATTTGGTCCAATAATAGAAAGAACAGAACCAAGTGCAGAAAGTACTAATGCAATTACTATAAATGGTATATATTTTTTTAGGTAATGTGTCATTTCCCTTAGAGCTTTTTTCAAATCTTTTGGCTTTTCGGCAACTCTATTTGGACCAACATTACGAGGTTTCTTTTTGTATTGTTCGTCATTATCCATTTTCTAATTCCTCCTTTGATAGTTGTGAGTATGCAATTTCTTGATATACCTTACAATTTTGTAATAATTCTTTGTGAGTTCCAAGACCAACACATTCTCCGTTTTCTAATACAATAATTTTATCTGCATTTAAAATTGTACCAATTCTTTGTGCAACAATAATATTAGTTGCATCTTTAGTATATTTCTTAAGTTCTGACCTTAATTTGTAATCAGTCTTATAATCTAGGGCACTAAAAGAGTCATCGAAAATATATATTTCTGGATCTCTTGCTATGGCTCTTGCGATTGCAAGTCTTTGCTTTTGACCACCAGATACGTTAGTTCCGCCTTGTGCAATATGTGATTCATATTGTTCTGGCATTTTCTCAACAAAATCTTTTCCTTGTGCGACTGCAACAGCTTCTTTTACTTTTTCACTATCTGGTGTAAGCTTTCCGTTATCACCATAAGAAACGTTGTAATTTACTGAACCACTAAACATTACAGCCTTTTGAGGAACATAGCCTAATTTGTTATGAAGTTCCTCTTGAGAATAATCCTTAACATTAACTCCATCAACTAAAATTTCTCCAGAAGTTACATCGTAAAATCTTGGAATTAAATTTACAAGAGTTGATTTTCCAGAACCTGTAGAACCAATTATTGCGACTGTTTCGCCTTTATTTGCCTTAAACGAAATGTTCTTTAAAACTTCTTCATCTCCATCAGGATACTTAAATGAAACATTTTTAAATTCAATTTCACCAGTCTTTGAAGCATCATTACTTGTAACTCTATTTCCGTCTTTAACTGAAACATCAGTATCTAAAACTTCTGCAATTCTGTCTGCAGAAACTTGAGCTCTTGGGTACATTATAAAAATCATCGCAAGCATTAAAAATGCCATAATAACTTGCATTGCGTAGCTAGAGAATACAACCATATCTCCGAACAATGCAATCTTATCAGCCATACCTGCTGAATCTATTAAATAGCTACCAACAAAGTAAATTGCAAGAGTAACACAGTTCATAACCAAATACATAGTAGGGGACATAGCAGCCATTGCTCTTTGGTTGAACAATTGTGTATTTGTAAGTTCTGTATTTCCACCTTCAAATTTATCTTCTTGATATTTCTCTGCATTAAAAGCTCTAACAACACGAATACCCTTTAAATTTTCACGGGCTAAGCTGTTAATATTATCAATTAATTTTTGAACTCTCTTAAACCTTGGCATTACAGTTGCAATCAAAAAGCTAACACATAATAGAAGCACAACAACTGCTACACCAGTTATGGCACTCCATTGCCAGCTCTTATTCAAAATTTTCAACACAGCCCAAACAGCTGTAATAGGAGCCTTTATAAGCATTTGAAGTCCCATAGAAATAAACATTTGAATATTTGTAATATCATTTGTAGTTCTAGTAATTAAACTTCCGGTAGAAAATCTATTCATTTCTTCCATACCAAAGCTTTGAGCCTTTTCAAACAACTTCTTTCTCAAATTCATAGAAAAATTTGCCGAAATCAGAGAAGACAAATATCCAACAACAACGGCAGAAGCTAAGCTTCCACCAGCACAAAGAAGCATATAGCCACCTTGCTCTAAAATATCTGACATTGTACTTCCTTCAGTTTTTACAAGAACAGTAATCTCAGACATATAATCAGGAAGCTTCAAATCAAGCCAAACCTGAAAAACAATAAGTAATAAACATATTAAAATAAGTAAATAATCTTTTTTTGTAAAATTTTTAAATAATTTAAACATTGTAAAATCCTTTCTTCCGTCAAAATAAAGCAATTTTTTTCTCCCAAATGGAGCAATTTTTTTCGCCCCAAGGGAGCAATCTTTTTTGCCCAAAGAGAGCAATTTTCTTAGCCCCAAGGGAGCAATCTTTTTTGCCCAAAGAGAGCAACTTTCTTAGCCCCAAAAGGGACGCCCCCATTGGGCGAAAATTGCCATTAGTCTCGGTCTCTATTTCCAAGTATTATAATTAATCTTAATAATTGTAATAGGGAAGATAGCAAGCTTGCAACATAAGTCATTGCAGCTGCACTAAGTACTTTAGAAATTCCTTGCTTGTCATTATCATAAGACAAGTTCAAAGTATCTAATTCTTTCTTTCCTCTGTTTGAGGCATTGAACTCAACCGGTAAAGTAACAAGCTGGAATACCACTGCTGCAAATAAAATTAAAATTGACAATTTTATATATCCAGTTAATCCACCTATTAAAGACACAATTAAACCAAAGTATCCTAGATATGAAATAAAGTTTACAACTGGAACTAATGCTGATCGTATTCTAAAGAATGTATATCCTTCTTTATCTTGAATTGCGTGACCGCATTCGTGTGCTGCAACTGCCATTGAAGCAACAGACGTTCCGTTATAAATATCAGATGAAAGCTTAATTAACTTCTTAGATGGGTCATAATGGTCTGTTAATTTTCCTGAAGTTTCATAAACTTCTATATTAGATAGACCATTTGCATTTAAAATTGCTCTTGCAACTTCGCTGCCAGTTAATCCTCTTGAATTTCTAACTTTTCTGTATTTAGAATATGCAGAATCAATCTTAATCTGTGCAACAAGAACGAGAATAAAGCCGATTACCATTAATAAAACTGTAAAGCTGTTATCAAACCACATTAAAAAATAATCCATAAAAATTCCTCCTTTTAAAATTATATTTTACATTAAAATTAAACCAAAATTATTTTTGATTTAGCTTTTCAAAGTAATTATCAAGCATTTTATCTATAACGTTCAAAAATGTATGAAATTCGTCATCGGGGATACCTTCTTTTAAAGATGAAAAGAAATCTCTTTGGCACTTTTGAAGTTTTTTTACTGTTTTTTGTGCAGGTGGATTAATAACTATTTGCTGATATCTTCTATCTGATGAACTAGGTTTTATTGTAATAAAGTTTCTTTTTTGCAATAGAGATAAAGCCTTAGATACATATGCTTTAGAAAAACCTCTGCATCTCACTGCATCAACAGCGTTTGAAAACTCTGGATTATTTGCAAAAAACAACAAAATATCTGCTTCAGGTTTTGTAATGTTGCAGTCTGATGCACATTCTGAAATAGTTTCTGCAAATAAATTTCTAGACTGAGAGCTTGTATAAATGAAACGCCTAAATAAATTTTTATACTCCATAATTCCCTCCATAAATTAATAGCTATAAATAAACTATTAATAAGTAATGGTTTATTTATAAACTGTTTCTGTATAAACTATTATAGGAAGAAAATGTAACTAAGTCAAGGAAGTAATGTGAAAATTTTGTGAAAAAATGATCCCGCTTAGAGTTATATCTAAGCAGGAAAAGTATGTTTACACTGTTTATTCGAAAGCGTGATTGCTACGCTTTTCCTTATGTTTTTTCTTAAAAGAATACAATTCTTCATCTGCACGTTTGCTAGATTCTTCAATACTAATGCACTGCACAGCCATTGGATTAACTTTGGAGATACCATAGGATACAAAGGGGAAGAACGACAATTTTTCTCTTTCGGCAATAAATGCAAAAATGGTATATAATTCGTAGCTGTTCTTATTTTGGTAGACTTTGCTAAACTCTAATTTTGCTAAAATTTAAAATTTAAATAAAAAAATAAAAAATATACTTGACAAATATATTTAGTTTGTAGTACAATAATTTTTGTCAGCCAGAGATATGCAGATGTGGCGGAACTGGTAGACGCACAGGACTTAAAATCCTGCGGTTGAATAAACCGTGCCGGTTCGATTCCGGCCATCTGCACCAGATTAGAATTAGAGCACATTGTTGCTTTAATTCTTTTTTGTTATAATAAACTCATAAACAATGAAGCCATAGATGGAATGATTTTAACGTCTAACCAAGAAACTACACAAGAAAAAATAATAAATTTAATTAAGAAAAATCCAGCTATTACACAAGCAGAAATGGCTGAAATCCTTGATTTAACAAGAGATGGTATATCATATAATATAAAAATTCTAAAAGAAAAAGGCATAATTGATAGAGTTGGCTCTACTAAAAATGGGATTTGGAAAATATTATAATAAGAAAGATAAAATTTGTAATCCGTAAAATAAAAAATATCAGAATAATAATTTTAGAACTCCATATCTATTTGTATTTGATTGAATTTTATATGGTTTTGTGCTATAATAATAAATGTTTTAGATCTTTGCAATTAGCAGGTATTTATATAAACTTGAAAGCATAATTGCTATGAAGTTAAAAGATTTATTATTTAACAGGAGGAAATATTAATGAATACTAAAATGAAACGGTTTTTTGAGTTTATAAATAAAGGAAAAATGCGGGAGCTTTTCGCTTTAGCATTATATGTTCTATTTATAGTTATGTATATAAAAACTGAGTCACCACTAGTATGGAGGATTTTCTATTATAGTTATTTAATATTTATCATGTTATTTGGAATATATGCATATATTGAAAAAGTCGCAAGAGGGGAACCAATAAAAATCATAATTGGTGAAATAAAGACAATTGGTGAAGAAATTTTAAATTTTATTCCTATTTGGCTGATATCCAGTTGTGTTGTCGCTTTAATAATGGTTGGAAAGCCAGCAAACCAAGTGGGGTTAGAAGAAGCATTTTATAAAATGCCAATTTTAAAATCGATGTTATCAATTATTATTGCACCAATAATAGAAGAGTTTGTCTTTAGATTATTGCCACATAGATTTATAAAGAGCCCAATAATATATGTTGTCATTTCTACAGTGGTATTTGCTGCGATGCATGTAATAAATGATCCAAATCCATTTTACTATATATGGTTTTATATAATTATATCTTGGTATTATGGATATCGTTATTACAAGACAAAAGATATATTGGTTTCGATTTCCATTCATAGTTTTAACAATTTAATTGCTACATTATTAATGGCATTTGCATAATCCAAAAAAGTAAAACGCGTTTCTTAATTGGAATGCGTTTTACTTTTTGTAGTCTAAATTTTTATTTTATTATATTTTACATCAGAAGTAGTAAAAAAGATATTTTTTTACAGAAGATTAATGTGGTGGAAGTTGACAAAATGCTACATAAATTATAA
>ERZ837380.4860-NODE-4860-length-10856-cov-4.746135_pt1 | contig 10856 bp, 8 predicted proteins | sample MGYA00519685_ERZ837380 | MGnify/ENA primary metagenome ERZ837380 (study PRJEB31850, sample SAMEA3708817) | human gut metagenome | biome: human gut; feature: human-associated habitat; material: faeces | place: China | collected 2014 ...
AATACCATACTTGCTTAAATCAACGTTTGCCATTTTACATTAAACCTCTTTTCTTTAATTGTAGTTCCTTAATACCTTTTATAAGTATTATAGTAATTTACAGAAAATGGATTTAACCACATTCTTTTGATAGTATACATAATCAGTTAGCAAAAAGCAACCTTTAAATTGTTAAGTTTTTAACTTTTTCTGTCAATTATTTCTAAGAAATATATTAAATTTTCATAAGTATATATGAAATATATCTTATTATTTCTTATTATTATGGTTATAAGACTTATTTTATATAGTTCATATAAGAATTATTTTATATATTAATCCACTTACTCCTCCAACATATACTCAAACATCTCATACCTAAGCCTGCTGCCCTCATTAATCTCCATTAAGCCATTTTTAAGTCTTTCAAGTCCATCCTTAAGAACACTCTCCGGGCACGCTATATTCAACCTTAAAAATCTCTCTCCACCTTTTCCATATACACTTCCTGCCGACAGATAAAGTCCTGTCTTCTTTCTTATATCTGCCGCAAGCCTTCTGCTGTCTTTCGTATGTTTTGAGCAGTCTATCCATAAAAGATATGTTGCATCACTCTTAACCACATTTATATCCGGTATGTTAGCTTTCACATAATCATACACGATTTGTTTATTATTACTTATATACTGCCTTAATTCATCAAGCCATTCTGCACCATTCTTATAAGCTGCTATTGCTGCTGATATTGCAAATGTGTTCGGCTCAGCAACCTCATCTGTGTTAAGTGCACGCCATACCTTATGTCTTAAGTTCTTCTGTGGAACAACAACTGCTGCTGTTTGTATACCTGCCATATTAAAAGTCTTTGTTGGTGCTATGCATGTAATACTTATATCTCTGCATATATCAGACACAGATGCAAATGGAATATATTCCTTGTCCGGGTCAGTTATGTCGCAATGTATCTCATCTGAAACTACTGTTACATAATATTTCTTACATAGCTCACCTATTCTTTGCAGAGTTTCCCTGTCCCATATTTTTCCTGATGGATTCTGGGGATTGCACAATATCATAAGCGATGTCTGTGGGTCTGACAGCTTACTTTCAAGGTCTGTCCAGTTTATGCTGTATTCTCCATCTTTGTATATAAGCGGACTTTCAAGTACACGTCTGCCGTTATTTACTATCGAATTAAAGAAAATGTTATAAACAGGTGTCTGTATAAGCACATTTTCATTAGGTGTTGTGAGCTTTCTTACCACACTCGATATAGCAGGAATAACACCTGTTGTAAACACAAGCCAGTCTGTGTCTATATCCCAGTTATGTCTGTTTTTCCACCATTCCTTGTAAGACTGCCCCCACTCATCCGGTACTATGGAATATCCGTATATTCCATGCTGTGCCCTTTCTATAATAGCTTCTGTAATAGCCGGTGCTGTCTTAAAGTCCATATCGGCAACCCACATAGGAAGTTCATTTTCACGCACATCCCACTTAAGTGACCCTGTGTTTCTTCTGTCAACTACTGTATCAAAATCGTACTTCAACCTTAATCCTCCCATATATAAACAAACTCTTTAAATCACAAGATATGCCTATTAGTTAAACATTACTTATTCTGCCATCTTACCTCACCAGTAGTTATAATAGGATATCTTATAAGCTGTGAAGCATCCAGATTTTCTTTTCGCATATCTACTGCTGTTATCTGGTGATTATCATAGGTTGTATAATAATATATTCCTTTGGTCGCATTACAACACGATGTATATATAGTTATCTCAAACTTTCCATCTGCCACCTCGCAGCAGCCTCTCTGCTGGTCTACTGAACCAAGTATATGGAAGAACTGGCTTACACTCTCCATCTCGTCACTTCCGGATACTGCATTAAGCTTTGTAAATGCTACTTTAACAAATCGTGACTGGCTTGAAAGATCACCTGGTATTCCCATTCCACCCATACCTCTGCTATATGCATTAAGCTTAAGCACTCCTGCAAATGTGCTTTCTGGCTGTTTTCTTGATACTCCGGCATAGTTATTAAGCTCAAACATCTGCATAGGGAATGGTGGATTGTTTGTAAGCACTCCGACAGGATTATCATATACATGCAGTCCATCCTTCATAGATTCTACAACTATACAATCATCCTTATCTGCTATAATCCAGTGGAGCTGTGCTGCTGGGAGCTGCTTACTGAAAGGTGTTTTCGTAAGCCTCATCTGCGAGAGCTTTGTCCTTGCCTCAATAACTGATGAGCACTGGCTTAGTATCCATGGTATGAATTCAAACTGTGCAACCTGTATGACATCTGACTCATCATCTAATATAACTTCCTCATAAGCTGCATTTCCAACAAAGTTAAGTCCTGCCATACCTACACCCTTTTCGTTGACAGCATCATAATAAAGAGGATATCCACCTGCCACGAAAGCCATTCCTATAATCGCATAGTGTGACTTTAACTGTCCTGCATGTCTGAAATTAAATTCATAGTTTCTTGGAGTTATAGTTATCTCCTCACCATAAGAAAACTCATAATCAAGAGTTCTTCCCATATAAAAATCTTTGGTTTTATAAGTTGCTGCTGTACACATAAAAACACCTCATTTCTTTCTTATTTTTTGCTCATTTAATTTTAAACAATAAATAATTTTGTCCATTATTTTATTATTGTATCATTTTATCAGCATGTTTTATATTAATTTTCCATTAATTATGACATTTGTCATAGCTTTTGTGATAGCATTTATTTACACCTTGACAAATAATGACGATAATCTAAAATGTTTGTGTACTAAAATAATTAAGAAGGATTAATTGTTATGAACTTTCCTAATGATGAAGAATATATAATAAGGCCTCTTACAACAGATGATGCCGAACAATATAATGCACTTTTAAGATATGCCTTTCAGGTAACAGAAGCTGAGCTTGCCGAAACTGGCTGGAAAGATGATGAGATAAAGCAGTCTAAGTTCCCGGTTCTTCAAAGAGCTGACGTTCTTGGATGCTTTGATAAGAATGAGCTTATCGCTCAGTTTGCCGTATATCCACTTGATATGAACATATACGGCATACGTTATAATGTAGGCTTTGTAACAAGCGTATGCACATATCCTGAATACACTGGCCACGGAATTATGAAAAAACTTATGATACAGTGTCTTACACGTATGCGTGAAGGACACAAGTCATTTGCACTGCTATATCCTTATTCAATACCTCTCTACCGCAATCTTGGCTGGGAAATCATATCTAACAAAATGACATACACTATTAAAGACCGACAGATTCCAGAAAAGTTACACGAACCTGGATATGTACGAAGAGTATCATGGGATGATGAGGAATTTCACAAGCTTCATTCCAAATTCGCCGAAAAAACCCATGGCTGCCTGTACCGCAACAACCTTGCATGGGAAGAATACTGGCGCTGGGATGAGGATGACACCATGGTTGCTATATATTATTCAAGGGATGATGTTCCTTATGGATATATGGTGTATATGATAAGCTCCGACATTATGCACGTTAAGGAAATGATATATCTAAACCGTGAAGCCCAGCTTGGACTGTGGGAATATATACATGCCCACGATTCTATGATTGATGAAGTACGTGGCAACAACTATTACAGCGAACCGATAGCCTTTGAGCTTGATGACAGTGATATAAAGGAAACTATCAGACCTTATGCTATGGGAAGAATTATCGATATCAAGCAGTTTTTTGGAAAATATGCCATCGACCCTGATGAACCTGCATGTGTCTTTGCTTTCGATATCGAAGATGAGCTTCTTTCATGGAATAACGGAAGATTTATTGTCCTGTTCAAGGATGGTCACTGTAGTATCACAAGCGGCACTCCCAACTATACTATGAAAATGTCAATAGCTACCCTGACAACTATGCTGCTTGGCTATAAAAGTGCCAAAAAGCTTTACAGTATGGAACGGATTGAAACTACCAAAGAAGCTGTGGAAAAGCTTGATGACATACTTTTCCATGCTGTACCATATGTGTCAGATTATATCTAATCAGATTATTGATTGACAAGTGATTATCTCAATGATATAATCCGCATACATTGTTTCTACACAAAGTAAGTTTTACTACAATTTATTTATAAAACACATGTGGATTTTTCTAGATGTTTCTATTTTTCGCCACATAGCTTACGAGCTATGTGGTTTTTTTGTGCTTATAATACTGTATTATGCTATTTTATAAGCATTAATTAAGATAAGATAACGTGATTCTTTAGAATTTTCACCATAAAATATTAAAGAAACGAGGACTATTATGGATCAGACTTACATGAAAAAACAAAACATACTAAAGCTTTTATTAACCATGGCTCTTCCCATGGTTATATCTATGCTTGTGAATTCCCTTTACAACATTGTCGACAGTTTTTTTGTTGCTAAGATAAGTGAAAATGCCATGACTGCCATATCACTTGTATTCCCTATGCAGAACTTTATCAACTCTGTCATGATCGGCTTTGGAATAGGTATCAATGCTGTAATAGCATTTTATATGGGAGCTTCTGATAAGGAAACCGCCGATAAAGCTGCAAGTCAGGGCTTATTCTTAAGCACTGTCCACGGAATTGTGCTGATGGCTGGCTGTATTATACTCATAAGACCATTTCTTAATATGTTTACTAATGACCAGACTGTTATTGACCTTGGTATGAAATACTCTGTCATCGCATTTGCATTTTCACTAATGCTTGCATGGGAACTTGTATTTGAAAAAACATTTCAGGCTGTCGGACGAATGACTGTTTCTATGACCGCCATGCTCACAGGCTGCATAACCAATATTATACTTGACCCTGTACTTATATTCGGACTTGGCATATTTCCACGTATGGAAATTGAAGGCGCTGCACTTGCAACTGGCATAGGTCAGACTGTAAGCCTTATTGTATACATTATAATATATATTGTCAGACCTATCCCTGTACGCTTCACAAGGAAACATATGAAACCTGAGAAGGTGCTTTGCGCAAAAATGTATTCTATCGGAATACCTGCATGCCTTAATATGGCGCTTCCTTCACTGCTCATATCTGCGCTCAATGTCATACTTGCGGCATATTCACAGGTGTATGTGTTCGTGCTTGGAGTATATTATAAGCTTCAGACGTTCCTGTATCTTCCTGCAAATGGAGTTGTACAGGGGATGCGACCTCTTATAGGATACAACTATGGTGCTGGCGAAGCAAAACGTGTTAAGAAAATATATGCAACTGCAACAGGCATAGTTCTTGTTATTATGTGCATCGGAACTGCTGTATGCTTATGTATTCCTGAAACACTTATTGGATTATTTACTTCCAACGAAACAACTATATCTGCGGGAGCTGCTGCCTTAAGAATTATAAGTGCCGGATTTATTGTATCCTCTGTATCTGTCACAGCCTCCGGCGCACTTGAGGGACTTGGCAAAGGAATTCCCTCTCTTATTATATCTATATTCAGATATGTTGCTGTCATCATACCTGTAGCCTTTATTCTAAGCCGTATATACGGTGCTGTTGGCGTATGGCATTCATTCTGGATAACAGAGATAATAACAGCAGTTATCGCTTACTTTACTTACAGGCACGCATCAAAGTAAATGTCTGCTTCGCAGCCGCTTCCTTTTCTCTTGCGCTCATTATATCATAATTTACTCTTTATCTGCCCCTATACTCACGAACCCGCGCTATCGCGCTCTTTCGTCCTGCTTCGCATGACTGTTCGTTCGTTAATGGTTATAATTATACCTCAGCGTATAACTTTTCCATAAATTCTCTTGTTGCCACTGCATTTTCTGGAACAGTATTCTCAAGTGTACAATGAACATATGGCTTATGTTCCTTGATCTTCTTAAGCAATAGTGGATAATTAAGTCCACCTGTTCCTGCTGCTATTGACTTAAGCTCATCATTCTCAACTACATAATCCTTACAGTGGACTACTGCGATATCTTTTAATAACAGGTCAAATGCCTTTTCTATAATCTCATCCTGTTTATCAATGTTTCCTGTATAAAGAAGGTTAACAGGGTCAAATATAATCTGAAGGTTTGGAGAATCTATAGCATCAAGCACCTTTCTTGCCCTCTCAACTGTGTTGACTATATGCTTCCATACAGGCTCTATAGCTACTATAACGCCAAACTGTTCTGCATATTTAACTATAGGTCTTAGGTTATCTATAAAACACTGAAGTGCCTCATCTGAATGATTCGCTGGTTCATACTTGTACTCTTCATTGACAGCACCTGTCTCTGTTCCAACAACTCCACATCCAAGTATACTTGCAAATCTTATATGTGCTTTATACTTCTCGACTATCTCCTTATGCTTTTCAGGATTAGGATTGCAAAGATTAAGATAGCATCCAAGAACTGCCACATCAACCTTATTCTCTGCACATAACTCCTTAATATACATAGCAAGTCCAGGTGTCATAGTCTCAACTCCCGGCTTAAACTCCTTTATAGACTTTGAAAGTGCTATATGCATACAATGAAATCCCTGCTTATGTATGTTAGGGATAAGCTCATCAAGTGGTGCATATGCAACATCATGTGCTCTGATACCTATTCTCATAATAATCCTCCATTCTTGCGTGTGAAAAATCTTATTTTCACACTAATCCTCTTTTCTACGCTCATTTATCACTAAACTTCTTTTCTGTGCGTGTTTAATCTTGAATATTTTATATGTCTTACTATATTCATACATCATGCTATTTAAAATCTACAGATTTATTTCAGTTTAACATATCAATGCCCAAATGTCACTTATAAGTTCAATTTAAGCTTGAATTTAAGCTTGAAATATAAGCTCTATTTAAACTTTGACCTGATACAAAAGCCCCTGTAATGATAATAATTACTGAATAATAAATAAATACTACCATTACAGAGGCTCTCTTATTTTATATCATCTATTGATATACTAGATTGTACGATTAATTATAACATGAGCAATTAGAAACTCATATCATTCTTACTTATAGCATTATAATATGTAGTCAGTGGTATAAAGCTCTGTGCAAAGCTTTTTCCTGAATCACCCTTACATATAACCGCATCGTCTGTTATTGTCTTTATACCTACTGCTCCACCAGATGCTTCATTTATAGTTTTTCTGAATGTTTTAAGTCCGTACTTCAAATATGAGGCATCTCCTGTAAGCTCATAAGCTATCGCAAGTGACTCAAGCAGAAGTGTGTTGTTACCATTTCTTGCAAGACTAGGAAGTTCCTTATAGTAGAACAGTCCGTTATCCATATAGCAGTTCTCTACAAGATCATCCACCGCATGTATTAACATCTGTTTTACATCCTCTCTTGGGAATACTCTGTAGTATCTCATAACACTTCCGACTGCAACTGATATCATGAAACCTACTCTTATTGCTGTATTATCTGTGTATGGTGATAACCAGTCTCCATATTCTTCTTCCCATTTCTTGAAGCTGTCTATGATCCAGTCGCATTTAGCAAGCCATTTCTTATCATTAGTTTCTACATAAAGTGCTATAAGTGTACGAAGTGCCCAGCCTGTTTCCCTTGCATTGGCTTCACCTGGCACCTGATACATCGGAGTTTCAAGAAGTCTTAAGACATTTTCACCGATTCCAACAGCTGTGTCATATCCTCTCTCATCTCCTGTAAAATGATAATAATCAAGAAGACCTTCAACCCATTCATGTGAGCATACCATAACACCATTCTTACAATGCCCTGCTGTATGCTCCCATTGTCCACCGATTCTTAAAGGATTGCTGCTATAGTGGCATACATCAACATCCATCCAATGTTTTGCTGCTACTATCAAATAATCAAGGAATCTTCTTACTCCTGTTCTTGCATACATAAGTGCGCAGGCATGCGGATAGTCATATTCATTGTTGCTCCAGACTGGTTTTCCGCCACCTCTTCCCTGGACTGTGTATCCCATATCTACTGTATCACCCCAGTTAAGCATACCATAGCATCTTGAATGTCCATCTGCTTTTGCCATAAGTGCTATTTCCACATCTTCATCATATTTATCAGGAAATACATCAAGCATTGCACCAGACTCTTTAAATATCTGAGGTGCTATATATGGTCTGTCTGGCATCTGGTATATAAGACTTCTGTTATCTATCTCCCATATACGAGTTTCTGGCCTATGCCAGTGTATAAGGAAGTTCTGTTCTTTTGCCATACCTGACTGCATAGTTATCTCACCTACGCCCTCTGGCACAAGCATGACCGCTACACCCTCTGCACATGACTTGATTGCCTTAGGATAATTCTGCTGTGCCTGATGCACTGTTACGCAAAATCCATCATCAGCATCTGTATAGTCAGCCATAAATGTTCCATATAACACTTCTGCATAATGTTCATTAGCCTCTTTTATAAGATAGCTGTCATCTATTGTCTCATTTACTTCTTCACCATTCTTACCTATGATAAAGCTTGTCTTATAGTTTGAAGTGGCAACTATAGTCCTGATATCTGAAACAGGAGCCCTGTGTTCTATCATATCAAGCTCTCCTATTCCTCTTGTCATAAATATAGGTCCATTGTTCTTAGAATTGTCTGTAAGAATATCTCCACATCCAGTTGAATCGTTGCCAGCTGCCATATCTATATGTACAAGCTTATCTGTTATCCTGCTGTCCTTTGATTTCTTAATATAAAATACAAGTGATTTTATATTAAGTTCCTCGTCTGATGTATTGATTATTCTATATGATATGTTTACCCATGGTTTTCCTGCATAGGCTGTGATTCGTATCTCAGACTCTATTTTCTTATATTTTATATCTTCTTTATCTATAGAAGCTGTATTTCCGCCTTTATCAGTTTTATTTCCATCTTTATCAGCCTCAACAACATTATAAGCCTTAGCTGAAAGTGTTACCTCTACAGGACCTGGCTTTACTACACGCCACTCTCCTATAGACATCTTATAATCATTTCCTTCTCGATCCTTTAAAACCGGTCCTTCAAAGTTCTCTTCGGTATATATCTTTCTTCCATCAACTAACCTTGTAAATATACTTTCAGAGTTATCAGATACATCAAACTCTAATTCACCACTGTTTACTGTATAACCTGCTTCTGTCTTCTTTACACACACTGCAGCTTTGTGTACATTTACATCCTTTTCTATAGGATTATCATAAGACATCTTAGAAGCTTCTACAGCTTTATCATACTCTTCACTGCTTACAGAAAGAATCACTTTTGTGCGTTTGTTAGCTGGGAGATCTGCCATAAAGCTTATAAACAGAAACTTAACACTTCCATCATCATAGCTTGATGTCACTTCAGGCTGTATAATACATTCCTTTCCATTCTGTAATACTGCTATCTCTGATATGCTTTTAAGTTCACCTTTCTTAAATGGAACTGCTACGCTGACGCATTCCTGAATCCTTGGATACCTATATAACTTATCCAGATAAATATCTAACATGCTTTATTCCTCCTTGTTATTCCACTGTGCAAACCATTTTTAACACAACAAAACTGTATTAATATGGGTTTTTACCGGTTTTTTTTCGCATTTAACTTATATCTTATTATACTCACATTAATATCTACTAACTACTGTTAAGATTGTCCTTTTTATGATATTATACATATTAATTGACCTTTACCTGCTTCAAGTCAGCAATCAGTACTAAGCATGAAGGTAAATTTATTCACAGAAAGGACTGTACACTTTGAATTATGCTGAAATAAAATATAATGATATTGCCAATGGTCCCGGCGTAAGAACAAGTATATTTGTAAGTGGCTGCACTCATCACTGTAAGGGTTGCTTTAACGAGGTTGCATGGGATTTTAATTATGGCATGCCATTTACTGATGAAACTATTGATGAAATAATAGAATCAATGAAGCCTTCTTATATAGCAGGATTAACTCTTCTTGGTGGTGAGCCCTTCGAACCAGCTAACCAGAAAGGACTTCTTCCTTTATTAGAAAGAGTAAAACAGATATATCCTGATAAGAATATATGGTGTTTTACAGGCTATCTGTTTGATAAAGATATTATGGAGCGTATGTATAACACATACCCAGAGACTGCAAGAATGCTGTCCTTCATCGACATATGTGTTGATGGGAAGTTTGTTGAACAACTAAAGGATATGATGTTAAAATTCAAAGGATCATCTAACCAGAGAACTATTGATGTACAAACCTCGCTTAAGGAGGGGCATGTAGTCATAGCTGATGGTTACTAAAGCTATTTATGCTAATCACAATATATAGAAATGAGGATTTATTTTTATGAAACAAAATGTAAATATTAAAAAACTTACACCTGATGCTATTATACCAACTTACGGAACTGAATACTCAGCTGGTGCAGACCTTTATTCAGGTATGACAGAAGCAGTCACTATAAAACCTGGCACAACTGAATTCATCAAAACAGGTATTGCCATGGAGATACCAGCTGGTCTTGTTGGTCTTATTTATGCAAGAAGCGGTATGGCATGCAAAAAGGGTGTTGCTCCTGCCAACAAAGTAGGTGTTATTGATTCTGACTACAGGGGAGAGATAATAGTTGCCCTACACAACCACTCTGATGCTGTTGTTACTATAGAACCAGGTGACAGAGTTGCACAGATTGTACTTGCTCCTTATATAACAGCTGCTTTTAACGAAGTGCAGGAATTAAGTGATACAGTTCGTGGAGATGGCGGATTCGGTTCTACAGGAACTAAGTAGGAATATTGTTGTTTAGCACACATTCTTAGCGTACGGACGACAGCATATATGAGGAAAGCAGGTGTTCATACATCAACGATGCCAGAAGCTTCAATTGGATATTTCTAAGACTTTTCATATA
>ERZ837380.4866-NODE-4866-length-10841-cov-3.197385_pt1 | contig 10841 bp, 6 predicted proteins | sample MGYA00519685_ERZ837380 | MGnify/ENA primary metagenome ERZ837380 (study PRJEB31850, sample SAMEA3708817) | human gut metagenome | biome: human gut; feature: human-associated habitat; material: faeces | place: China | collected 2014 ...
TCGACCAGTTGATGGACGAAGGTGTGGCACAGTTGTTTGTCAATCAGTTCAACGGTCGCAAGATTATCGGTACGGTAGGTCAGTTGCAGTTTGAGGTTATTCAATATCGTTTGCTGAACGAATACAATGCTTCTTGCCGTTGGGAGCCGTTGAGTTTGTACAAAGCATGCTGGATTGAAAGCGATGACCTGGAAGAGTTGGAAGCATTCAAGAAACGTAAATATCAGTATATGGCCAAGGATCGTGAAGGACGCGATGTTTTCCTGGCCGATTCGAACTATGTGCTTCAGATGGCACAGATGGATTTCAAAAATATCCGGTTCCACTTTACAAGCGAATTCTGATTCGCTTCATAAAAAAGACCGGATCAAGACGGTGGACGAGTTGCAGTGTAGTGCTATTTGTCCACCGTTTGTCGTATATGGCATTGGGTCGGCGAGCTTTCCCCCGATACATTCCACCCTAACCCTTTTATCCTTTAAACCAACGTTGTCCGACACCCCCATGTCGGGCATGCTGACACCCCCATGTCGGATGTGTCGACACCCCCATGTCGGATATCCTTTCTTTAAGGCTTAGTTCCGGTTGGTAGGTAAGAGAGGGCATCGATCTTTCTGTCCATACAAAAACACCTTCTTAATGAAAATTTCGGCTTGGCAGTCGTTGCGAAAGGCTGGATGTACTGACCGGACTTTTATCCTTAAGAGTAACAGCCCGGTACGTTTGTTTACAGACCTGAAGCGTGGTGCTTTCATTCTGTCCGGTTGTCGGGTGAAACGATGATTCCCGCATCTTCTGTGAGTCCGGACGCAGGTTTCTTTCTGTACCTTATGGTATAATTTTCCCTAAAGAAACAGGGATGTTGCCTTAAATATTTTACCTTTGTAATCTAAACAAAAAACTCGAGGTCATGAAGTATAAACTGTTAGTCCTTGATGTAGACGGGACATTGCTCAATGATGAGAAGGAGATTACTCCTCGTACCCTTGCCACTTTGTTAAAAGTACAGCAGATGGGAGTACATATTGTTTTGGCCTCCGGTCGGCCCACTTATGGGATTTTGCCTTTGGCAAAGAAACTGGAGCTGGGTAACTATGGCGGATACATCCTGTCCTATAACGGCGCACAGGTCATTAATGCCAAAAATGGGGAAGTATTGCTCGAACGGCGTATTAACCCCGAAATGTTGCCTTATCTGGAGAAGAAAGCCCGTAAAAACGGATTTGCAATCTTTACTTACACCGAAGACCGAATGATTGCTGATCAGGCAGATAATGAACACATTCTTCAGGAAGCATTCCTCAATCGGATGGAGTTGATTGAAGAACCCGAATTTTCGGTTGCCGTTGATTTTGCTCCTTCCAAATGTATGTTGGTCAGTGATGACGAAGAGGCGCTTATCGGATTGGAAGAACATTGGAAAAAACGTTTGAACGGAGCGCTCGATGTATTCCGGTCGGAACCCTATTTCCTGGAAGTCCTGCCATGTGGCATTGACAAATCAACTTCGTTGGGAGCCTTGCTTTCCCATTTGGATATCACTCCGGAAGAAATCATTGTTATCGGTGATGGCGTTTGCGATGTTTCCATGATCCAGTTTGCCGGATTGGGTATCGCCATGGGCAATGCTCAGGATTCGGTAAAGGTATGTGCCGATGTGGTGACGGCTTCGAATGAAGAAGACGGAGTTGCTCTTGCCGTAGAAAAAGCGATTCTTTCTGAGATTCGTCCGGCAGAGATTCCTCTCGATCAATTGAACGAGCGTGCACGTCATGCCTTGATGGGAAATCTGGGCATTCAATATACCTATGCTTCCGAAGACCGGGTAGAGGCTACTATGCCGGTAGACGAGCGGACCCGTCAGCCTTTCGGCATTCTGCACGGAGGTGCCACGTTGGCACTGGCCGAGACTGTTGCCGGACTGGGTTCGATGATTCTCTGCCAGCCCGACGAGATTGTGGTTGGTATGCAGGTCAGCGGTAACCACATGTCATCTGCCCACGAGGGAGATACCGTACGTGCCGTCGGTACCATTATCCACAAAGGACGTTCATCACATGTCTGGAATGTAGACGTATTTACGTCGACGGACAAGTTGGTGTCTTCCATACGGGTAGTGAATAGTATATTAAAGAAGAGATGACGTTAGAAGAAACAAATAATTGTGAGATTATAGATGAATTGATCCGTCAGGGAAGGAGCTTCGCAATGTATCGTAATCCGGGCGAAGAGGAACCTCACTTTCTGATGCAGACTTGCGGAGAAGTACACCTTATCCGGAAAATGGAAGATTTGAATGGTCGGACAGGCTTTGTCATCGCCCCTTTCCGGGTCACTCCGCAATGTCCTATCATATTGATCCGGCCGGATTGTCACGAGATTCCTTCCTGCGCCGGAAACTTGCATACCCCTGCACAGGGGGACGATGCGGCATCGTACGGGCAACAGCTCCGAAGCGACCGGTCACTCGGGGCGAAGAAAGCCTATGAGGCTTGTTTCGATGTCTTTATCAGGGCTTTGAGGGAACGTACTTTTGATAAGTTGGTACTATCCCGCAGAATGATGGTGAGGAGAGAGCCGGGATTCTCTCCCGCAGCGGCTTTCTACCGGGCTTGCAGGCGTTACATCTATTCGTATGTCTATCTTTGTTATACTCCGCAAACCGGGGTGTGGATGGGCAGTACTCCGGAAATCATTTTATCGGGTGAGAAAGGAGAATGGAATACGGTAGCGTTGGCAGGAACCCAGTCTTTACAGAATGGTGAGCTTCCGCAACAATGGGATGAAAAGAACCGGGAGGAGCAGGAGTATGTGGCGGCATATATTCGTAAACAACTCCGCTCGTTGGGGATTTCTCCGACAGAGAAAGGACCTTATCCGGCTTTTGCCGGGGCATTGTCTCACCTGAAAACGGATTTCCACTTCTCGCTGAACGACAGTCAGAGGTTGGGAGATTTATTGAAGCTGTTGCATCCCACTCCCGCCGTATGCGGATTGCCAAAAGAAGAAGCTTACCGGTTTATCCTTGACAATGAAGGCTATGACCGCAGCTATTATTCCGGATTTATAGGCTGGTTGAGGCCGGAAGGGAGAACGGACCTGTATGTCAACTTACGCTGTATGAATGTGAAAGAAGATTCGTTGACATTGTATGCCGGAGGCGGCCTGCTGGCCTCTTCCGAGTTGGATGATGAGTTTCAGGAGACGGAAAAGAAGATGCAGACCATGCAGAACTTGAACTCCTAAATAAAATAATATATAAAGCGATGTATTCAGATAAGAAAAACATATTGCAGTTGGTAGCGTTGCTCCGTGCACATGGGGTGACGAAAGTCGTTTTATGTCCCGGAAGCCGGAATGCACCGATTGTACATATACTTGCCGGACATCCCGACTTCACTTGTTACTCGGTAACAGACGAGCGGAGTGCCGGCTTTTTTGCTATCGGGCTTGCTTTACAGGGCGTTACTCATGCCGCTGTTTGTTGCACATCGGGCACGGCTTTGTTGAATTTGCATCCTGCCATAGCAGAGGCCTACTACCAGAAAGTATCTTTAGTAGTTATTTCCGCCGATCGTCCTGCCGCCTGGATCAACCAGATGGACGGACAGACTTTACCTCAGCCGGGTGTTTTCCGGTCATTGGTGAAGAAGTCTGTCGATCTGCCCGAAATACATACGGACGAGGATGAATGGTACTGCAACCGCTTGCTGAACGAAGCATTGCTTGAACTGAATCATCATGGTAAAGGCCCTGTGCACATCAACGTGCCGGTTTCCGAACCCCTGTTCCAGTTTACGGCAGAGTCACTTCCCGAAGTACGTGTCATCACACGTTATCAAGGACTGAATGTTTATGATCGCGACTATGACGGCTTGATCGACCGCCTCAATAAGTACAACCGCCGTATGATGATCGTCGGCCAGATGAACCTGATTTATCTGTTCGAAAAGAAATATTCAAAGATGCTCTACAAGCAGTTTGCCTGGTTCACGGAGCATTTAGGCAATCAGACCGTTCCGGGCATCCCGATCCGGAACTTCGATGCAGCCCTCTATGCCATGTCACCCGAGATGCAAGAGAAGATGATTCCCGAATTGGTGATCACTTACGGGGGGCATATCGTCTCTAAACGAATGAAAAAGTATCTTCGCCAGCATCCGCCCAAAGAGCATTGGCATGTGTCGCCGGATGGTGAAGTGATCGATCTGTTCCAAGGGGCATTGACTACGATTATCGAGATGGACCCATTTGAATTTATGGAGAAGATAGCTTTTCTGCTGGATAACCGTACACCGGAATATCCCCGGCAATGGGAGAACTTCTGCAAGGAGCTTCCCCGACCGGAGTTGCCTTATTCCGAAATGTCTGCTATCGGATCACTCATTCAGGCGTTGCCTGCTTCGTGTGCTTTGCATCTGGCCAATAGTTCCGCCGTGCGTTATGCCCAGCTTTATTCGCTTCCCGATACGGTAGAGGTTTGTTGCAACCGGGGTACGAGCGGCATTGAAGGTTCCCTTTCCACAGCGATCGGTTATGCTGCCGCTTCGAAGAAGTTGAACTTTGTGGTCATTGGTGATCTGAGCTTTTTCTATGATATGAATGCCCTGTGGAACAATCATTTTGGAAGTAACCTCCGTATTCTGCTTTTGAATAATGGGGGAGGGGAGATTTTTCATACTTTACCGGGACTTGAAATGTCCGGTACTTCCCATCGCTTTGTGACTGCCGTGCATAAGACGTCTGCCAAGGGATGGGCCGAAGAACGGGGATTCCTCTATCAGGAAGTGCAGGATGAAAAACAGTTGGACGAAGCCATGAAAACTTTCACTCAACCCGAGTTACTGACTCAACCTGTCATTATGGAGGTTTTCACCAATAAAAATAAAGATGCACGGATATTGAAAGACTACTATCACCAACTAAAAAACTAATATGATGACTAAGCACAAGATGAACCTATTTTGTGGGATGCTACTTTTGTCAGCTTCCCTGTTTGTGGAGAAAGCTCAAGCCATGTTTCCCGAGAGATACGTATCGGAGGAATCGGCAGCCAGGGCAGATACAATCAATTTTCGGTTGGCTTCTGCCGGAGAAGCAAAACGCCTGATAGCGGCCAAAGATTCTTATACGGCTAATTGGAGTCCGTTTGACATCGCTGCCCGACTTGAAAATCCTGAAGGCAAAAGAGAAGACCTCGTCAGCCTGGCCGTTCGTGAAGTGCGTGAATGGACAGCGGAAGAAGCGCAGCAGATCGAGCGGATCAGGAAGAACCTGAATGATACGATTCGTAAATACGGCTATCGGATTCCATTTCCGAAAGAGATTGTGCTGGTAAAGACAACAATGAAAGACGAAGGAGGGGCGGGAGGATACACACGCAGTAACTGGATCGCATTGACGGACGCTACTTTTCAGCGGGGGACCGAAGCTTCTCACACACGCCTGCTGGTGCATGAAACTTTCCATATCCTGACACGTCTCAATCCCGGATTCAAAAAGAAACTGTACAGAGCTATCGACTTCAACATCCTGTCCAAAGAGATTGAGTTCCCCGAAGATATACGGAAAAGCCGTATCTCCAATCCCGATGTCAGTCGTTGCGATAGTTATGCGACTTTTACCATTGACGGTAAGCCACAGAACTGCACTATGATTATCTATACCAACAGACCCTATACCACGGGTAAGTTCTATCAGTATATCAATGTGGGGCTGATTCCGTTGGACGAGTCGTTCAAGCCTCTCCGGGAGAGTGGGAAGACAGTGATTTATCCATTACAGAAAGCGACCGACTTCTTTGATAAAGTAGGGCGGAACACCGGATATGTCATAGATCCGGAAGAGGTGCTGGCGGATAATTTTGCAATTGCTTTATTGAACACGCCCAATGTACATACACCCGAACTGCAAAAGAAAGTACAGGAATTACTGAAATAATAATCATCAAAATAAATAGAAATGGAAACTAAAAGAGAATGGACTCCTATTAAAGAATACGAAGATATTCTGTTTGATTACTATAACGGCATTGCCCGTATTACGATCAATCGCGAACGTTACCGGAATGCTTTCACCCCTACTACAACAGGCGAAATGAGCGATGCGATGCGCATCTGTCGTGAAGAGCCCGATATCAATGTTGTGGTATTGACCGGTGCAGGCGATAAGGCCTTCTGTTCGGGAGGCGACCAGAACGTAAAGGGCCGTGGCGGATACATCGGTAAAGACGGAGTGCCCCGCCTGAGTGTACTGGATGTGCAAAAACAAATCCGTTCGATTCCGAAACCGGTTATTGCTGCCGTTAACGGATTTGCCATCGGAGGCGGACACGTGTTGCATGTCGTATGCGATCTCTCTATTGCTTCCGAAAATGCGATCTTCGGACAGACAGGTCCTCGTGTAGGTAGTTTCGATGCCGGCTTCGGATCATCTTATCTTGCCCGCGTTGTGGGACAGAAGAAGGCCCGTGAGATCTGGTACCTCTGCCGCCAGTACACGGCCGAAGAGGCGTTGGAAATGGGCCTCGTGAACAAGGTCGTGCCCTTCGACGATTTGGAAGACGAGTGCATGGCCTGGGCTGCCGAGATGATGCAGTTTTCCCCCACGGCTCTGCGCTTCATGAAGGCATCGTTCAACGCCGCTACCGACGGGCTTGCGGGCCTGCAGCAGCTGGCCGGCGACGCCACGCTTCTGTACTACACCACCGACGAGGCCAAGGAGGGCCGCGACGCCTTCAAGGAGAAGCGCGCTCCCGACTTCACCCAGTTCCCGAAATTTCCGTAGGATGCTTCGCCCCCTGCCGCAGCCGGCGGGGGCTTCCTGTGTCCTGTTCAGCTTATCGCGCCCAAGGAGTTCCACGAGCCGTTCATGATCGATATTTTCGAAAGCACAGCGCAGCTGCGTCCGGAAGCCGTGTTCTTCACGGCGGTCGATCGGCGCGGTAACGAGACGGCCTACACCTATCGCCAGGCGAGGCTCATCGCCTCTCAGCTTGCGCGACGGCTGCGGGATAAGGGCGTCTTCCCAGGCGATGTGGTGGCGGTGGATTTGCCCAACGGCCCCATGTACGTGTTCCTTGCCTTGGCGGCGGCCTACGGAGGGTTCGCCCTGGTGGCGCTGAACCATCGGCTGACCGATGCCGAGAAGCTCACGCGCGTGCTGGAACTGGAGCGGGCGGGATTGCGCGTGGCCTACACGGTGGACGCGGCCGGTGAGCCCAAGCTCTTCGAAGCGGTGTGCAACTCGCTTCTTCGCAACGAGCGGGCGGGACGGGTGGACGACTCCCTCGGCGGCTCAGTCGAGGACGCCATCCACTTCGCCGAACGAGCCGCCCATGTCTTCGATTCGAGTCATCGGGCCCTCATTATGTTCACCTCCGGCACGACGGGCAAGCCCAAGGCGGCCGAGCTCACCTGGGGCAACCTCGTGGAGGCGTCGAAGGCGTCGAACCGGGTGCTTTCCGGGCGCGTTCGGGGGCGCGGTCTGTGGCAGGCGGTGCTGCCGTTTTTCCACGTGGGCGGCTTCCAAGTGCTCGTGCGCAGCGTCTGTAGTCGCTGGCCCTTGCGCATCTACGAGCGCTTCGACGCGGCGGCGGTGCTGCGCGATGCCGAGGTGATGCACGCCACCCACATCTCGGTGGTGGACAAGATGCTGCAGGACATGCTGAACGCGCGGCCAAACGCGCTCTCCCAGTACGAGTGCGTGCTGCTCGGCGGCGGCCCGCTGAACGCGAAAACCGTGGCCCGAGCCCTGGAGGCCGAAGGGCGCGTGTATGCCAGCTACGGCATGACCGAGACGTCGAGCCAAGTGGCGAACACGCTGATCACACCCCAGTTCACGGGAGGTATGCGGCTTCTGCCGGGTTATTCGGCCCGCATTGTGGAGCCGGATGCGGAGGGTTTCGGGCGCCTCGCCCTGCGCGGCCCAGGGGTGTTCGGCGGCTACGCCAACGCCCGGGCGGCCTTCACCGTGGACGGCTTCTTCCTCACGGGCGATACGGCGGCGCTACACGACGGCTGCCTTTATGTGCGCGTGCGCACCGGCGACATGTTCATCTCCGGTGGTGAGAACGTGTATCCGGCGGAAATCGTCGACGCTCTCGTGCGCGTTCCCGGCGTGGCCGATGCCTATGTGTTCGGGCTACCCGACGCCCGCTGGGGTCGTCGTCCGGCGGCCGTGGTGGAGCTGACGCCGGATGCGCCGCTCATCAGCACCCGGGCCTTGCGGGAGGCGCTTTCCCAGCGGCTGTCGAAGCTTTACGTTCCCGAGCAAATATCCATTGTGGACGAGTTGCCGCGGTCAGGCATCGGCAAGATCGACCGCGCTGCTTGCGAGGCGCTGTTCAGCGAGAACATCGACATCCGGCGCGTGGTGCTTCACCACGGGCGCCTGCCGTTTTCCAAGCCTTTCAAAACGCCGAAGGAGACGCTGACCTACCGAGATACGGTCATTGTCGAGGTGATCGACCGCAAGGGCCGCGTAGGATTAGGGGAGTGCACGGCCTTCGACACCGATTGGTATCTGCCCGAGACCCTCGGTGACGATCTGCGTGTGCTGCGCGAGACGCTGGCGCCCCGGGTCATCGCCGGCACCTATCTGCATCCGCGCGAAGTGGCGGCCGACCTGTTCTCGCTGGAAGGCGCGGAGGCGTTTCCCATGGCGGTGAGCGCTCTGGAGATGGCTTGCTGGGACCTGTATGGCAAGGTCACGGAAAAGCCCCTCTGGAAACTGCTCGGCGAGGAGTTCGACCGTATGACCCGCGTCGCGGCAGCTTTCGAGGGGGAGGATGTCGCGGTGGGTTCGGCGTGTCCCGGCGACCGGCGCGGGGCGACGCGCAAGGTGTACAGCGGCGCGGTGGTGGGCCTGGGCACGCCCGCCCAAACGGTGGCCGAAGTGCGCGAGTGCGTGGACGCGGGCTACCAGCGCATTAAGTTGAAGGTGGCTCCCGGTCGGGGGCTTCCGGCGGTACGCGCGGTGCGTCGGGCGTTCCCGCATCTGCTTATCACCCTGGACGCGAACCAGAGCTTCGGCCTGCACAACCTGGCCGAGCTGCGCTCCTACGACGAGCTGGATATCGGCTGGATCGAAGAGCCACTGAACCTGGCCGCCGCCGGGGGCGAGCGGGCTTTGCGAGACCCTTTCACCCGACTCGCGTCGTTCCAGCATACGCTGGCCATGCCCATCTGCGTGGACGAATCCTTCGTGAACGCCGAAGAGGCCGCCGGCTTGTTCGAGCCTCCCGAGTTGCGCTGCGCCATGGTGAAGATCGGGAAGTTCGGCGGCATCGAGCGGTCGCTCGCCTTCGTGCACCGAGCGCTGGCCGAAGGCCGCGAGGTGTGCATGAGCGGTATGTACGATACCGGCGTGTCGCGGTTTGCCCACGCGGCCTTCCAAACGCTGCCCGGAGTGGTCATTCCCGGCGATCTGGGCGCCACGGCGCGCTACTTCGACGCCGACCTCACGGTGCCTGCTTATACCGTCCCCGACGGCATCATCACGCTGAACGCCCCGGGCCACGAGACGGGCATCGGCTGCTCGCTGAATGCCGCAGCTGTGGCCGCCGTTCGGCAGCATCGCTATGTCATCGAGTAGGCGCGGACGCACCTGGCTCATCTGGCAGGCCTTGTCCCTAAAATCGTGAATTTTGAGCCAATTAACCGCAAGGCAACAATCGTTCAGGCGCACCATTTATACTTTGACCTATCGTTGAAACACTAAGACGGAGGATTTCATGGGCGGCTTTTTCGGAGCGGTTTCCAAGCGCGACGTGGTGATGGATGTTTTCTTCGGCGTCGATTACCACTCGCATCTCGGCACGCGTCGAGCGGGCATGATCGTGCTTGACCACGAGGATGGCTACCAGCGTCAGATTCACTCTATCGAGAACACGCCGTTCCGCACGAAATTCGAGGACGACATCGTGCGCTTCCACGGCACGAGCGCCATCGGCTGCATCTCGGACGCCGACCCGCAGCCGCTGCTCGTGCGCTCGCATTTGGGCACCTTCGCTATCACGACCATCGGTGCCATCAACAATGCCGAGGCCTTGGTGGAAGAGTATTTCGAGGATCACGATGCGCAGTTTATGGCGCTCAGCTCTGGCGCGGTGAACTCAACCGAGCTGGTGGCGGCGCTCATCAACCAGAAGGATGACCTGGTCGCCGGCATCCAGTATGCCCAATCGAAGATTGACGGATCGCTCACGCTGCTCATTATGACCGAGGACGGCGACATCATTGCGGCCCGCGACTTCATGGGCCGCTTGCCGGTGCTCGTGGGCGCCGACGATGACGGTCACTGCGTTGCCTTCGAGAGCTTTGCCTATCACAAGCTGGGCTATCACGACGAGTACGAGCTGGGCCCGGCGGAGATCGTGCGGCTTACGCCCGATGCCATTGAGGTGCTCTCGCCGGCACGCGACGAGATGAAGATGTGCGCGTTCATGTGGGTGTACTACGGCTACCCGAACTCCAACTACGAGGGTATGAACGTGGAAGTGATGCGCTACCGCAACGGTGCCATCATGGCTCGCGACGAGGCAGCGCGCGGCGCGTGCCCCGAGGTGGACTTCGTGGCCGGCGTGCCCGATTCCGGGGTGCCCCACGCTATTGGCTACTCCACGGAAAGCGGCATGCCCTTCGGGCGTCCCTTTATCAAGTACACGCCCACCTGGCCGCGCTCGTTCATGCCGAGCGACCAGCGCATCCGCGACCGCATCGCGCATATGAAGCAGGTGCCGGTGCCCGAGCTCATCAAGGACAAGAAGCTGCTGTTCGTCGACGACTCCATCGTCCGCGGCACGCAGCTGCGCGAGACGGGCGACTTCCTCTACAAGGCCG
>ERZ837380.4878-NODE-4878-length-10821-cov-2.208713_pt1 | contig 10821 bp, 6 predicted proteins | sample MGYA00519685_ERZ837380 | MGnify/ENA primary metagenome ERZ837380 (study PRJEB31850, sample SAMEA3708817) | human gut metagenome | biome: human gut; feature: human-associated habitat; material: faeces | place: China | collected 2014 ...
AACGGAGCCGGAAAATCAACGTTGATGAAATGCCTGTTTGGAATTTATAAAATGGATGAAGGTGAAATCTATCTGGATGGCGAAAAGATGACGATCCTGAATCCGGATGATGCATTACACAAAGGACTGGCTATGGTTCATCAGGAGCTGCAGCCGATCCCGGAGCGGACAATCGCGGAGAATATGTATCTTGGCCGCTATCCGCTGAAATCGGTGGGACCGCTCAAGTACATTGACCATAAGACCATGAATGAAGAAGCAGCCAAATGGCTGGAAAATATCAAAATGCCTTACGATCCGAAAGCAAAGCTTGGCACGCTTTCTATTGCCCAGATGCAGTCTGTCGAGATCGCAAAGGCCGTATCCATGAATGCGAAAGTAGTGATCCTGGACGAGCCGACGTCTTCCCTTACGGATAACGAGGTAGACGCTCTGTTCCGTATTGTCCGGGATCTTAGATCCAGAGGCGTATCCATGATCTACATCTCCCATAAGATGGCTGAGATCCGTGAGATCGCCGATGATATTACCATCATGCGTGATGGCACGTATGTTGGCACCTGGGAAGTTAAGAACATCAGTGATGATGAAATCGTCCGCCAGATGGTAGGACGTGAGCTGACCAATGTATATCCGCCTAAGGAAGATACCATCAAGGATGATGTGATCCTTGAAGTGAAGGATCTGTGCAGCATCCACGAGCGGTCCTTCCAGCATATCAGCTTCCAGTTAAAGAAAGGTGAGATCCTTGGCTTTGGCGGACTGGTCGGAGCGCAGAGAACCGAGCTGATGGAGGCTATTTTCGGAATGAGGCATATCAAGAGCGGAGAGGTGCTCGTTCACGGAAAACCGATCCAGGTTTCCAGACCGCGTGATGCGATCGGAGATGGTATCGGAATGATCACGGAGGACCGCCGCGGAACCGGTATCCTTGGATGCCTTTCCATTGCAGATAACGTATCCATCTCCTCCCTGAACAATTATCTGAAGATCGGCCCGATGCTTGACACCAAAAAGATCGAGGATCTTGTAAAGGATAATGTCGCAAAACTGAGAATCAAGACGCCGAGCAGCAAAACGCTGATCCAGTCTCTTTCCGGAGGAAACCAGCAGAAGGTCATCATTGCCCGCTGGCTGGCCAACAATCCGGACGTGCTGATCATGGATGAGCCGACCCGTGGTATCGATGTCGGCGCTAAGTATGAGATCTACCAGATCATGATCGAGCTGACCAGACAGGGCAAATCGATCATCATGATCTCCTCCGAAATGCCGGAGTTGATCGGTATGTCACACCGGATCCTGGTAATGTGTGCCGGCAAGCTGACCGGTGAGGTATCCGGAGAGGAAGCAACTCAGGAGAATATCATGAGTATGGCTACTCAGTTTAATTAAGGAGGATACGAGCATGAATAAGAAAAATATCGATATTAAGAAAACACTGCTGGACAATGGAATCATCATTGTACTGCTTCTGCTGGTACTGCTCACCGGCATCACGAAGGATAATTTCTTCTCCTGGAACAACTTATCCAATATTTCCGTAAACACAGCAGCCCGCGTCATCATTGCATTCGGCGTCAGCGGCTGTCTGATCACGAAAGGTACGGACCTTTCCGCAGGACGTATGGTAGGTCTTGCTTCCTGTATCGCAGGTACCTTACTTCAGACCGCAGACTACAGCGGTAAGTTTTTCCCGAATCTGGGGGATATGCCGGTATTTGGAGTCCTGCTGTTATGTATCCTGATCTGTGCCATCTTTGGCCTGATCAACGGTATCGTAATCGCTTACCTGAATGTACCGGCTTTCATCGGTACCCTGGGCATGCAGCTGGCTGTCTATGGTATCTGCCTGGTTTATACCAACGCAACACCGCTTGGCGGCTATCGTAAGGCATATACCGCAATCGCAACCGGCAAGCTGTTCGGACAGCTTCCGTATATGTTCATCATTGCATTTGTGATCGGTCTGATCATGTGGTTCGTATTTAACTATACCCGTCATGGCAAATACATGTACGCGATCGGTGGCAATGAGGCTGCTGCTGAGGTTTCCGGCGTTAACGTAAAGAAAACCAAGATCATCATCTACGTAACCGCAGCCGCTCTGTATGCGATCGCAGGCTTCCTTCTCGGCGCAAAGGCCGGCGGTGCCAGCGTTAACATGGGTCAGGGTTATGAGCTGGAGGCAATCGCAGCCTGCACCATCGGCGGTGTATCCGTAAACGGTGGTATCGGCCGTATCTCCGGTGTTGTCATCGGTGTTCTCGTATTCGAGCTGCTGAAATCCTCCATGCAGTTCCTTGGAATTCCGACCAACTATCAGTACATTGTACAGGGTATCGTTATCATCGTAGCGATTGCACTGGATATCCGCAAATACATCGCGAAGAAGTAATCTTTTATGATCACGTATCGAAAAAAGCAGGGAGTTCTGCAGTTTTGCAGCAGAACTCCCTGCTTCTTTTTCGTTGTCCTTTCAGCGCGTTTGGCTCAGTCTGCTGTTCTGGTATTTTCCGGAGAAGGTTACATCTTCCCCGAACCAGGACGGAGGCACAAAGTGCTCCGCCGCTTCCATATCTGGAAATTCTACCTCCGCCAGCATCAGTCCTTCATAAGTCCCGGAAAAAACATCGAGCTCGATCACAAGTCCGGTTCCGCTGATCGGCTTTTTATAGCGTGTCTTTGTGATGATGATGCCATCGGCCTTTGAGAGCAGATGCTCATAGGCATCCTTTGTAAGCGGAAGATTGTACTCCTCCCGCGCAAGAAGCCCTTTTGATTTGCAGGTGAGCACATAGGAATCATTTTCCCTGCGGACACGTACGACTGGCTCGGTGCAGAGATAGGCCTGCTCCATCTGAACGGCCTCCCAGGTGTGGTAGTCTGAGGGCGGTGCAGTGACCAGATACTTTCGTTCAATTTCCATAAGAATACTTTCCCAGACTGTATTTTGTGATATTATATGAAAAATACAGTAATTTCCTTTCTTTATTTTACATGAAGTATACACGAAAATGTTGGAAAGCGGAAGAGCATGTGGTATAATAAGAGTGTTTTTGTCACAGTCAGTGCTGTATCAGCGGACTGCAGCTGTTTGGAAACGAGATGTCACCGGATGGTGGGAATCACGTAAATAATACAGGACAGAGAGGACGAAAATCAGATCATGAAGCATATCAGTTATTATTCTGTGCGGCTTTGCTTGGCACGGCGGTGCTTACTGCCTGCAGCGGCGCAGAAAAGGTGAAAAGTAACACACCGGTACAGATCACGATGTGGAACTATTACAATGGGGCACAGAAAGAGGAGATGGACCGACTGGTCCAGGAGTTCAACGATACAGTTGGACTGGAACAGAAAATCGTGGTGGAGTCTGTCAGCAAAGGTAGCGTATCGGAACTTGAGGATGAGCTGCGTGACAGTATGAATGGAAAGACCGGAAGTGATCCGCTTCCGGATTTCTGTTCTGCCTATGCGGACGCGGCATATGACCTCTGGAAAAAGGATAAAATTTCGGACTTTCGTCCTTATCTGACGGATGAGGAGTATGACAACTATATTTCAGCCTATCTGGAGGAAGGTAATTTTGGAACCAATGCGGCCATGATGATTTTTCCAGTGGCCAAATCAACGGAAGTGCTGACGATCAACAGTACCGCCTGGGAACCGTTTGCCAGCGAGACCGGTGCTTCACTGGAGGAGCTTTCCACATGGGAGGGACTTGCTCAGACAGCAAAAGCATATTATGAATGGACTGATGCAAAGACGGAGACACCCAATGACGGTCAGGCCTTCTTTGGGCGCGATTCCTTCGCAAATTATATTCTCGTTGGGAGCTATCAGCTCGGTCATACCATTTATTCCGGCGAAAACGGAAGCATATCCGTGAATGTGGATCCGGACACTATGCGCCGCCTCTGGGATAACTTCTATGTGCCTTACATCAGCGGTTATTATCTGGAGAATGGGAGATTCCGCAGCGATGACCTGAAAACAGGAAAGCTGATCGCCTATGTCGGATCTTCCAGCGGAGCTGTCTATGCGTCGGATCAGGTGACTTATGATGATGGCTCGACCGAGACAATCCGGTGTGACATCCTCCCGCTGCCCGGCTTTGCGGGAGCGTCTTCCTGCGCAGTCCAGCAGGGAGCCGGCGCGGTTATGTTCCGCACGGATGAGAAAAAAGAAAAAGCCGTTGTCACATTTTTAAAATGGCTGACCAGGGAAGACAACAATATCCCATTCTGTACGGCATCCGGATATCTTCCGGTAACAAAAGCTGCCAGTGATGTGGAGCGATGCATTTCCTGCATGAAGGAGCAGAACCTGGAACTCAACCCGAATGTAGAGACTATGCTGAAAACAGCGATCCCACAGGTCAAGGAATACAGTCTTTACACAACCACTCCGTTTCCCGGTGCCCAGGATGCGAGAAAGGTGATTGATTCTACACTGCCGGAACGTGCCAGGGCAGACCGGCAAAAGGTTCTGGAACTCATAAGCTCCGGAATGTCCCTGGAGACCGCGGTTTCGGAATGCAATACAGAAGAGGCTTTTGAAAGCTGGTGTGAAGACACGAAAGCGCAGCTTAGAAATTTGAAGTGATGAGGTTGATCGTATGAAAAAAACACGGTCTATGAAGTGGAGGCTTGTGATTCCATTTTGTCTGATCCTGATTTTTCAGACTATTTTCATGATGGCATTTCTATCCACCGGAAATGTTGCCCAAGGCCTTTATCAGACAGAACTCCGTTCATTGAAAAAGGATGTGGAAAACAGCGGGCTTCTTCTGGAGCGGGAGGTGCTGCAGCACTGGATGAATGACATCCGAAGCTCGGTGACGATCCAGACAACGATCCAGAGTGTCCTTAAGGAAGAGGGGAAAAAAGCATCAGACATTTCCCATGACTGGGAGCTCAATGAGCGGATCATAGGGGAAATCATGCCGGATGTCCTGGAACTGCTCCGCCGAAGCTATGGCAACAGTATTTATGTGGTCCTGGACGGTCCTTCTGCACAGCAGAGTGCCGAAGGCCATCAGGCCGGTATTTCCGTGTTGGATATGGACAGCAGCGACTTTGCCGCGGATAATTCCGATCTCCAGCTTTCCCGTGGCGCTGCTGTTATCTCAAAGCAGTTTAAGGTTCCATTTGCCAGCGACTGGAAGCTTGATTTTGACATGTCAGAAGAGACAGGATCTGGCTTTTACAATCCGTATTTTCTGACAAAGGGTCAGAAGCTCAAAGGTAATATTGCTCGCTTTGCCTTCCTGGGGCCCATATCCAGCGCACTGCAGGCAGAGACGTACGGGGTCAGTTACTCTATACCGCTGACAGCAGAAGACGGCACGGTGATCGGTGTTCTCGGCGGAACCATGCTGAAGGAGCAGATTTATTCACTTCTGAAAAATGAACTGCTTCAAAGAGATGAGAACACCATCCTGATGCTCGCGAAAAGGGGAGAAAATGAAACGGTCCTGACCCCGGTCCTGACGTACGGCCTGTCCTTTCACCGGTCCTTTGGAGGCATGAACGGAATCGGCGGGACTGCCACCAGGTGGAATGACATTCAGAAAACAAAGGATCAGAACAGAGACTGGTGGTATCTTGCATCCAGGGAGCTTCCGGTATATGGGCGCGATTCCGCGTTTCACAGAACGAGCTGGCAGATCGTGGTGCTCAGGCGTCAGAGCGTATTTCTCTCCTTCTATCAAAAGCTTCTGAACAGCCTTCTTTCCGGCTGTGCTTTCACCATGATCCCTGGGATTTTGTTTGCCCTGATGTACGGAACGTACTTCAGCCTGCCGATCCGCAGGCTGATCTGCCAGCTGCGCTCTGCGGAGGATGATTCCCGGATCCATCTTCAGCCAACCTATATCAGCGAGCTGGATGAGCTGAGCCACGCGATTGAATATCTGAGCGCAGATGTGGCGGAATCTGCTCTGCGTATATCCAGGATCCTGGAAGGCTCCGGTGTTCCCATTGGCGTATTTGAATATCTGCCGGATCGGAAAAAGGTATTCTGCAGCCGGACTCTGTTTGAGCTTCTCGGACTTGAACAGACGGATCGGGATTATACGTACCTGGAAGAGACCGGCTTCCGGAAGATGATGCAGATCCTGGGTCCTGGGGTTAAGGAGCACCAGGATGTCCGGCTTTATCATCTGCAGGCGAACGGAAAGGACCGTTATCTTCGATTAAAAATCGTCCGGGCGGAAAACGGCAATGAGACAGGCGTCCTGCTTGATGTGACGGAAGAGCTGGAGAACCAGAAACGTCTGGAGCTGGAGCGTGACTACGATCCGCTGACAGAGCTTTATAACCGGCCGGCCTTCCGCAGAAATACGCTAAAGCTTCTGCAAAGCGGAAGGATCAGCTGTGGTGCCATGCTGATGTGGGATCTGGATAATCTGAAATATGTCAACGATAACTATGGTCATGAGATGGGAGACCGCTATATCCGTCTGTTCGCAGATCAGCTGAAAAACCTGAACCGGTACGGTGCTGTGGTAGAGCGCCATTCCGGCGATGAATTTATGGCATTTCTCTGCGGAAACAGTGAGGAGGAACTACGTGGTATTCTCTGTGAGCTGCGCACCAGGTCGTGCGCAGTCAGCCTGAAGGTGTCCGACCAGTATGAGCTTCCGCTGCGCGCCTCAGCGGGGGTTGCCTGGTATCCGCGCCAGGCCCGTGATTTTGAAACGCTTGTCCGGTATGCCGATTTTGCCATGTACATGGCAAAGCACAGTACCAAGGGTGTACTTCAGGAATTTGATCTGGAAAGCTATCAGAAGAATTCCTACCTTTTGTCCGGGCAGGAGGAGATCAACCGTCTTCTCGAGCAGGATGATGTCCCGTTTGCGGCACAGCCGATCGTCTGCCGTGACGGAAGTCTGTATGGATATGAGCTGCTGATGCGTCCGGAAACCCGGAATTTCAAAAATATCCAGGAGGTTTTGAATCTGGCCAAGTGTCAGGCAAAACTTCCGCAGTTTGAACGACTGACCTGGGTTGGCGCCTTACGGTGGCTTTTTACTCACAAGGCTGAAATACCATCCGACTGCCATATCTTCATCAATTCCATTGCCAATGTATCTCTTGACCCGGATTGCGTGAATGAACTGATCCGGAAATATCCGGATCTTCTGAAACGTGTTGTCATGGAGATCACAGAGGGAGAGGCCATTAGCAGCAGTGATATGGAATTCAAAATGGAGACCATCCGCCGTACTGGAAGCAGGATCGCGCTGGATGACTTCGGAAGCGGATACAGCAGTGAGGGAACGCTCCTGAATATGGAGGTGAACATTGTAAAGCTGGATATGGGACTAGTCAGCGGAATCGACAAAAACCGTGATAAGCAGGAGCTTGCCGCAAACCTGATCCACTACTGCAAGGAACGCAATATCCTGGTACTCGCAGAGGGTGTGGAGCGGATCGAGGAGGTTCACACTATGCTGCTTCTGGGAGCTGATCTCTTCCAGGGTTATTATTTCGGACGGCCGGAGCTGGAAATCCGTCCGGTAAACCCATATGTGATCGAAAAAATGCGTAAGTTATTGCAAAAATAGGACTGGTAATTATAAAAAGTCTATGCTATAATGGTGAATTGAAGTGTGGCGCCCTGCCGGGACGTCCATACATAGATGTAAGGAGGAACCCATATTATGAGTTTACAGGTAGAAAAATTAGAAAAAAACATGGCGAAATTAACCGTAGAAGTACCGGCAGAGCAGTTTGAGGCAGCTCTTAAAACTTCCTATAACAAGAATAAAAACAAGTTTAACATTCCTGGCTTCCGTAAGGGCAAAGCACCGCAGGCAATGATCGAGAAGATGTACGGTGTCGGCGTATTTTACGAGGATGCCGTAGATGAGGCAATCAACGCTTCTTATCCGGACGCTGCAAAAGAGAGCGGTCTTGAGATCGTTTCCAGACCGGAAATCTCCATTGAGCAGGTAGAAAAGGGCAAGTCCTTTATCTACGTTGCAACCGTAGCTACCAAGCCGGAGGTAACCCTGGGCGAGTACAAGGGTATTGAAGTAGAAAAAGCAAAACCGGAAGTAACCGACGCTGACGTAGAGGCAGAGTTAAAGAAGGTTCAGGAGCAGAACTCCAGACTGGTATCCGTTGCTGACCGAGCAGTTGCAGACGGTGACCAGACCGTGATCGACTTCGAAGGTTTTGTAGACGGCAAGGCATTCGAGGGCGGAAAGGCTGAGGACTACACTCTGGTGATCGGTTCCCATTCCTTCATCGATACCTTTGAAGATCAGCTGATCGGCAAGAACATCGGTGAGGATGTAGAAGTAAACGTGACCTTCCCGGCTGAGTACCATGCAGATGAGCTGGCTGGCAAGCCGGCAACCTTTAAGGTTAAGATCAAAGAGATCAAGATGAAAGAGCTTCCGGAGCTGAACGATGAGTTCGCAAGCGAGGTTTCTGAGTTCGAGACTCTTGACGCATACAAAGAGGACGTTAAGAACAAACTGGCTGAGACCAAGCAGGCACAGGCTACCGCTGAGAACGAGAACAACGTTGTACAGAAGGTTGTTGATAACGCTCAGATGGATATTCCGGCACCGATGGTGGATGAGCAGGTTCGCAACATGATCGAGGACTACGCACGCAGACTGCAGAGCCAGGGCATCAGCTTTGACCAGTACCTGCAGTTTACCGGAAGCACCATCGAGCAGTTACAGGAGCAGATGCGTCCGCAGGCTGAGTTAAGACTGCGTACCCGCCTGGTACTCGAGGCTGTTGTAGCAGCAGAGAAGATCGAGCCGTCTGAGGAGTTAGTTGAGGCTGAGATCAAGAAGATGTCCGAAAACTACAAGATGGACGCTGAGCAGATCAAGACCATCATGGGTGAGGCAGGAATGGCTCAGATGAAGGCTGATATGGCTGTTCAGGAGGCTGTAGATTTCCTGGTAGCTGAGGCTAAATTAGTATAATATTTTCCAGTATAGGAATACTAACACTATGACTAGGTGCAGATTTCGGGCCAGACCTGGAGTCTGCACCTATCATTGCAAAAGACAGTAATGAAAGACAGGAGGATCTGACGATGGCATTGGTACCTTATGTAATTGAACAGACCAGCAGAGGAGAACGCTCCTACGATATCTATTCCCGCTTGTTAAAAGAGAGAATTATTTTCCTTGGGGAAGAAGTAACTGACGTTTCCGCAAGCCTGATCGTAGCTCAGCTTCTGTTCCTGGAGTCTGAGGACCCAGGCAAGGATATTAACTTATACATCAACAGTCCGGGCGGATCCGTGACTGCCGGCATGGCCATCTACGATACCATGAATTACATCAAATGCGATGTATCTACCGTGTGCATCGGTATGGCAGCCAGCATGGGTGCATTTCTTCTGGCCGGCGGCGCAAAGGGCAAACGCTTCGCGCTTCCGAATGCAGAGGTTATGATCCACCAGCCGTCTGGTGGTGCTCAGGGTCAGGCAACCGAGATTCAGATCGTTGCTGAGAAAATCCTGCAGACCAAAAAGAAATTAAATGAGATTCTTGCAGCCAATACCGGTCAGCCCTACGAGGTCATCTGCCGCGATACGGAACGCGACAATTACATGACCGCGGAAGAAGCCTTAAAATATGGCTTGATCGACCAGGTGATCGCAAAGCACTAAGGCTGCCTTACGCTCAAGAATTCTTACAACCAGGAAAGGACAAGGTGTTATTTTATGCCGACAAGAACAGATGACAGGGTCAGATGCTCTTTCTGCGGAAAGACCCAGGATCAGGTAAGAAAACTGATTGCCGGTTCCAACAATGTATTTATCTGTGACGAATGTATTGAACTCTGTGGAGAAATCCTCGCGGAGGAGCTGGAAGAGGAGGAAGAGAAGGAGCCGGTATCTCCGTTAGCTGGCATTAACCTGTTAAAGCCGAAGGAGATCAAGGCATTTCTGGACGAGTATGTCATTGGACAGGATGCAGCCAAGAAGGTACTGTCTGTAGCGGTTTACAACCACTATAAACGTATCACCTCCGGTGCAGGCAGTGATGTGGACGTGCAGAAGAGCAATATTCTTATGCTGGGACCGACTGGTTCCGGTAAGACTTATCTGGCGCAGACTCTGGCCAAAATCTTAAATGTACCATTTGCCATCGCGGATGCAACCGCGCTGACTGAGGCCGGTTATGTAGGTGAGGATGTTGAGAATATTCTCTTAAAGCTGATCCAGGCGGCAGATTACGATATCAGCAAGGCGGAGTATGGTATTATCTACGTGGATGAGATTGATAAGATCACGAAGAAATCTGAGAACGTATCTATCACCCGTGATGTATCCGGTGAGGGTGTCCAGCAGGCACTTTTAAAAATCCTCGAGGGAACCGTAGCCAGTGTGCCGCCGCAGGGAGGAAGAAAGCATCCGCATCAGGAGCTTCTGCAGATCGATACAACCAATATTCTGTTTATCTGCGGAGGAGCGTTTGATGGTCTGGAGCACATCATCGAGAGCCGCTTAAGCGCCGGCTCTATTGGATTTAACGCAGAGGTCTTAGACAAGAATAAAACCGACATCGATGAGCTCTTACGCCAGGTAGAACCGCACGATCTTGTGAAATTCGGCCTGATCCCGGAGTTTATCGGCCGTGTACCTGTAACGGTTTCCCTGGACCTTCTCGATGTGCATTCCTTAAGCCGGATCCTGACCGAGCCGAAGAATGCCCTGACCAAGCAGTATCAGAAGCTGTTTGAGCTGGATGGCGTTAAACTGGAATTTACCCCGGAAGCCATTGAAGAGGTTGCAAAGCTTGCGGTAGAGAGAAAAACCGGAGCCAGAGGACTTCGT
>ERZ837380.4900-NODE-4900-length-10776-cov-2.557317_pt1 | contig 10776 bp, 4 predicted proteins | sample MGYA00519685_ERZ837380 | MGnify/ENA primary metagenome ERZ837380 (study PRJEB31850, sample SAMEA3708817) | human gut metagenome | biome: human gut; feature: human-associated habitat; material: faeces | place: China | collected 2014 ...
TAGTAATCTTTACTGATTTAGTGCCCTCCTGTGCGGCTATAGCTACACTTTTCGTTCCTGTTCCAGATGCAAATGAAACGGCTGAAACACTACCCGTAAAGATAGCCGCCGCACATGCTGCCGCAATAAATTTAATAAACTTTCTCATATTTCCTCCTTACTGCAAAACTGCATTATTCCGTTTTGTTTTTTGATATATCATTTATTATGTTTTATATGATTATATTGTACTATGATATATCAAATTTGTCAATAGGTTTTATTGCATTTTACTATTTTTATATCAAATTTTAAAAATTGATATAAAAAATACATGTTAACTTTGTCAATCAGCATTTTTTTATAGCTGGTTTGCCCAGCTTAATTTGTAATAAAACAAGGACTTTCACATTAATTCTGCGTCAGTCCCTGTTTAAAAATGAACTATTTGTCCAAATATCTCAATTCAATACTATCAAGCGAAACAGCACTGTTAAACTCTGTAAGACTTATTGTATTATTCTCTCCCGGCTTCATTGTTACGGTAATATTTGACTCACCCTTGAAAAAGCCCTTGCCGCCCGTACCCATTAGATTTATAAATGAGTAATCGCGTCCATTTACAATAAGCTTTGCATAGCATTGTGTTTTTGCCGAATACTTCAGCTTGATATTTACTCTGCCGCCATTTTCTCCTCCGTCAGTATTGTTAAATGCAACGTACGCACCCGGTATCATAAGATTTGTAACAGCGGTAATCTGATTTCCGTTATATTCAAATTTCTCCGTGTTAGGCTGCGCGGCTTCCGTATTTGTATTGGCAAATTCAGCGTCCTCCGCCTCATATACCACATCAGCATCCGCTATTATCTCGCGGTCGCCTATAAGCAGTTCCGAGCCATCTGTCTGTATAACCTTGTCAATGGTATCATCGGTGAATGTAAGCTTATCCGCCTGGAACGAGCGGAGCGCACCGTTTCCTGATAAATCCATTGTGTGGTAGAACATATACCACTGATTCTTAAACTGCACAATAGAGCCATGCGAGGTGTCCGAGCTTTCGGGGTCAAGTATTACCCCCTTTGCACCGTCCGGCTCTGATGATAAGGAATTGTCGCCTGTCGGTATTTTCCACGGTCCTTTAGGACTTACAGTGCTATAGACATATCGCTGTCTGTTATGAGCTCCCTTTGTACCGTATTCATTGTCCTCATTGCGTACATACGCGTCCACATACATCATGTAATATACGCCGTCCCTCTTTACGACATAAGTTCATTCGTGATAATCAGGAATACCGCCCATATTTATGAGATTTCCGTTTTCATCCTTTCCTATATACACACCGTTTTCATCCCACTCTTCAGGAATTCCCTCGACTATCATAACCTTCGGAACCTCCTTGAGCGTAACCATATCGTCATTAAGTTCTGCAACCGCACAGCCATTCATCCATGTTCCGCCTCCAGCGAGATAGATATAGCTTCTGCCGTCATCATCCGTAAATACGCAGGGGTCAATCATTCCCCTGCCGCCTATTCCAATAATCGGCACGCCGACATCAACGAAGCCGTGATCAGGGTAATCACTTACCGCCACTCCTACCATCCACTCGTCATTAAATGCTCTTGACGCGGGACGTGGATAATAGAAATAATACTTGCCTGTTTTCTCGCTGTATGCCGCGTCGGGCGCCCACATAAACGTGCCGTCGTCAAACTTACCGTCTTTGTCGAAGGCTTCTCTGCCCCATTCAAGGTCGTATGCACTGAAAATCTCGCCCTCATCAGTATAGTCAACCATATTTTTTGTCGAGTAAATATGAAACGCGTCCATTCTGTTACAGCCTTGCTGAGGGTATCTGTCGTGCGATGGATACACATACAGCTTGTCGGGGTCTGTTTTCCATACATGTGCTGACGGGTCAGCTGTATATATCGTTTTTATAGGTGGATTTATTCCCATATCATCAGCTTCTTTCTCCTCAGGCTCAACCCTATTCTCCGTATCTGTATAATTAGCTACATCAATATAATCGATGTTTATCCAGCCGCTGCCCTTTATTGGACCCGCAACATAAATCGTATTCGTTCCGACCTTCATATCAACATCTACCGATACTTGTTTTTTCGGTTTGTCAGCCGTTGGGTCAACTCCCACCTCAAGCTCCTTTACAGTACCGTCATTACACTTAATCGGAATGTTGCCGCAGCGCTGCTCCATATTTACCTCCTGAGAGGAACGGTATCCGAGTATAACAGTTACCATTCCCTCCGCTTGTCTTTCTACCGTAAAGCGGACAGATGTTGTATTGCTGAAATCATAATTTAAGCTTTCTGCCGAACTCAAGCTTTTAAAGCCTCCTACAACATTCCCCTCTGTATTTATGTCGTTTGACTGCCCCGCTTGATTTTCCAACTTGAAATTGGCGACATTTGCGCCGTTTATAAGCTCTGCGTCCTCCGCTTCGTATCTTGTATAACCCTCTGCGACATCGGGAGCGGGCAAGTTTACCGCAAACGCAATATTCGCTCCACCAAGAGCCATAGCAGATGTAAGCATTGACGCTATGATTTTCTTTATATTTCTTTTCATTTTTCTATTCCTCCCTATCACTGAACTACAACGCCGTCAATTGTCGCAAGCGGCTTCTGTTCTAAGTTCCATACAAACGGTCTTACTGTATCACCCTTTAAAGCCAAAACATTTTCAATAGTCTTTTCAATATTCTCATCACCTGCTTCAGCATTAAAAGTATTTACTATTTTTATGCTCTTCAGTGTTTTATCACTGTTATAAACGGCCACATAGATTGTAATGTCATTTACAACTTTATCAGTTGCGTTGCTTACGGTAAAGGTAAGTTTGTTATCTCCCGCTTTAACCTCGTTATCGTCATTATATTTACATGTAACGGTGAATTCATTAGTCTGTTCGCCTGTTGTTATGCTCTCAACAAGCGGTGCGCCCATAACTCTGAGTTCCTTTGCAAGAATTACATTTTTGTTCATCAGCGCATCATTCTTCATAACCGTATCAACCACTGTATTGCCGTTTTGGTCAACAATTTGAAGCCTGTCGCTTTCGGGCTTTAAAACTCCGTTGTTTGCAATCTTTATATATCGTCCCTCCGCATTTGTTACATTTTGGTCCTCGTGCATAGCGCAGTAGTATGGTCCATAATCATTGACGAACGGCGAAAGACGTCCCTCCACCACGTCATATGACTTTGAAAATACCGGTTTACTGCCAAAGGCGGCTGTATCGCTTACATAAACATCATACTTTTTCGGTGTATACTGAGGTCCTGCATAGTATGATACAGTATCGACAATAGCCTTTTTGCCGAAATCTACTGTAATTGAACTGTTGCTTTTAAGCGTAAGACGGTCAGGGTCGGAGTCGACAAAGGGATGATAAGGAGCATATGAGTTGTATTGTGTATCTCCGTCAAACAACGCCGCAATGCCTGTTTCCTTTTCAACAGACATATAATCCTTTCTCGGGTCACTGCCAAAATCTGCGTCTGTCGCTTTTCCCTCAATGGTTACAGAATTACTATCGACTGTGTATGCCGACTTTGCCAAATCGCTGACCTCACCGTAAAGCCTTATTGTATTCGGCAGCTTTGTTTTCGCCACATTTTCCGCGTTATATCCCCGCACGATTATTTTCTTTATCTCCATAAGATTATCCGCAAAATAACCCATGGCGCCTTCATTCACTCTGAAATCGGCTTCGCCGCCGTCAGCCTTTATCCCAACGTACCACATATCCGCAGGAAGCTCTCCGACAATCCTTGAAAAGGTCTTCGGAGTGTCAAAAGTATACTCCGCTCCGTCATGAAGTATGTACTCAGACTCAAACACCGGACTGTAATAGTAGAACGCTATCTCAGGCATATTCACCATAGCGTTTTCCGGCGTTCCCGTATAATTGTGGAAGTTGTGCCAATAAAAATCAACGCTGTTCGTTTTTTCACCCTCATTGCAAAGCGGAGCTTTTATAACGAAAACGCTCTTATTGCCGGTTTCTGAATCTATTGTTTTTGGCTCGCCAAAATCGTTCGCTTTGGTAAGCTCGTGTCTGTTTTTCGCGTTTTTATCAGGAATACGCACATAGAAATCCGCCGCATTTGAAGCGTCCATATAGACAATCGCATACGCAAATTCCAAAGCTTCATCAAATACAAAAGGAAGCTCTACCATTGCCAATGACTTATCCGTTGTCTTACCTTCTTTTATCGCATCATGATAAAGACCTGTAAGATTGCACTTTCCGAGATTTGCTATAGAGCCGTCCGCATTGTATGTGCCGTCAAAGAACTGAGTAAAATTGTCATTGGCAGCACTCCACATCGGTTTTGTATTTCCGTCGATACCTCTTGAGCCAAGTCCGACATTGGCTTTTGACGATGAATATCGTACAATCTGTTCAAGCTTAATCTTCGGCAGTCCCTCGCTACCTACCCTGAGCTTGGCACATTTTGCTTTAGCTGTGCTTTCAAGATACTTTGTTTCATCGGTGTCATTTAAAAAGCTTACCGTCTGATACTCGCCGTAATTTGTTCCGTCCTCCGAAAACGCAATCATCACATCAGCCGTCTGCGCGTCCTTATAGGATAATGTAAACTTATCAAACGAGCACACCGCGCCAAACGGAATAATCTGCTCATCCGCTGCAAGGCTCACATTCGGTACGGCAGCCATACACGACATTGTCAGACCTGCCGACAGCAGCAGGCTGATTTTCTTTTTAATTTTTTTCATAATCTTTTCCAAACCTTTCCGTCTGCAAATATTTGTTATTATGCAAAGCGCAGACATTACTCCGCATAAAATTTATTTAATGTTAAAAGACGCAGCCGTGCAGCGCCGATAACAGCGCCGCTTAGCTACGTCCTCCTGTAATATATACGATATGAATATCGCTTAAATAGCATGTTCATCGTTATAATGAATATACTGCTTAAATATTTAATTTTACCAATACTTTTTCCATTCGCCGCCTGAGACTATTCTGACAAGTGCTTCCATAAAGTAATAGTCGCCCCATATGTTACACTCAGGTCTGTCACCTCTCATTCGGGCATACATACCGTCAGTCAAAAGCCCCGTAGAGGTTATTTTATCAGTCATATATTTGTCAATAAGTGAATTGAGTATCTCCTCAGCCGCCTGCATATATCGTTCATTTGGCACATGCTTATTCATTTCGAGTATGCCGCATAATGTTATTGATGCCGCAGAAGTATCTCGCGGCTCATCGCCGTTTGTAAAAATCATATCCCAGTAGGGAACTTTATCCTCCGGCAATTTGCTTAGGAAACAATCCACAAGTCCGTTGAATATCGGAATTATACTTTCATCTTTCGTATATGAGTAGCCTAACGCCGTGCCGTATATTCCCCACGACTGTCCTCTTGCCCAACAGGAATCATCGCTGTAGCCCTGATGTGTTTCACCCCTCAACGGTCTGCCCGTTTCCTTGTCGAAGTAAAAGGTGTGGTGGGTTGTAAAGTCGTCGCGTATCGCATTTGAAACAGTTGCTTTCAGATGTGACACCGCCATATTTCTGTATTTTTCCTCACCTGTAGTCTCAGCCGCCCAGAACAAAAGCGGAATATTAAGCATGCAGTCGATAATAAGCTTATGGCTTGCCGGGTCGTTAAGATTACCCCATGCTTGTATAAAGCCTCCCTTATCGCTGAAGCGTTTTGCAAGCAACTCTGCGGCTTCAAGTGCAGTTTTCTTTGCCTTCTCACTGCCTGTTATCTTGTAGTCGGCAACACATGAAAGACTGTAAAGGAAGCCTATATCGTGAGTATTAAGAGTATCAAGCCTGTTATCAAGTCTGTCTCTGAAATCGGCGGATTGCTCCTGCGCTTTTTTCATAAAGCATTCCTCTTTTGTCATTTCATACGCAAGCCAAAGCATACCCGTATAAAAGCTGTTAGTCCATTCATAATTTGTCTGACCGTCGTACAAGTAGTCGCGGCTCTGAGGACACGGATAAAGAGAACCGAAAATATCAATATTTTCTCTTTCCCTGTCTATGCAGTATTCAAGCGCTTTTTTGATTCTTTCAATATTCATAGTTTTATTTATCCTCTCACTGCTTAATAATTTCAACTCTGCTTATATATTCATTTTCATCGCCTGTTTTTGAATTCTCGGCGGAAAGTCCCCAAATACTGAAATCAATACCTCCGTCCTGACGGTTCATAAACGAAGCGTCAGTTACATTAAGAGTATGCGTAATCCATGTATCTGTGCCGGTCTTCTGAATATATACATCCTTATAGCGGTTTTCCTCTGTTGAGTATGCATAACGAATTCTATCTGTTCCATGGTCGAAATATGTTATATTTATCTGACAATTATGATCGTCCGGATCCATAAAATCATCATCTAAATTCAATATACATCTCTTTCCGACACCTATTGAAATACAGCCCTCGCCACCCTGTTCAGTTTGCTTTGTGTAATAATAGGCTGTGGCTGTTCCTGTTGTGGACTGCGTCAGGCATACGTTCTGTCCCATTCCGTCAAAGCTTATGACAGCCGTCGTAACAATAGGTTCAACCTCAAGCGGATTTACATATTGTTCATCAGGCGACTGCTTGACAAGCATAACCTCTGATATATACTCGTCTACACCTGCGCCGCTCTCGTTTTCCGCAAATATGCTTATATCAGCGCCATCGCTCTGTGAATGAGAAAATTGCGCATTCTTTATAACTAACCTTGCTTCCTTCCAGACATTTGTATTTGTCTTGGCAATATATCCGCTGCAATACGGCATGTTTGCGACATTATATGCAATACGTATTCTGTCAACGCCGCTATCAAAATATTTTACAACCAATGTAAAGTACTTATCATCAGAAGTAATATATCCGTCGTCAAGCTTAAATGACAAATTCTTTCCTACGGTTATTTTTTCGCACGTTACTCCTTCATATTCCGTTTTCTCACTGTCTGTCGCTATTGACATACCTGTTCCGCTGCCTTCAGCGAAGTTATAACTTATGGCATTCTCCAAATCGCCGCTAAGCTCATCGGAACCAACACCGGCTGCCGGTTCACTTGAATAATACGCGCTTATAAGTCCATCGTCACCGCATCCGGCTATATCAGATACCGACATAATTCCATTGTCCGCTAAATATCGCACAAGCGCGGTTGTACCGCCGTAAACGCTTACATACAGCGAATTATATGATATATCTATAAGGTCTGAACGACTTCCGTTCATATCAGTGTCAGCAGAACACATTCCCAACGGCTTTGCCGTCTCAAGCGCATGTTCATAAATATCAGACGATGCGTTTCCTTTATATCCAAGCATTCTCAAATACATTGCGCATAATTGTCTTAAGGTTACATTCTCAGCTGCGCCGAAATAACCATCCTCAATTCCATAACACAATCCTATACTTTCACCGTATGCAACATACGGCTTTGCCCATTCTGAAACATCAGCAAAAGAGCAGTTATAATTTTCTTTAAATACATTATCCAAATTTCCCGTCACACGCAGAACTGCAACAATCGCCTGCTCGCGCGTACAAATCATCCCTAATCCCGGGTCAAAGCCCGTGTCGCTTACGCCCTTTATCAGCCCAAGACGATACAGCACTTCTGCCTTGTCATTAATCTTCGTCACCTCTGCCGCAGCAACATTTGCACCTAAGAGAGCAGCGGCAATAATCACTGAAATAATTCTTTTAAATTTCTTCATGCCGTCCTCCTTATCTTCCATAAAGCTCAAATTCCCAAATACTGCTGTATTGGTTTACATTATTGCCGTTAAACTTAGCGCATACATACCTTCCGTATGCGGGTGTTTCCAAGACATATTCTTCTAATTGATCTGTTGTTCCGCTGTTCTTTGTGTCAAGCACCTGTGTCCATGTCTTGCCGTCCTCACTAACCTCTATAGTAAACGGATATACTCTCGGATTACCGGAGAAGAATGCAAGCTTTATTGAGGTTATCGGATGCTTTGAACCCAAATCAATCATAATGTTGTTTGCACCGATTGACGACCATCTTGTATCCATTTTGCCGTCTGCAGCATATGAGGCAACATTCGCAGTTTCCTGTGCAGTTGCTGAAATTGAATATGTATTCAGCTTAACAATCGGACTTGTTGAATTCTTATCTACGTCGGGGAGATTTGGTATATTAACCGTCAATTCTCTATTCTTTGGACTCCATGAAATCTGTGAGCCTATGGCATCCGTAATAAATGACGACGGAACCATCATACTCCCGTTCATCAGCTTGGCAGGCAAAGACAGCGTTACTTTTCTGCCGTCCGCAATGGCATATATGCTGTCCGCAGTTACCATAATTGACTTATCACTTCTCGAGACAGAAAGTGTTTTTGAGCCATTGTCAATTTCATATGAGTATCCAAACTGCTCAAGAATTTTCTCCATTGGAACATAAAGCGTGCTGCCCTCTATAAAAGGCACCTGATTTTCCATATTAAGCTTCGTTCCTCCCGCTCTCACCGAAATAGATAAATCAGCAAGCGGAACGGTAACAGCCGGATTTTTAACCCTTCTAAATTCTACTCCCTGCAAATCATGGTTTCCTGTCCATTCCTTATACGAACCCGGAACAATTTCCTGCATAGAAGCATTGTGAAGATAGTTCACGCCAACAAACGATGCGTTTCCCGTATTTCCGTCCATTAGACGTTCCTTGATTGTGTTTATCTTTGCATTTCTCACTATAAGCTGACCGTTGTTAAGAATAAAGCACCTGTCGAGCGAGGATGCGAAATTTCCGGATTGAAGCTCTATCGTTCCGCCGTTGCACTCAACGAAGTGACCAAGACTTCCCCATATTGCGATACCGTGCAGAGTAACCTTTCCTTTGAATGACGGTGCCGTTTCAAATCCGCCCGAAATCTTATCATGGCTGTTAATACCAACAAGCTGAGTATTTATAAACGAAAAGCCTCCCTCTCCTATATCCTCAACCAACAATGCAGTTCTGGAATTGTCTGAGCCATATCCAAGCGATAGTCCTGAAGGACCCGTGCCATTTTCGCTCATAAGCCTCAATCCCACGCCTGCCGGGAATATAAAATCGTTGTAAAACAGTATATTCTTTGTGTCACCAAGAATGAAGGGCTGATAATTATCCTTCATATATCCATCAATCGCCGAAACAGCAGCGTCATATTTTTCCTTAATCACCGGGTCGTTGTTATTCTTGACCGGAGTTCCACTGCCTTCCCACGATCCATGCTTGCTCTCATATCCTGTAGTAACTGTGTTATAATTCATCTGAGTATTAGATATGAGGCAATCCTCGCTGCCGGCGCCTACACGCACGCCAATATGCCAGCATGAACCGCAGAGATATTCCATATATGCTCTGTCGCATCTGTATGTGAACAAATCAGCAAAATCATATGCGTTTCTGATTGCCATATTAATAATTGAAACATCTGCACCCATACCCTGCACAGTGTAAGGGAATTTAATAGGGTCATTATAATCCTGTTCCGGATAATCTACACAGATACCGCGTATAGTTGATTTCTCCTGAAGATGAATTGTCGCTCCGCCTTCCTGACCCTTGCCGTGATATATTTCGAGCGTGGAGCCGTTCTTTCTCGGCATAGTACCTGTATCAAGCGCGCCTCTGAACTCGACATTCGACGGCACTGTTAATTCAGACTTAATGCCATAGAATCCGGGCGGTAAAAATACGATACCACCGCCGTCAGCCGCCGCTTTGTCAAGGGCTTTCTGGATTGCCGGAGCATCATCGGTTACACCGTCTATTTTTACGCCGAAATCTTTAGCATTATACATAACAGCTCTCGGCGGCTTAACCTCCAGAACATTTACCTGAGGAAATTCAGGAGTGGGTTCCATTTCAACAGGAGTATCATCAACTGTAACTGTTAGAACTGAATTGTTTTCTATTGTTTTAGTTTCCTTAAATGTGCTTCCAAGTATTGAAGCATTGCTGTACTTGCCAAGCGTTATCTGAGGAGCTGCATTGTTAAACTTACAATTAAGCATGCTTGCATAGCCTGCTGAAAGAGAAACCTTACCGCTCTCTATATCCATCTCCTGCATCATAACCTGACCTGTACCCTCGTTTAATATGGCGTTATCCGTTGCGTTTATAGTCCAGCCTATAAGCGATATTTTACTTGCCATTGTATTTCTTGCCACAAAACCGTTTTCACAGTTATCAATCTCCGTATGCGTGATAACCATACCTGAATTTGAGGTATCCTCAATCGCAACACCTATATGGCAATTGCTAAACTTCATACCGTAATTTTCACCGTTAGGGTACATATTTGATATTCGGCTTTCGCCATTCCATGCTCCTTCGCAGAAGGAATTTAGCGCATAAAAGCCAACACCGTAACGGTCCGCCGTAAGCCAGCGTCCGTATGACCAGTCATTACGGCTCATCTCATATGCTATACCGTTTTCATATATGTAGCTTCTGTGCGAATCTTTATCGCTGGGAGCTCCCGGAAGTCCCGAGTTTTCCCAATACAGCGGTGAAAAATCGCAGTTCTCTATTCTGCCGACATCGGCAAGAGAATCTATGCGAATTCCGCTTTTCAGCGGTGTGCCGTATATATTACGAACAATGGGACAACCGCCCATATTAGGGTTGTTTTTATAGCCAAGATATGCGTTGACAAATTCAATATTGTCAACCGTAACATAGTCGTTACCCCAAACAGACGGATCACCCATCTGAATAGCAGGAGGATATGGCTGAATATTATCAGCCTCCTGCTCCG
>ERZ837380.4912-NODE-4912-length-10741-cov-2.406326_pt1 | contig 10741 bp, 10 predicted proteins | sample MGYA00519685_ERZ837380 | MGnify/ENA primary metagenome ERZ837380 (study PRJEB31850, sample SAMEA3708817) | human gut metagenome | biome: human gut; feature: human-associated habitat; material: faeces | place: China | collected 2014 ...
CGGAAGCCTGACACTCATCGCCGCCTGGACATACCCCAGCTTATCCATGATAAACTTGGCGATCCTTCCGACATTCTGGCGAGACAGTGCATTTGGATCATTTTTCGTTGCTGTCACCGGGAAACTGGAATTTTCATCAAATTTCTCTTCCAGCTCCCGTGCAATTAAGGTAAGCACCGGCAGTCCCATGTCCGATGCAAGTTTCATTCTGTAGATCATATCCGCCCGGAACATATAATCCGCAATCTGATCTACTCCGGTCTTTTCTCCGTTTTTATCGAGCATGTGTGTTTTGAATAAAAATTCATCTTTCATTTCCATATGCAGCCTTCTTTCATTTGATTTTTTCATCTGATCCGTTTTACTTAACATATACATTCAGTTGATTTAATCAATATATCATATATGTTTAATAAATTCAAGTATATGCCTGTTCCCGTGAAACAAAAGATCCTCAAAAAATCAACTGACTGGGGAGGCGTTGCAAATGTAACGGTCAGCGGCAACGCATAAACTTTGGCTCAAAAGGAGCCTGAAGCAAATAGCTTCAGGCTCTTTTTTATACACATTTTACCCTTGCAAGTATATCCCATTGCCCTGCATGCGGCAGGGATTCCCTTTAAATTTCACTGAGATTATTTTGTTGTTTTTCTTCTGATCCAGGCTGCAAGCAGAATCATCCATGCTCCGAGAAATGCCAGGATATTTCCGAAAACATTCGCACTGTCCGCCGTATTTGCGGCCTTTACAGTGCTGCCCGCAGTTGTCGCTGAAGTTCCGGCAGCAGTGGTTGTGATACCTGACTTCTGAGTGCTATTTCCATTGTTGTTCTGGTTGTTATTACTGTTGTTGTTATTCTTGTTGCTATCTTTATTATTATCTTTGTTATTATTTTTGTTTTCGTTTTAAACTAAATGGATATAGAAAATGAAAAATCGACTGGTCCTATATAATACTTTATCGCGCAAGAAAGAACAGTTCGAACCGATCAATCCTCCTTTTGTCGGGTTGTACGTTTGCGGGCCCACCGTCTACGGGGATGCCCATTTGGGACATGCCCGTCCGGCCATTACTTTCGACCTGTTGTTCCGGTATCTGAAATATCTGGGCTACAAAGTGCGTTATGTGCGTAACATCACCGATGTCGGCCATCTTACCGACGACAGTGACGACGGCGAAGACAAAATCGAGAAGAAAGCGAAGCTCGACCGGTTGGAACCGATGGAAATCGTTCAGTTTTATACCAACCGCTACCATCACAATATGGAGCAATTGAACACCCTTCCGCCCAGTATAGAGCCTCATGCTTCGGGCCATATCATCGAGCAGGAAGAATTGGTAAAAAAAATCCTGGACAACGGATTCGCTTACGAGAGCGACGGAAGTATTTATTTCGATGTCGAGGCTTACAACAAAAAATACAGCTATGGAAAACTATCCGGCCGCCGGGTGGAAGAGTTATTTGCCAACACCCGTCAGTTAGACGGCCAGGGAGAAAAACGGAATCCGGCCGATTTCGCCCTATGGAAAAAAGCTACTCCGGAACATATCATGCGCTGGCCTTCTCCGTGGAGTAACGGTTTTCCGGGTTGGCACCTGGAATGTTCGTGCATGAGCCAGAAGTATCTGGGCGACCGTTTCGATATCCATGGCGGCGGGCTGGACCTGCAGTTTCCCCACCACGAATGTGAGATTGCCCAAAGTACGGCTGCCTACGGACACGAAGCCGTGAAATATTGGATGCACAACAATATGGTCACTATCAAGGGACAGAAAATGGGCAAATCGCTGGGGAATTTCATCACCCTGGACCAACTCTTTTCGGGAGAAAACGATGTGCTCGAGCAAGCCTATTCCCCGATGACCGTCCGTTTCTTTATCCTGCAGGCCCACTACCGGAGTCCGCTGGATTTCTCGAACGAGGCCCTGAAAGCCGCCCAAAAGGGATATGAACGCCTGATGACGGCGGTCCGGGCACTGGACAAAGTGAAAGCTTCGGCCGGTAATACGGTAGATGTGGATGCACTGATCACCCAATGTGAAGAAGCGATCGATGACGACCTCAACACACCGGTCCTGATCTCCCACTTGTTCGACGGAGTACGGATGATCAATTCACTGGTGGCAGGAAACGAGAAGATAGATGCCGGTAATCTGGCTAAATTGAAAAAACTGTATCAGGATTATGTATTCGATATCCTGGGGCTGAAGGCCGAAAGCGAATCGGTGAGCCAGGATCACGAAGTGCTGGGGAAAATATTGGATATGGTGATGTCTATCCGTACAGAAGCCAAGCAAAAGAAAGACTGGGCCACTTCCGACAAGATCAGGGACGAACTGAAAGCAGCCGGAGTCGCCATTAAGGATACCAAAGAGGGATATGAATGGGAACTGGTAGAAAATTGAACAGATACGAACAGCGGATGACCTGTTTTTTTTACATATTATGTGCCTTTTTCATCTGTTCCTGCGGAGGGAATAAAACGGCGAACAAAGAAAAAAAAACTCCTTTGGCTGCAGAACTTCCGAAAGACGAGGTGAGGTATGTGAAAAGTATTCAACTTACATCGCCCGGGAAAGATAAGATGTATGCTTTCAACGAGGAGATCGTTATCGGTTTTGAAAGCAAGGACCGTTTCCCTGTCGATTCTGCCGCCTTCTATATCGACGGCCAGCAAATCGCAACGGCCGGTAAAGAGGACCGGAGTTTTACTTACCGGATACCTGAAGGTAAAACCGGCAATATGACCATCAAAGTGATGGCGTGGCATCCGGACAACAAACGGGGAATCGCGACAACGACGATCCGGGTGAAACCCGATCAGGCTCCGGCCGCTTATAGCTATGAGGTAGTCCACGTTTTTCCTCACGATCCGAAAGCCTATACACAAGGTTTGATCTATCAGGACGGTTTTATATACGAGGGAACGGGGCAATATGGCGAATCGTCTATTCGTAAAACAGACATGCAAACCGGTAAAACTCTATCGGTCTTAAATATCGACAGTCAGTTATTCGGAGAAGGGATCACGATATATGAAGATAAAATTTACCAGATCACCTGGCGGTCACGCAAAGGTTTCATTTACGATCTGAAAACTTTTACCCTGGAATCGACCTTCAATTATAATTCCGAAGGTTGGGGGATTACTACGGCCGGAGACCACCTGATCATGAGCGACGGCAGCAACAAGCTTTATCATATCGCTCCGTCGACGTTCAATATACTGAAAGAAGTAGAAGTATACGATCATAACGGTCCGGTAGACCAACTGAACGAACTGGAATACGTAGACGGTATGATCTGGGCGAATGTGTGGCTGACCGACCGGATTGTCGTCATCGATCCGGAAACCGGCATTGTCCGGGGCGAGCTGAACCTGCCCGGACTCTTGCCTGCCGCCGATAAAGCCCGGCTAGACGACAAAGACGATGTGCTGAACGGTATCGCGTGGAATGCCGGGAAAGGAACTTTTTATGTCACCGGGAAACGGTGGCCGAAACTATTTGAAATCAAGGTAAAACTTATTCCATATGGACGTTAAAATTGAAGAATCCTGGAAAGCACTGCTTCAGGAAGAATTTGACAAACCGTATTTTGCTGAACTGATCGCTTTTGTAAAAAACGAATACGCCCAAACCCGGATTTTCCCTCCCGGCAAACTGATATTCAATGCATTCAACCATTGTACGGTAGACAATACGAAAGTCGTTATCCTCGGCCAGGATCCTTACCACGGTCCCGGACAGGCGCACGGCCTTTGTTTTTCCGTGCCCGAAGGTATCGAGCAACCGCCTTCCCTGCAAAATATATTTAAAGAAATACACGATGACCTGGGTACTCCTGTTCCCCGTTCGGGCAACCTGGAACGCTGGTCGGACCAGGGGGTACTGCTGCTCAATGCAACGCTTACCGTACGGGCCCACCAAGCCGGTTCGCACCAGAACAAAGGCTGGGAAACTTTCACCGATGCCGTTATCCGCAAGATCGCAGAAAAGAAAGAACACCTGGTATTCCTGTTGTGGGGATCCTATGCCCAACGCAAAGGCGCATTTATCGATACCGACCGGCACCTGGTGCTTAAATGCGTACACCCCTCCCCACTTTCTGCCAACCGGGGCGGATGGTTCGGCAATCACCAGTTCAGCCGCACAAACCAATATCTACGGGAACATGGGTTGAAGGAAATCGAATGGTAGAGTAAGAGGCAAATATTCACAGCTCAATTGACGCTCCCTCTGCCTGAATTTTATCAACTTGTTTCCGATGTTTCTTAGAATGAGAAGGAAAAAGAAATAGCTATAAATTTAGTTATTTTCTTTTAGTTTTTGAAATAATAAGGCTTCGATACGTGGATTAAATAGGGGATTCCCTGCCAAAATGACTTTATTATTTTCATCTAAAAGAAAGGTGTGTAATACTTTGTTTGTTGGAATATGCGGATTGTATTGTGGAAATACTATCTTTTGAGATTGTAATTGAAATCATTCCTGTTTCAGTTTAACTGTACGAGAACAAGAAGTGATTGTTATCGTACATAATAGTAAATAACAAAAATGCTTTACCATAGTTATGATTGAATAGGTTGGCTATAAATCAAAATTCCCTAAATGATATTCATACTCATCATCCCGATAAATGACATAACCTGTCTTTAAACTTTCATCGATTATAATATCCATAATATTGACTCCCAAATCATATTGTTTAATGGGTAGCCCCTGCCAATCGAATACAGAAAGTTTTTCGATCCGGGTCTCAAGATCCTTTGTTCCGTTTAATGCTATATATATGTAATTATCCGTGGCATATACTGTCCTCCATCCTCTGATACTTTCCTGCCAAAGTGGAAACCCGTCTGCTTTATAAGTTGGTTCATAAATATAACTTGTATTCGAATGTGTGATCTTATTTTGCTGTATATTGAAAAACTCCAGAATGGCACCGCAATGCGTAAAATTCAGGAATTTTGTTCCATCCGGCTTTATGAGGACAGCTGAACAATAGAAATAGTAATTTTCCAATACTTTTTCCGGGGTAATCTGGGTGGTGATTGGAGAATAGTGAGTACAGGAATCAATCAGGTTCAGGTTTTTATCGTATAAAGCAAAACGACTATATGCATTATAAGTTGTTAAATAATGATCGGGGTCTAATCTAAAGAAAGCAGTACTGGATAAGGGTTGTCGCAACCTTTTTTCTGCAATGTTTACTTTCCCCCAGGGAAGTGAGTCCAATTGAAAAATAGTTATTCTGCAGAGATAAAAATAGATTTAAATTTCAAATTTATACCGGTATAATTCCTCGTTACCTTTTAATCCGTATATATAACGATGTTTTTCATCCACTGCAAAATAAATAATATTGTCGGGAATCCGGATTTTAGCTATAGGTGCTCCTTCCCAATTGAATACGTGAATTTCAGTCTCTCCTTCCGCATGAGAAAATAAATTATCTTTCTTATTAACATAAAGCGCGTAGATATATTCCGAAGAAACTTGTAATGACGAATAATACAGAATAAAATCTGATTCCGGCAAGTGGGCTGTCTCAAAAATATCGATGGGAGGTTGATAAGACAAAGAAAAATTGGTTTTCATATCACTGGAAAATACATTTATTTGATTAAAAAACAACATATTGCCAGCAAACAAATCTTTCTCCGGATGCCTGGTTATTCCCATGCTCAATAAAGGAACAGGAATCGATTTCGGGATATAGGATTTCAAAAATTCATATTCCTGGATCGTTTGGCCGGTATGTTGATTTTGTACGGAAAGACAGATATTACCGGGAACATATTTTTGTAAAAGCACCATGGAGTCGTTCACTTGAAAATAACTACAATCTGAAGTAATCCGGAAAATGGTATCACATACAGTCCGGCCAATCCGGAGAGACTGGGTAATATTTAATAATGCCCGTTTTTGTAAAGCACCATCCGAGATCCATAGGACCAGATTGTCATCTTTAAAAAAATAATCCTGGGAAAATTGCACAGATAGAAACTCATCAGGGCCTCTGCCCTGAGAAAGGAATTTTCCCAGATATTGCCAATTGTCAGTCGAATACATTTCGAAAAAATCATTATAACCACTCGCTTTAAAGGCAAACAAAAGGGTATCTATAACCATAAGATCGTTTATCCCTATAATTTCCAGATCTATCTTTTCACTTTCGGCAATTTGCGTGACCGGAAAGTCATAAATAATCGTATTATTTCCTGTAGATACGTTCGTATTGCCGTTATGACAAGAAGTAAAAATCAGGAATGCGACAAATAAAAAAAAGGTTTTCATAGACAAATCAAATATGTATATCCTCCTCCGTTTTCAGCCAATATCCATTACCTTTATCCAGTATAATTTTAACCTGATTTTCCCTCATCAGTAATTTTCTCAATTTCCGGATCACTTTATTCAACTGTGATTCGTAATTATAAGCCGTACTATTCCAACCGGCCAGTAAAAGGACTTCCCTGGGCGACAACCTATTTTTATTCTTGCACAGTATGGCAAATACCTTACTTTCGAGCATGGTCAATTTCTGCCGTTGTTCCCCAATACACAACTCAGCTTTAGCAAAATCATAAGTGATGTTATCCGTCAAACCGATCACCGAAGAGGCAGTTTTCCCAATCAACCGTTCCACCTGTTCTAATAGAAGAGCCACACTGTAATTCTTTACCAGATAGACCTGTGCTCCCTGACAAAGGCCAATTTTCAAATCCTTCTCCTCTGCCAGCGAACTATAGATCACGACAGGTGTCTGCAAATCGTTTACCCGAATCAACTGCAATACTTCGAGTCCCGATCGTTTCGGCATATTCACATCCAAAACGACAATATCCGGCCGATACTTTTGTACTTCACCAAAGCTTCCTTCCCATCTACCGCCTCAATTACCTCCCAGCCTTTTGCTGTCATTTTCTCCTTCATTTCCAACCTCATCAACCGATCATCTTCTGCACACAATACTTTAATAATCGCCATCTTATTCTGCTTTTATCCGGACTTCAAACCGACTGCCTTTTCCCGGAGCACTTTCCACCCGGATCTCCCCTCCATAAGCATTCACCACTTTCTTAGCAAAAGCCAGTCCTAATCCGAAACCGGTTTTATTCTTTACTTTTTTATCTTTCACCCGGTAAAACTGTCGGAATATCCGTTTCAACACTCTTTCCGGCATCCCGATTCCCCGGTCTGTTACCGTCAGTACCCAATCCCAATTTTCCCGGTAAAAAACAACTTTCACCCAAGGTTCATCTCCACCATATTTAATAGCATTATCGACCAAATTGATCACAAGATAATTAAAATAAACCTGGTCGAGCAAGGGTTTCTCTTCTCCTGTTTCCACCTGAAATTCCAACCTCGCATACGGATACAATATTCTAAACATCTCTGCCACCATCCCGATTTCCTGAACGATATCCACCGAAGCCCGCTCCACCTCCAACCGGCTGTTTTTCAAGGTCACCAACATGGTATCGGTAATCTCTGCCATTTTGCGGATGCGCACTTCCACCATTTTCAGTTTTTCTTCCTGTATCGCCGTCAATTCCCGGTTCTTCCGGTTCACAATTCCTTCTAATGCCGAAGTAACTGCAGCTAAAGGTTTCTTCAATTCATGTTCCAAATGGGCTATCCCCATGGTCTGCACATTTGCGCTTTGCCATGTCAGACGAATCGCTTTCCATAACCATACCAAACACCCGATAAAAGCAAAGAAAAACATCCCCTCCCCCACCAAATGCCAAATCATGGAACGGAAGATCAAAGGCAATTGAAAAACCGCTTCTATCCGGTGCCGGCAACGATAACCGGCTTCAACAGAAACGGAATGCATTTCTCCTTCGCAAACGCCTGTTACTTCCAAAACCTGCCCCACCGAATCCCGCAACAGGATGCCGGACAATCCATTCATACCTGTCTTTTCCAAATTCTTTCGATATAAAGAGTCCAATTGAAAAACATCAAAATTATGTTGCTCATATAAATAATCGTAAAAAACAGCTCTGCCCATTTCCCGAAACTGATCAACAAAAGATAAAGTAATTTCTCTAACCCTACAGCTATCCCCATAAACAAATGTCTTTTTATCTTCTTTTAGTCCGTAGCTGAAAGGAACTTTACGTGTCATCCATTCCTCATCCAAAAATTCCTTAAACGAATCCCCCAGTCGGTCACCGGCTTCCTGCCTGAAGCGATTTATCTCCATTTTCCGGGTTTTATACAACCACCCTCCCTGACCGATCAACACACATATCAATAAACCAATACATAAAAAGAAAACTATCCTGATATTCCCTTTCATCATTTTTGTTTTGTCCGGTACGTTATAGAATGTTGAAACTTTTACAAAGATAAAATTCCCTTGTAAATTTGTTCTATAAATTTAAATAAAAATTAATATGCATAAAAAAAGAATCTTATTGACAGGAACGATAATTATTTTATCTGTTTTATTCCTGAATATCGTATTCTCGGACCGGTCAGCGAAAACCAGTCTGACGTTAGCCAATATCGAAGCGATGGCAGAACAAGAAAGCCCTGACGGCGAAAGAAAGGACCTGTGCCTCCAGGCCGGTTATATATGTGTCGGTATAGATAAAAATGGAATAGATGGAGAACATCACGGATTAATGAGAGGAGAGTAATACGATATGAAAAAGCTATCTTACCTTTTTATCGCCTTATTTATTTCCGCCTGCCAGGCAGAGCCGGATTTTACAGAAGAAGTTACCCCTTTGTTACATACCCGGGCGGGATCGTTGCAATTCGCCCAAACCGATAACCTGAATCTCGACGCCCTGGGGATCGTCCATCCCACCAAAATCGTCCGTAAAGATTCTTTGTATGTCATCCTAACCCCCCAAAGCGCTTATCGCTTTGCCATTTACAATCACCTTAACGGAACCCTGCATCATTTAGTACCGGCGGGAAGCGGCGAAGGCGAAGGGCACTGCTATCTGAACCTCCACCTCAACGGCAATATCGTTTCGGCATTGGATTTCAGCACCGGCCGTCTGGTTGAAATTGATCTCAACCATTGCACCGAAGCAGATTACCACCCTGTGTTCACCTCCCTCACAGCCCACGGTAAAACGCCGTTAGGAGCTGTCCGGGCCGGTAACCGGATTATTTCCACCGGAATTTACACCTCAGGCCGTTATTGCAGCACAAACCCGACGGAAAACGAAGATATTTACAGCGTTGCTTACCCGGAATGCGCCCTGCCGTCCTTATCCGACAGCTTGAAAAGTATTTTCTACGCCAGCAATTGCCTGGCCCTTAACCGGACCCAGACCCGTCTCGCCTGTGCCAATATGCAATACGGTTGTCTGGACCTCTGTGCCATCCGGGAAGACCAGCTGATCCGGGTAAACGAAGTACACCTCAACCGGCCCGGAGTAAGTATCCGGCTGCAACGTCCCAAAGGCCGGAAAATATGGTATCCGGTAGCCTACACCGACCATAATCTGTTCGGTTTCTGTGACTTGACCACTTCCGACGATTACATTTTCGCCCTCTATTCCGGACGTACCTACCGGCAATACCGGAATGATGTCGACAAAGGCCGCGTGATTCTGGTATTCGACTGGAACGGCTCACACGTCCGCACCTACCATCTATCGAATAGTTGCTCGTCCATCAGCTACGACCCGGTAACGGATGCAATTTATGCCTTGTCGCACGAAAAGGGGAAATGTGAAATTATTACCTTAAATTTATAAATTGGGTAGATTATAGAATGTTGCTTTTTTCATGAAACAAGAATTCATCTTTAAATTTGTTTTGAAAAATAAATATTCAATACAATGAAGAAATTCAACATTTTGCTCTTCATCACAGTAATAATACTTTTGCTCTTGTCCGGATGGTCTATTTTTCACCAGCCCGGCTACAGTAGTGAAGATCAGTTCGTCACTCCCACAAATATCCATTTTGAAAAGGATACCCTATCGTTAGGCTCAGTCAAATACGGGACAGAACAAAAAGCAGTATTTCGTTTTACAAACACCGGTACAGCTCCGCTATTGATCTACAATGTAGTGCCATCGTGCGACTGCACTGCTGTGAAATGGAAAAAACGCCCCATCAAACCGGGAGAATCAGGAGAGATCCAAACCGTATACAGCCCGAATTCACTCGGTATGTTTATTAAAAACATAGAGGTCCGCTGCAATGTGGCCGGACACAAAATCAACCTAAAGATACGTGGTAATGTAATCGAATAAATTTTCATGCGCGTGGTAAAAATTAACAATCCTTTCGATTATGCTATCATGAAAGTCAACTTGATTGTCTAACCCAGGAGAAAAAGGACGGAAAGCTGAACAGCATTTTCCAAATCAAATCAGCTTCCGTCCCAACACTCCCTCTAAAAAAGAAAGAGAGGTAAGTATGTAAATATATAAATAACGTATAATAATTGCAAAGCAAAAACATACAAAATAAATTTCAAAATATTTATTACAAATAAAATACAACTATTATGAAAAATATCAAATTACTAATCGTAATCCTTATTGTTGCATTTTCAGCTTTTAATATTTCAATGAGTATCACAGAAAATTCAGAAAATAATATTACTTTAAATAGTATAAATGAACATGCATTTGCAAGTAGTGAAAATGAATGTTCGAATGCAATAAGTATGACGTTTGGATGTACAAGATGCTCAAACATGAATGTCCCAGGTTGTAAACATATCCCTGAAGAAACCACAAGCACCTGT
>ERZ837380.4917-NODE-4917-length-10729-cov-15.696833_pt1 | contig 10729 bp, 6 predicted proteins | sample MGYA00519685_ERZ837380 | MGnify/ENA primary metagenome ERZ837380 (study PRJEB31850, sample SAMEA3708817) | human gut metagenome | biome: human gut; feature: human-associated habitat; material: faeces | place: China | collected 2014 ...
GACGAAAAATTTGACGACGCATCTGTCGCACAATCTTTGTGCGGTATTGCCGTAAAGCGTAATTTGTGGTATCGAGCCTGTCTTGCTTTTTGTCAAGGCAGGCTTTTTTGTATAATCTTCCGGAAACCGGCGACAATAAAAGAGGGAAAATGATGTTGTTGTGTTGCCTTTTTAGAAAAATCTCTTGACAAGTCAAATCAGATAGTATATAATGTTAATTAAGAACTGATACTATTAGAGCATATCTTGTATATGCTCGGCTTAAAGGATTGATTTTTATGAAAAATCGCAATACGCTTCAGCGTCGTCTGGTGCTGGAAACGGTACGGCGAATGCACAATCACCCTACGGCAGACGAAATCTTTCGGGAGATCGCCGCAGAGAACACGCTGATCAGCAAGGCGACGGTCTACCGGAATCTGAAGATTCTGTCAGAGCAGGGCGAGATCCTGCACATTCCCATTCCGGACGGGGCAGACTGTTTCGATTTCAACACCAAGCCCCACTATCATCTGGAATGCCGCAGCTGCAATCGGGTGTTCGATGTGAACATGCCCTATCAGAGCGACCTGTGCAGCAAGATCGTAGGCTGCGAGGATTTTCTGGTGGAATCCCATCACATTGTCTTTTCCGGATTGTGTCCCGCCTGTCGAAAGGCGGCGGAACAGCGGGCACAGCTGCAAACCACCGAAGAACCACATAGGGCAATACCGCACAAAGATTGTGCGACAGATGCGTCGTCAAATTTTTCGTCAGATGAAACAAAAAGCGGAGTGAATACTTGATGTATTCACGAGCATTTTTGTGAAATATGAGAGTCTGTTTCGTATCTGACGTATGCAGATTGCGTCGTCAGATTTTTTGAGAGATGAAGGGAAAAACGGAGAAAATCCTTTGTGGATTTTCGAGTATTTTCCCGAAATATCTCGGAAAATATGCACGCAAGATGCGTGCGAGAAGATACGAAACAGGCTCTGAAGGGAAATTTGCAAGCAGATGGCATGCAAAGTCGCCAGACGCTCTTTGTGCGGTATTGCCATAGGAAAAATGCGGAATAAAACCTGTTTGTATGCAACAGTTTTGTTTTGCTTTCTCCAAGATGAAAAGGAGGTCATATCATGGCAGAACTGAAAGGTTCACAGACGGAAAAAAACTTGCTGGCGGCATTTGCCGGCGAATCACAGGCATTCACCAAGTATAATTATTACGCTTCCAAGGCAAAGAAAGACGGCTATGTGCAAATCGGCAAGCTGTTCGAGGAAACTGCCAACAATGAAAAGGAACACGCGAAGATCTGGTTCAAGCTGCTGCATGGCGGCGTGATGCCGGAAACAACGGAGAACCTGAAAGATGCGGCTGCCGGCGAAAACTACGAGTGGACAGATATGTATGTCGAGTTCGCGGAGCAGGCAAAGGCAGAGGGCTTCACACAGATTGCGGCACTGTTTGAGGCGGTGGGTGCGATCGAGAAGGAACACGAAGCACGTTATCGCAAGCTGCTCGCCAATATCGAGGGCGACTGCGTCTTTTCCAAGGACGGCGATGTCATCTGGGAATGTGCCAACTGCGGTCACATTGTCGTAGGCAAAAAGGCTCCGGAGGTCTGTCCGGTCTGCCAGCACCCGCAGTCCTATTTTCAGGTCAAGGCTGAGAATTATTGAGGAAAGCAAAATTACTTTCCTTGCGGCAACACCGCACAAGCTTTGTGCGGTGTTGCCTTGCAAATAAAATTGGACGGAAATCCTCTGGAAAGCATGACTTTCCGGAGGATTGCGTTTGTGTCAGGAGGAATGGTATGCGTTCAAGGGAACGTTTTCTTTCCCACTGGAAAGGACGGCTGCTGCACAGCGGTATCCACATTCTTTCCCATTTGCGGCTGCTGCTGCGGTGGGTGTTTTACTCTGTGCTGATGGGCGTTCTGGTGGGATTTATCGGGATTGCTTTTGTGTATGCCATACAGTGGGTGACGACATTCCGGACGGGGCATTGGTGGACAGTGCTGACACTTCCCGCCGGCGGTCTGCTGATCGTGTGGCTGTACCGCATCAGTCACGACCAGAACGACAAGGGCACCAATATGGTGCTGGCTTCGCTGCGGGCAGAAACGGAACTGCCTATGCAAATGGCACCGCTGATTTTCATTTCCACCGTAGTAACCCACTTCTGCGGCGGCAGTGCCGGACGGGAAGGTGCGGCGTTGCAGCTGGGCGGCAGTGTGGGCAGTATGCTGGGACGGGTGTTCCGTCTGGCGGAACGGGATAAACAGGTGCTGATGCTCTGCGGCATGTCGGCGGCGTTTTCGGCAATTTTCCGCACGCCCATTGCGGCACCGGTTTTCGCCATGGAAGTGGTGTGTGTCGGTGCCATGCGGTATGCGGCACTGGTGCCCTGTACCATTGCTTCTCTGACGGCTTCGTGGCTGGCGGGCAAATGCGGCATTCCGCTGGCAAAGTATACGATCGGGGAAATTCCGGCGTTTCAGGTGGTGCCGGCGTTGAAAATTTTGCTGCTGGGCGTTTGCTGTGCGGCGGTGAGCATTCTGTTCTGTGTGCTGCTGCACCAGACGGAGCACTTCCTGAAAAAGTATTGCAAAAATCCATATCTGCGGATTCTGGCGGCAAGCGGTGTGCTCTGGGTGCTGGCGTTGCTGGTACATAATCAGGACTATCTGGGCATTGGCGGCGAGGTGATGCGGCGTGCCGTGGCAGGGCAGGTGGTCTGGTATGCGTTTCTGGCGAAGATGATCTTCACGGCGTTGACATTGGGCGGCGGCTTTAAGGGCGGCGAGATCGTACCTTCCTTTTTCATTGGGGCAACGTTTGGCTGTCTGTTCGGGCACTTGCTGGGAATTTCGCCCTCTCTCTGTGCGGCGGTAGGCATGGCGGCACTGTTCTGCGGCGTGACCAACTGCCCGCTGGCTTCTATGATGATCGCATCTGAACTGTTCGGTATGGCGGGTGCTCCGTATTATCTGCTGGCAATTGCTGTCAGCTATCTGCTCTCCGGCTATTACGGGCTGTATGGGGAACAGACGTTCCTGTCCTCCAAGTTCACCGGCGGCTATGTCAGCCATAAAACACGTCAATGAAAGAAGATGAAAATCATGACAAAGCGTTCTTTGTCTGACCGGCAGAAGGGCATGATCTGCATCATTTTGTCGGCGTTTTGTTTTGCATGGATGAATGCCTTTGTGCGGCTCTCCGGCGATCTGCCGTTTATCCAGAAAAGCTTTTTCCGGAATCTGGTAGCACTGTTGTTCGCACTGGCGATGCTCCTGCGGGAACACGGCTGCTTTCTGCCGAAAAAGGGATCTCTGCCGTTTCTGGTACTGCGTGCCACGGCGGGAACGCTGGGGATCCTGTGCAATTTTTACGCGATCGATCATCTGGCACTGTCGGACGCGTCGATTCTGAATAAGATGTCCCCGTTTTTTGCAATTCTCTGTTCGTGGATCTTTCTGCGGGAAAAACTGAACTGGAAACAGGGGCTGATCGTGCTGGGGGCATTTGTGGGGGCACTGTGTGTCATCAAGCCCACCTTTGCCAATGCGGATTTGTTTCCGTCCCTGATCGGACTACTGGGCGGCTTCGGGGCAGGCGTTGCCTATACCATGGTACGCCGTCTGGGGCAGATCGGGGAGAATAAGGCGTATATCGTCTTTTTCTTCTCCGCCTTTTCCTGTGTGGTGACATTGCCGTATCTGCTGTTCTGCTATGAGCCTATGACGTGGAAGCAGCTGTTGTGTCTGGTTATGGCAGGGCTTTCGGCGGCAGGAGGACAGTTCGGTGTCACTTCTGCGTACTGCTATGCACCGGCAAAGGAAATTTCCGTTTACGATTACACCCAGATCATTTTTGCCGCAGGCTTGGGATTTTTGCTGTTTGCACAGATTCCCGACTGGCTGAGCATTCTGGGGTACTGTATCATCATTGCTATGGCAGTGGTTATGTTCTTCTATAACAAAGAATCGGATAAATAAATTCCGTATAATCGTATATTCAAAAAGCGGAGATTCCGGTACATGGAATCTCCGCTTTTCGAATTTTCTCTAGTATTGTAATTTTAAAACTTTACAGATCAGGCTCCCTTGAAAAGACACCCAAAGTGCGTACTTTGTGTTGACTGAGGGATTTTTTTATGTGAAATCTGAAATAAAAAGAAAAGATTTCAGCAGAATCCCTCCACCAGCTTCGCTGGTCCCCCTCCCTTTTCAAGGGAGGCTTATCCTCATAGTTTTAACCGTTACATCGTATTCGCTTGTCAGCGTACGCTTATTCTGCACTGGGCAGGGTGTGGATAATGGATACCAGGAACTTCAGCAGAACGACAGCATCATTGCCGCTGATCTCGCTGTCGGCATCGCAGTCCGCATTCTTCTTCTGGGTGCTTCCCAGTGTGACAACGTTTGCCACTGCCTTGTTCAGCAGAACCGCATCGGTAATGTCTACACGGCTGTCCATGTTGACATCGCCGTACAGTGTCAGTCCGCTTTCACCGCTTTCCGAAGTGTTTGTGCTGCTGTCGGAGGTGGTGGCAGAGGTGACAGTTTCTGTTGTGGTGGAAGTTGTACCAGTGGTGGTGGTCGTTACAGTGGTGTCTGTGGTAACTGTGCCGTCACCAACCAGTTTCAGCACGCCGAAACCGCTGGTGTTGATATAGCCCTGACCGGTGAGGTCGTTCCAGTTGGCCATGCTGGTACGCTTGCCGTCGCCGGTGCCGTCATCGTTGACCTGTACGTCAAAGCCTACGATCTGGTCAGCGTGGAACGAACCGATAGTGTACGGAATTGCCACCTCGACGATATAGCCCTTGTCGGTCTTTTTCGTGCCGGAGAGGAATGCGTCAGTGGAACGTCCGTCGGTAACGGTCTTGTCGTTCTCGTAGTTGATACGGCACTGAATGTCATCGCTTTCGTAAGAGGAAGTCTTGTGGTTGTTCTCGTCGAAGAATACTTCCACGGTGTCCTGCTCGTAAGCGTTGGCACTTGCCACGCTCAGTACGGGATCGGTGACTTCGGTCAGCACATAGAAGTAATTCTCGTCCCAGAGCATCTTGGAAACGGCGGTCGCACCGTTGCCCATGGAGTAGGTGTTGACATCAATGGTGTTGGCATCTGCCCATGCGGCATCGATGTCCCCGTCAATGGTAATGGGTGTTTCAGTCTTGGTTGCCTCGGCATACTTGGGCTGTTCTGCGAGGGTGACAATACCGCACTTGGGCAATGCACCAGATGGTACGTCACTATTGTTAAAAACGTAATCTGCTACATCAATGCAATTCCATGCAGCATTATTGTTGAATACATCTAAGTGAACAGTGCTGCCGCTTTTCGGGTTCCAATCATTACTGTTGGATTCCCATTTCAGGTCTACGTATTCCATAGCGGAAGTAATAGTTTGGTCGTCAATCGGGAAGCCTCCCATAGAATCCAGTTGGTTTCCGAAAATTTCAACATAGGAGTTTTTGCCATCTGCTGAAACTGCCGGATTGTAAACACGAACGATCATGTTTTCATCAGACCAAGCTGCCTTGAAATAAGTGTTGGTACTGCCGGTTTTGGTGCTGAGATACTGTGCCGTACCGATTTCCAATGCCCGTTCCAGATCGGCATCTGTGCCGTCATAGCGGTATGCCGTCATGGTCTGGAGTTTTTCCACTTCGGAGTCAGTGTCGATTACGGCATAATAGGACGGCTTTGCCTGATAGTCCTTGTCAAAGAGCAGGGGATAGCCGCCGATCCAGCTGGTGGAGTCGGTGATGCCCCAGAGGACAACAGCGGACAGGTTCACGCCGGAATCCTTCATTTCCTTGTACATCTTGAACACGTCCTGATACCGCTGTGCCAGTGCCAGCTGGTTGGCGTATTCGTTGGACTTCTCAGAAACGTCCAGCTCGGTGACCTGTACTTCCAGTCCCAGGTCTGCATACTGCTGCATGGCGGACTTGTACAGATCAATGGTGGGATAACTCATGGAGATGTGGGACTGCATGCCCACGCCGTCGATCAGGTTCTTTTCCACCAGCGGTTTCAGAATGTCGCTGATGATGTACGCCTGCTTGTTGGGGGAGTACTCGTTGTAGTCATTATAGAACAGCTTGCAGCCTGCCGGTGCATACTTCTTGGCGAACTCAAACGCCAGCGGGATATAGGACTGGTCGCCGTAGACCTTGACCCATGCAGACTGTCCGTTCACTTCGTTGTTGGAACCCGCATCGCGAATGGTGCCGGCATCGGAAGCGGCTTCATTCACCACGTCCCATGCGTAGAATTCCACATCCGGATAATCCTTTTTCAGCGTTTCCATGACGGTTTTGATGTAGTTTTCCAGACGCTTGGTCATCTTGTCCTTGGAAACCCATTCCCCGTTGGGGTCGAAGTTCTTCTTGAAGAACCAGTCCGGTGTCTGGCTGTGCCATACCAGCACATGACCGCGTACCGGAATTTTGTTTTCGCCGGCGAATTTCAGCATCTCGTCTGCTTCGTTCAGAGAGATCTGGGGCATGGTGTCATCGCCGGTTTCTGCCACGTACTTCTGGGACAGTGCCAGATCCAGCACGCTGTCCGGCTTCAGTTCGTTGCCCAGTGTCAGGCTGTTGTAGTGCTTTTTGATGAGATCCTTGGTGGCACCCTGTGCGAATTCCGAACCGGCACAGGCACAGCCGATCTTAAAGTAGTCGGAATAGGCATCTTTCAGAGAAGCGATGTCGTCCTGAATGGCAGGATCCGGCAGGTGTTCGCCGACTGCATCGTCCATGTAGAAGTTCATGAGATCCTGTTCCTTGGGGGCACTGGTGTAGCCGGTCTGTACATAGATATAGAAGTTGGTCGCACCCTCCGGCACGGTGAATTCGCTGCCCACGTATTTCCATTCGCCCTTGTTTGCAGTTTCGGTGGCAATGGTGTAGTAGTTTTCCTTGCCGTTCAGGTCGTACTGCAGGTTGATGGAAAATTTCTGGGTGTCGGTGTACTGGTCGCCGTCATAGAGCACGTAGGTGCCGACTTTGTAGTAGCCGCCGGCTTCCATGATGTCGGACGCACTGCGGGTAGCACCGTTCCACAGCTGGGTTCTGCCGGAAACATACAGGCTGGTCGTGCCGCTGTGGGCGTACTTGGTGGAGAGCTCTACCTCGGCACTGCCGCGGCCGTTCCACTTCTGAGTGGAGTTGTTGTCGAAGTCAGATTCGAATTTGTCGTCCAGCTGGATCTCTGTCTTTTCGCCTTTAATGACGACGTCGTCAATATAATAGGTCTGGTCGGTATTGGCACCCGGCATCTCCACATAGAGGATCATACCGGTGGCACCGGAGGGAACGGTGTAGTTGCCCTTTATCTCCACCCACTGTCCCGCAGTTGCCTGTGCGGCGGCAACCTGATCGTAGTGGTCTGTGCCGTTGGCATCGGTGTAGATCATTTTGATTGCCATGTTCTGCTGACCGCTGCCCTCGTACATGGCACTGGCAGAGATCTCGTAGCTCTGTCCGGCAGCCACGATTCCGGTCAGGGAGCAGCGGGGAGCACCCCAGCTGGCGGTGCGGTCATAGCAGTACAGGGAAGTGCCGCCGTTGTGGGCTTGTTCCGTGGACAGGGACAGCGAGGAGCCAACACCTTTCCATGCTCCGTAGCCGCTTTCGAATGTGTCGTTCATCAGTTCCTGCACCTCTGCGGAGCCGATCAGTCCTGAAAGGGACAGACTGGTGACAGCAAGTACACCGGTGGTGACTGCCGCCATGAGTTTTTTGAATTTCATCTGATTTCATTCCTTCTTTCCGATTTTCGCTGGTTTTGTGCTTCGATTCACGTGTTGTTATAGTGAATAAATACATTATAACATTACGCTACTTTTTTGTCAACATTTTATCCGTGAAAAGGTGCAGAAATCAATTTTTCGGAGATTTGCAAAAAAGCGGCAGATGACACGGGAGGTCGTCTGCCGCTTTGCGGTATGGTTGTGTGTCTTACTTGTGCTCTGGCTGTTTTGCTGCCTGTACATGGTAGAGGATACGGGAGAGCAGTTTTTCCGGCACCAGCTTTGACGCGGCAACGCCTACACGCATCATCAGCCCCGGAATGATCAGCAGCTTTCCTGTCAGCAGCCCGAACACTGCTTCTTTGGCAACGGCTTCCGGTGTCAGTGCCTTGACACGGAACTGCACGCCGGCACGGTCATTGAAGCCGGTGTCCACTGGTCCGGGGCAGAGAATGCTGATCGTGACACGGCTCTTTTCGCGGCGGAGTTCTTCCGCAATCGCCAGCGAGAGCCGGACCACATAGTTTTTCGAAGCATAATAAGAGGAGAACAGGGGACCGGTCAGGAATCCGGCACTGGAGGCAACGTTCAGGATCTTTCCGAAGTTGCGTTTCTTGAAGTCCCGCAGAAACAGCTTTGTCAGAATGTGCAAGGCTCTGACGTTGACTTGCAGCAGTTCCAGTTCCTCCTGTAATGCCGTTTCGGAAAACTTTCCGAAAACGCCGAAGCCGGCGTTGTTGACCAGAATATCCACGTGCTTGTCCCTGCAAAATTCATACAGTGTAAAGGGTGCCTGATTTTCCGCAAGATCCAGTGCAATGATCTCGGTGTGCACCGGCAGGGTTTCCTGCATGCGGAGCAGGGCTTCTTCGTTGCGTCCGGTCAGGATCAGCGAGATGCCGCGGCGGCTCATTTCCTGTGCAATGGCTTTTCCGATGCCGGAGGTTGCTCCGGTGATGAGTGCTTTCATAGAAAAAACTCCTTTCTAAGGATCGGGAAACGCTTTTCAGTATGTGTCCCTTTTGTACATACCTACTATACCACAAATGTCCGTCGAAATCAATTGAAAATCAAAGTTTTCTGAGAATCTGAAAAAAATTTCGTGAAAGTATGGACTTATGCGAAAAAATATAGTATAATAAAAAAGTATCGGGCAAGACAGTTCGGGGAATGCTCCGGCTTTCGGCGGCGTTTCCTTTGTCCTGCTGCTGGCTTGGAATGCGGTTTGAACCGGCATTTCGGGACCGTTTATTTTATTCGGAGGTATCAAAACTATGTTCAAATGGAAAAAGGCTGCCGCTGCTCTGGCGGCTGCCGCAATGACTGTTGCCGGTGCAGGCTGCACTGTCGGCAGCGGTTCTGCGTATGCAATGACAATCGACGGCGAGCAGATCAATGCAGGTATCTATATCTACTATTCCTATGCATCGTACATGGAACTGACACAGACCTTGCAGTCCCAGAATTCGGAACTGGACGTAAAGGACGACAATGTCGTAAAAGAACAGAAAATGGACGGTGTCAGCTCGGAAGAATGGATCAAGAACAAGGCACTGGAATATTGCCAGCGGTATGTGGCAATTGAAAAGAAGTTCGACGAACTGGATCTGTCCCTGACAGAAGAAGAGTCCAAAGACGTGGAGAGCACCATTGATTCTTTCTGGGATACCAATGGCGAGACCTACGAGAAAAACGGCATTTCCAAGAATTCTGTCAAGAGCGTTCTGGAAAATACGTATATGACCAACGAAGTATTCCTCTATTATTACGGCGTTGACGGCAAAGAAGGCACTACCGAGGACGACCTGAAGCAGTATTATGAGGAAAACAATGCCCGTGTCCGCTACATCAAGTTCGATCTGACAGACGGAAACGGCGAGGCTCTGGATGATGCCGGCAAGAAGGAAATGAAGGCAAAGGTCGAGGACTATCTGGGCGAGATCAACGCACTCAAGGGCGATGAGGACGCAATGGAAGACGAAATGGACAACGTGCAGAGCGACTATAACGCTTATGTGACTTCCATTTCCGAGGAAGCTGCCGCAGCAACAGCTACTTCTGCAACCGATGCAGACGGCAACGAGATCGCTGCAACAACAGAAGCAACTACTGTCGCTGCTGAAACTACCACAGAAACTACCGCAGCCGCAGAGGAAAGTGCTGCTACAGAAACTGCCGGTGCAGAAGAAGCTGCGGAAACCACTGCGGCAGAAGAATCTGCTTCGGAAGAAACTACCACGACAGAAGCAGCTGTGGAAACCGATGAAAACGGCTCTGAAGTGACTACCACCACAACTGCTCCCTATGCAAATGAACAGATCATTGCAAAGGTGACTACAAAAGAGAACACCAAGGAAGAAGATGTGACTTATAGTCCGTGCAAGAATGTATACGACTATGTATTCGGTGACGGACAGAAGAACTATGGCGTGGCAACTGTGGTAGAAGATGACACGGCTTACTATATCGTAATGTGCCGTGACATCAAGGAACGTATGACAGAGGACGACCTGTGGACAGAAACACAGCAGAATACTGTGATCTCTCAGGCATATAGTGATGCGTTTGAGGATATGCTGGACGGCTGGACTGGCGAGCAGAAGGTTGAGAAGAACGACGGTGCGATCAAGAAGTACGATGCGTTCAAGATCGACATGGACAGCAGCAGTCAGACGGCATAACAGAAAATTTGAATAGAATCATGCGAAAGCCCGATTGGAAACAGTCGGGCTTTTTTGTATGCATTTGAGGAGAAAATATATATACTGCACAATTTGGAGAAATATATGTTTACAATTCTCTACTTGACACAGCAGAAGAAGTGTGATATAATAATAAAGCTGTCGCACGAGAGCGAGAGTTGAGAGAATAAAGGACAACGAGAACAGTGAAACGGATCGGGAGATCGACAGAGGAGCGGTTGGAGTTGTTCAAGAAAAGTTCACTTGACAAAACGTTTGAAGTGTGGTAGAATGAATAGG
>ERZ837380.4933-NODE-4933-length-10699-cov-5.002255_pt1 | contig 10699 bp, 9 predicted proteins | sample MGYA00519685_ERZ837380 | MGnify/ENA primary metagenome ERZ837380 (study PRJEB31850, sample SAMEA3708817) | human gut metagenome | biome: human gut; feature: human-associated habitat; material: faeces | place: China | collected 2014 ...
TCTTGAAGATGATGCCCTCTTCCTCGGCGTGCTCCACCTCTTCCTTACGGGCGGGGAGCTCCTCCATGCCGCGGCGATAGACCACATAGACCTCGGCGCCCAGACGCTTTGCGCAGCGGGCGGCGTCCATAGCCACGTTGCCGCCGCCCACAACAGCCACCTTCTTGGGATGCTGGATGGGAGTGTCGGAATCGGGCTTATAGGCCTTCATCAGGTTGATACGGGTCAGGAACTCGTTGGCGGAGAGAACACCCTTGTAGTTGACACCGGGGATGTTCATGAACATAGGCAGGCCGGCGCCGGAGCCGATGAACACGGCCTCGAAGCCCTGCTCCTCCATCAGCTCGTCCACGGTGATGGTACGGCCGATGACGGTATCGGTGGCGATGGTAACGCCCAGCTCCTTCAGGCCGTCCACTTCTTTCTGAACGATGGTCTTGGGCAGACGGAACTCGGGGATGCCGTACACCAGAACGCCGCCAGCCAGATGCAGAGCCTCAAACACGGTGACGTCATAACCCTTCCGGGCCAGGTCGCCGGCACAGGTCAGGCCGGAGGGACCGGAACCCACCACAGCCACACGGTGACCGTTGGAAGCAGGCTTCTCCGCAGCGCCGGAAGCATGCTCACGGTGCCAGTCGGCCACGAAGCGCTCCAGACGGCCGATGCCGACAGGCTCGCCCTTGATGCCGCGGACGCAGTACTTCTCGCACTGGCTCTCCTGGGGGCAGACACGGCCACAAACAGCGGGCAGAGCGGAGGTAGCGGCGATGATCTGATAAGCGGCCTCGAAATCGCCCTTGGCGACCTCGGCAATGAAATCAGGGATATGTACCATCACGGGGCAGCCCTGCATGCAGGGCTTGTTCTTGCAGTGCAGGCAGCGCTGGGCCTCGTCCAGAGCCTGTTCCTCGGTGTAGCCCAGAGCGACCTCGTCAAAGTTCTTGTTCCGGACGTTGGGGTCCTGAGAGGGCATGGGATTCTTCTTCAAAGACATATTGGCCATGGTTATTCGGCCTCCTTCTTGAACAGGTTGCAGGTCTCCTCGTACTTGTGGGCCTCGAAGTCCTTATACATCTGGTTCCGCTTGACTGCCAGATCCCAGTCCACCTTGTGACCGTCAAAGTCAGGACCGTCCACGCAGGCGAACTTCATCTCGCCGCCCACGGACAGGCGGCAGCCACCGCACATGCCGGTGCCGTCGATCATGATGGGGCTCATGGAAACGGTGGTGGGGATGCCGTAAGGCTCCGTGGTCTTGGAGACGAACTTCATCATCACCATGGGGCCGATGGCGAACACTTCATCATACTGGTTGCCGGCGTCGATCAGCTCCTTCAGAGCCTCGGTGACCAGACCTTTACGGCCATAGGAACCGTCATCGGTGCAGACGATCAGCTTGTCGCTGGACTTCTTGAAGTCCTCCTCCAGGATCACCAGATCCTCAGAGCGGAAGCCCACGATGGCATGGACCTCAGCACCATCGTCATGGAACTTCTTCAGCACGGGATACGCAATGGCGCAGCCAACGCCGCCGCCCACAACGGCGACCTTCTTCTTGCCCTCGGTCTCGGTGGGCTTGCCCAGAGGTCCCACGAAGTCTGCCAGGCAATCGCCTTCCTTCATGTGGCTGAGTTTCACAGTGGTGGCGCCAACCGTCTGAACAATGATGGTGACGGTGCCCTTTTCGGGATCATAGGCGTTGATGGTGATGGGGATACGCTCGCCGTTTTCGTCCGTCCGCAGGATGATGAACTGACCGGGCTGAGCTTTTTTGGCAATGAGGGGTGCTTCGATCTCATAGAGAGTCACGGTGGGCCTCAGTGCCTCTTTTCTCACGATTCGGTACATATTGGTGTCTCTTCCTTTCCTATCTGAAATTCTTCCAACATAATAAATCGCACATTGTCTGAATTTTAACATAGGTGCTTTCATCCGTCAACTGCTTTGGAGAAAAAAAGCGCGAAATTCTCAGAAACCGTGCAAATTCTTTGCCAGCCCGCCCTTTTTAACGCTCCCGCGGCCGACGCTTCCCTGTGTCAAAACCGCTTTCCGGGCCTGAAAACCGCCGAAAACCCGTTTCAAAACCAGAATTCTATGGTATACTACCAAACAGGCGCAATTTTTCCCCGGAAAAAATTTCTTCAAATTTTCGGGAACTTTTTTCGTTCCCCTGCGTCTATGGTATACGGTGCCGCCTCGGCGGCCATTCAAAAAACTTTCTGCAAGGAGAACACACATGAAAAAAATCACTTCCTTGGCGCTGGCTCTCGCGCTGGCCCTGACCCTCACCGCCTGCGGCAAGAAGGACAACACCGCCGGAAGCGGCGATTCCAGCGTACCCGCTGATGCCACCGCTCTGCTGACCGCCGTGTGGGACGCCCACTCCGACGATGAGAAGTTCCCCGCTGCCGGCGGCGACTATGAAAATCCCGTGGAGGACGCCCCAGGCGCCGTGAGCATTGCCGACGCCGACAATCTGAACTACATGCTGACCCTGCCGGTGGAGGACGCCGGTAAGATCGACGGCGCCGCCTCCCTCAGCCACATGATGAACGCCAACACCTTCACCTGCGGCGCTTTCCACGTCACCAGCAAGGACGATGTGGAGACCGTTGCCAGCGACCTGCGGGATGCCATCCAGTCTAAGCAGTGGATGTGCGGCTTCCCTGACAAGCTGGTGATCTTCACCTACGATCAGTATGTGGTGTCCCTGTACGGTGACGAGGAACTGGTGAACACCTTCCGCGACAAGTTCACCGCCACCTATTCCGACAGCACCATCGCTTATGACGAGGCGATCCTGTAACGTTTCCGCTTTTCTCACAGCGTCCGCACCGAATCGTGCGGACGCTGTGAAATTCAATTTTGGAGTTGCCCTATGCTGTTTTCCAGTATTCCGTTTCTCTATACCTTTTTACCCTGCGTCCTGATCCTGTACTTTCTGGTCCCCGGCTGGCTGAAAAATACAGTGCTGCTGCTCAGCAGTCTGTTTTTCTATGCCTGGGGTGAGCCTCGCTTCGTGGTGTTTATGGTCATCGCCATCGTACAGGGTTATGTATTCGGCCTGCTGGCCGAAAAATTCCGTGACCGGCCCAAACGGGCCAAGCTGTGCCTGTGGGCCTCCGCCGCCATCAGTCTGGGGCTGCTGTGCTACTGCAAGTACGCCGACTTTTTCATCAGCGGCTTCAACACCCTCACCGGGCTGTCCCTCCCGCTGCTCCATGTGGCCCTGCCCATCGGCATCAGCTTTTACACCTTCCAAATTCTGAGCTACGTCATCGACGTATACCGGGGCGATGTGACTGCCCAGCGGAATCTCATTGACCTTGCCGCGTATGTGGCCATGTTCCCCCAGCTCATCGCCGGGCCCATCGTCCGGTACGCGGACATCGCCCCCCAGCTGAAGCATCGCACCCACACGCTGGCCGATGCTGCCTACGGCGCCCGCCGCTTCATCCTCGGCCTTTCCAAAAAGGTGCTGCTGGCCAATGTCCTCTACGAACTGATCTCCGCCTACAAGAGCGCCGCGAACGTCTCCGTCCTGTTCGTCTGGCTTTACGCCGCAGCCTACGTGCTGCACCTTTACTTCGACTTTTCCGGTTACAGCGATATGGCCATCGGTCTGGGCCGTATCTTCGGGTTCCATTTTATAGAAAACTTCAACTATCCCTACATCTCCGCCAGCGTCACGGAGTTCTGGCGGCGGTGGCACATGAGCCTGGGCAGTTGGTTCCGGGACTATGTATACATTCCGCTGGGCGGCAACCGGGTCTCCAAGGCCAAATGGTTCCGCAACATTTTCATTGTCTGGCTGCTGACGGGCCTGTGGCACGGTGCAGCATGGACCTTCATCCTGTGGGGACTGTTCTTTGCCGTGTTCCTGACGGCGGAAAAGCTCTGGTACGGCGAAGCTCTGGCCCAGACACGATTTCTGAAGCATCTCTATGTTCTGCTGCTGATCGCAGTCAGCTTCGTTATCTTTGATGCCGCCAGTGTGTCGGACGCCTTCCGTACCATCGGTTCCCTGTTCGGTCTGGGTGGGCTGCCCCGCTCCGACGCTCTGGCCCGCTATTATTTTGACAGCTACTCCGGCGTGTTCCTTGTAGCCATCGTGGGCGCTACACCGCTGCCCGCCAAGATCGTCCGGCAGTTCTCCGAGGATGGCCCAGGCAAAAAGATCATGTCCGTTGTGGAGCCTGTAGTGCTGCTGGCCCTGCTGGCGGTGGTCACCGCCTATCTGGTGGACGGGTCCTTCAACCCATTCCTGTATTTCCGCTTTTAAAGGAGGTCCCGCCATGTTTGAAAAATGGAAAAGCATTCTCACGGTGGGGCTCCTGTCCGCGTTTGTTCTGGGTTTTGGCATCTGGGCGGCGGTCAAGCCCGCCGATGCGCTCTCCACCAGTGAACGCCGCCCGCTGGCCCAAATGCCGGAATTGTCCGCAAGCAGCTATCTCTCCGGCAAATTCATGTCCGGCTACGAGGATTATGCCACGGACCAGTTCCCTCTGCGGGAGCAGTTCCGCACCCTGAAAGCCCTGATGGGGCTGTATGTGTTCGGCCAGAAGGACAACAACGGCGTCTATCTGGCAGACGGCTCCGCCGCCAAGCTGGAATATCCCCTGAATGAAGGCTCCGTCACCCATGCTGCCGACCGGTTCCGCTATCTCTACGAGACCCTCATGGCCGGGACCGACACCAAGGTCTACCTCTCCGCGATCCCCGACAAGAATTATTTTCTGGCGGAGGCCAACGGCTATCCCGCTCTGGACTATCAGGCCCTGACGGACGCTCTCCGGAAGCAGACGGAGTTCGCCGCGTATATCGACCTGTTCGGCACGCTGACCGCAGATGACTACTACCGCACCGATTCCCACTGGCGGCAGGAAAATCTGCTGACCACAGCGGATACGCTGGCCGCCGCCATGGGCGTCGCGCTGCCGGGCAACCGCTATACAAAATGGACACTGGACCGGCCATATTACGGTGTGTATTACGGCTACGCCGCCCTGCCTATGGAGCCAGACCAGCTGACTTACCTCACCAGCGACCTTCTGGACGCCTGCACGGTGTACAATTACGAGACCGGCAAGACCGGGCCTATTTATGATCTGGCAAAAGGTGCCGGCAAGGACCCCTACGAGCTGTTCCTCTCCGGGTCCGTGTCGCTGCTGACCATTGAAAATCCCAATGCGGATACAGACCGGGAACTGGTGATCTTCCGGGACTCCTTCGGCAGCTCTCTGGCCCCTCTGCTGGTCCCCGGCTATGCCAAGGTGACGCTGGCGGACATCCGCTACCTCCCCAGCAGCCAGATGGGAAAGTACCTGACCTTCACCGATCAGGATGTGCTGTTCCTTTACAGCGCCCCGGTGCTGAACAACAGTGAAACTCTGAAATAAGCCGCAAAGCGTCTGCCGGAAATGGCAGGCGCTTTGGACTTTTCTACGGAAATAAGGCAGTTTCCTTTTTTATCTTGTACTTTTGAAAGAAATCATATATAATAATAGCCTGATAATTATGCTCCGGAAGTGCGCTCTGCGTCGGAGCAGCGGAAAGGAAGGTTATCCTATGCTGAAATTTCATTCGGAACAGGGCGAGATCTCCGTCTCCAGCGCTGTTTTTTCCAACATTACCGGCATGGCTGCCACCAACTGCTTCGGTGTGAAGGGCATGGCCTACCGCTCCATGACGGACGGTCTGGTCCATCTGCTGCGGCGGGAGGCCATGAGCAAGGGCGTCAACGTGATCTATAACGAGGACGAATCCATTTCCATTGAGCTCCACATCATCGTGGAAAACGGCGTCAACATTCCCGCAGTGTGCCGCTCCATCATGAACGAGGTACGCTACGTGGTGAATAAGAACACCGGTGCGGAGGTCCGCGCTGTGGATGTGTTCGTAGATTCCATGATCCTGTGAGGAGGACAGCAGAAGAATGAGTAAAGAAATCACCGGTGCGCTTTTCAAGCAGATGATCCTGCACGGGGCCGCCGCTATCACGGCCCAGAAGCAGGCCATCAACGATTTAAATGTATTCCCCGTGCCGGACGGTGACACGGGCACCAATATGTCCATGACCATCGCCACCGCTGCCGAGGCGCTGCGCAAGGCTGCTCCCGCCTCCGTGGGGCAGGCATCCTCCGTCACCGCCTCCTCTCTGCTTCAGGGCGCCCGGGGCAACTCCGGCGTCATCCTCTCCCTGCTGTTCCGGGGCCTTTCCAAGGCTCTGAAGGGCATGGAGACCGCTGATGCCGCCGCCTTCGCCGCCGCCATGCAGGAAGGTGTGGCCGCCGCTTATAAGGCCGTTATGAAGCCCGCCGAGGGCACGGTGCTGACGGTTTCCCGTCTCGCTGCCAAGCGGGCTGTGGACACTGCCGCCGAGGGCGCCGACGTGGAGGCCACCTTAGCCGCTGCCATCGAGGAGGGCTATGACGCGCTGGCCCAGACCACGGACATGAACCCGGTACTGAAGAAGGCCGGCGTGGTGGACGCAGGCGGTAAGGGCTACCTGCTGATCCTGGAGGGTATGCTGGCAGAGCTCCGCGGCGAGCCCATCCCCGAAAATGTGGAGGAACCTGAGTCGCACAAGGAAAAGGCCGACTTCAACGCCATGGCGCAGGAGGAGATCACCTTCACCTTCGACACCGTGTATGTGGTGCGCAAGGCCCGGGAGGACATCGACCTCATGCCCCTGCGGGCTTACCTCAGCAGCATCGGCGACAGTCTGGTCATCGGCGAGGATGACGAGACCTTCAAGGTCCACGTCCATACCGACATTCCCGGCGCAGCCCTGACGGAATCCCAGAAATACGGCACGTTGGAGCTGGCGAAGATCGAGAATATGCGCTCTCAGGCCGACGCGCTGGCCGCCGGTCAGACCGCCCAGAGCACTGATGATCTGGACGCCATTGAGGAAGAACTGGAAAACGTAGAAAGCGGTCACAAGGTAGCCGCCCCCGAAAAGGCCGTAGGCTTCCTGGCCATCTGCGCCGGCGACGGCCTTGCCGCCGTGTTCCGGGATCTTGGCTGCGACGCCGTGGTTTCCGGCGGTCAGACCATGAACCCCTCCACGGAGAGTATTCTGGCCGGGATCGATCAGGTCCCCGCTGAGACCGTGTTTGTTCTGCCCAACAACGGCAACATCATTATGGCCGCTCAGCAGTGCCAGGGCCTGACGGAGAAAAACGTGGTGGTCATCCCCAGCAAGACCGTGCCCCAGGGCATCACCGCCATGATGAACGTAGACCCGGAGGCGGAGGTCGCATCTATTACGGAGGCCATGACTGAAGCGCTGTCCACCGTCACCACCTCTCAGATCACCTATGCCGCCCGGGACTCCGACTTCGACGGCTTTGAGATCCATCAGGGCGACTATCTGGCCTTGAAGGAAGGCAAGCTGTTCGGCACCGACACCCAGCTGGACGCTCTGCTGGAAAAGCTGGCGGAGGAAGGGAAGGACTCCTCCTTCATCTCCCTCTATTATGGTGAGGACGTCACTGAGGACGCCGCCCAAGCTGCCGGTGCCCGGTTCCAGGCCGTCTGCCCCGACGCGGAGATCAGCGTGCTCTCCGGCGGTCAGCCTGTATACTACTATATCATTTCCTTTGAATAATCCATCAATTACAAACAGGGCAGTCCATCGGACTGCCCTGTTCTTGACAAAAGGAGAACGCTATGCTGTTTTTGTGCTATCCCAAGTGCTCCACCTGCCAGAAGGCCAAGGCTTGGCTGGAAGAACGGGGCATTTCCTACGACCTGCGGGACATCAAGCAGGACAACCCCACCGTTGAGGAGCTGACCGCGTGGTATCGGAAAAGCGGTCTGCCCCTGAAAAAGTTTTTCAACACCAGCGGCCTGCAATACAAGGCCTTCGGTCTGAAGGAGAAGCTGCCCGCCATGAGCGAGGACGAGCAGCTCGCTCTGCTGGCCACCGACGGGATGCTGGTGAAGCGCCCTCTGCTGGTGGGGGAGGACTTCGTTCTCACCGGCTTCCGCGCCGCAGAATGGGAAGCGAGACTGGGATGATTCAAACGATCGACTTCGCCCCCCTGGACGGCATCACCAAAATCGTGTTCCGTCAGGTGTGGAGCCAGTTTTTTGGCGGCGTGGACCGCTATTTCATTCCCTTTTTCTCCCCTACCCCCCATCATCTGATGACGCCCCGGGACCTCCGGGAGGTAGACTATATCCACAACGCCAATCTCCCCTCGGTGCCTCAGGTGATGACGAAAAACGCCGACGATTTCCTCTGGGCCTGTGATGTCCTCAAGGACATGGGCTACACGGAGGTCAATCTGAATCTGGGCTGTCCCTCCGGCACCGTCACCGCCAAGGGGAAAGGCTCCGGGTTTCTGGCCCATCCGAACGAGCTGGCCGCCTTTTTCGATGAGGTGTTTTCCAAAAATCCACTGCCGGTATCCGTCAAGACCCGGCTGGGCTATGAGACGCCGGAGGAATTTGCCGCTCTGCTGGACCTCTACAACCGCTATCCCATCGCCTGTCTCACCGTCCACCCCCGTGTGCGGAAGGAAAAATACCGGGGGCCTGTCCATCTGGACGTATTTGCTGACGCACTGGCAAACAGCCGCAATCCTGTGTGCTACAACGGCGATCTGCGGACAGTGGGCGAGGTCCGTTCCTTGGAGGACCGATTCCCGGAGGTCACGCATGTGATGATCGGCCGGGGACTGGTGGCAGATCCGGCGCTGGCCCGGAAGCTCCGGGGCGGCAAGGGCACCGACCGGAAGGAATTGACAGATTTTCTGGCCGCGCTGTATCAGGGCTATACGGACTTCTATCAGGGGCAGGTCCCTACCGCCGCCCAGCGGATGCGGGAGGTGTGGTTCTATCTGATCCATCTGTTTGACGATGCGGAAAAGCTGAACAAGCAGCTTCGCCGGTTCCGCACTCCCGCGGAATACGAGCGGATCCAGGCAGAAATTCTGGCCTCCTGTCCGATTCGGTCGGACGTTCAGGGGGATCTGATCTGAGCATAAAACTTCATGCATGAGCAGCGCGCCAAGAACATGTACAAATGCCAGTGCGTGAAGTTTTCGTGCATCATTTCCGGTTGCCCCGCAGGGGCGAGGAAAAGGCACATTTCTTATTTTGCTATGCTTTTGCATAGCAAAAAACTTCTCCAGTCGAACTGGAGAAGTTTTTTGTTGAAATGCCGTTATTTCAAATGAGCCTCCGCGGCGGTCAGGATATTCCGCATGAGCATAGCCCGAGTCATGGGGCCAACGCCGCCGGGGACCGGAGTGATGTAGGACGCCTTCGGCTCCACAGCGGCAAGATCCACATCCCCGCAGAGCTTTCCGGCCTCGTTCCGGTTCATGGCCACGTCAATGACCACTGCGCCATCCTTCACCATGTCGACGGTAACGCAATTCACCTTTCCAACGGCGGATACTAAAATATCCGCCTGCCGGGTGATGTCCGCCAAGTCCGGCGTTTTGGAATGGCACAGCGTCACGGTGCCGTCCGCCTGAGTCAGCAGCGCTGCCATGGGTTTGCCCACGATGTTGCTGCGGCCCAGCACCACACACCGCTTTCCCGCCGGGGAAATGCCATATTCCCGCAGCATTTCCATAACTCCCGCCGGGGTACAGGGCTGGAACACCGGATCGCCGATGTTCAACCGCCCCACGTTGTAGGGATGGAAGCAGTCCACATCCTTTTCCGGGGCGATGGCAGCGATTACCGCCGCCTCCTCCAAGGGCTCGGGCAGGGGCAGCTGCACCAGAATGCCGTCCACCGCCGGATCACGATTCAGTTTTTCAATGAGGTCCAGCAGTTCCTGCTGGGTGGTCTCCGCCGGGAGCCGGTAGGGAAAGCTGCGGATGCCGCACTCTCCACAGTCCGCTTCCTTACCCCGGACATAGACCTGCGAGGCGGGGTCCTCCCCTACCAGCACTACCGCCAGCCCCGGCTGACGGGGCAGCTTGGCGGCTTTCTCCGCTACCTGGGCCTTTACCTTGGCCGCAAGGGCTTTTCCGTCAATTCTCGTTGCCATGCGTCTCTCCCTTTTCCGGTTTCTCCTGTGTTTCCGTATCCGGAACGGTCTCGGCGTCAGGGGGCTCCACAGCCTCCGTCTCCAACGGGTCCGCCGCTTCTCCCTCCGTAGGCACTTCGTTCATAAGGGTCTCCGCCAACACGGCGTCCTCCGCTTCCGCAGCGGCCAGACGCGCTTTTTCTGCCGCCACCTGATGGACCCACAGGCTCTCCGGTGACCGCTTCTTGATGCGGATGTTATAGAACAGCATAAAGGCTGCCACCGCCACCATCACAATACTCAGCGCCTGAGACACCCGGATTCTCTGTCCAAACAGCTCCCAGTTGAAGAGGTACAGGCTGTCGGTCCGCAGGCCCTCGATCCAGCTGCGGCCCAGACCGTACCACAGGAAATAGAACCAGGTGTTCTCCCCGTCGAACCGGCGGCCCTTGGACACGATGAACAGGATCAGCAGCAGGCCAATCAGATTCCAGAAGCTCTCATAGAAAAAGGTAGGATGGACCTCGATGCTGGTATACTGGCTGACCCACAGCTTCATCCGCCAGGGCAGGGTAGTCTCCCCGCCGAAAGCCTCCCGATTGATGAAATTGGCCCACCGGCCGATGATCTGGCCTAACAGCAGGCCCATCACCGCTACATCGCCCATGGCAAAAAACGGAAGCTTATGGCGCTTTGTGTAGG
>ERZ837380.4939-NODE-4939-length-10685-cov-4.137347_pt1 | contig 10685 bp, 8 predicted proteins | sample MGYA00519685_ERZ837380 | MGnify/ENA primary metagenome ERZ837380 (study PRJEB31850, sample SAMEA3708817) | human gut metagenome | biome: human gut; feature: human-associated habitat; material: faeces | place: China | collected 2014 ...
TTCCGAGGAATCGCTGAGCAAAATCGCCCGCGAAAAGCTGCACGTCGGCCCGTACATTCTGCTCGGCCACGGCGAGGCGGAACAGGGCGGCGCGGACAAAAGCTCGATTCTGTGCGACATCGTCGAATCGCTGATCGGCGCGACGTTCATCCAGCACGGCATCGACGAGGCGCGCCGCGTGGTGCATCATCTCGTCGACGATACGCTGGCGGAGGTCGCCACCGAAGGTCCGGCGCTCGATTGGAAGACGTCGCTGACCGTCAAGGCGCATGAGATGGGTCTGCCCGACCCGCACTACCAGACGTCGGTCGCCGGACCGGAATACGCACTGGAGTTCACCGCGCGCGCGATTCTCGGCGATGGCGGCGAAGTCATCGGCGTCGGTACCGGCAGCAGCAAACGCAAGGCGCAGCTGGCGGCCGCGGAAATGGGCTGGAAGGCGCTTGACAGTCGCAAGGGCGAAATGGGCGGCAAGCAGAACGGGAAGACGCATAAGTCGCACCACAGGTCACACCGCAAGTCCAACGGTGGCACGCAGGATGCAGCGCAGGGCAAGTAACCGCGCAAACGGTAACGCAAGCGGCGGCACGGCCGGCGTCACGAAACAGCATTACAAGGCAGCGTCGCAATCGCAAAAAATATGGTCCATATCACAATGGCGCGTAACGCGCCAGAATATGGGCCTTTCCGGCGAACCAAGCTGTCAGCCGTTAGCATAGACTCATTATCAGAGAGGAATGCGGCTGCAATCCGCCACAAGCGGTTGCATAGCATTCCGTTTAAGGGGTAAAACGGCGCATGAACGACGCGACCGCGGCCCCTTACGAGGAAATTTTCCACGAACGAGCATGAGAGGGAACATGGTGTTACCTACGCCTCTGCAGGCATTCAGCGGCATGCCAAAGGCATCCGCCACCACTGAAAAGCAGACCATCGTCGACGGCGAGATGATGACTGGCGCCGAAGCGCTGGTCCGTTCGCTGGAGGATCTGGGCGTCAAGGACGTCTTCGGCGTTCCGGGCGGTGCGATTCTGCCCGTCTACGATTCCATCAAGGACGATACGAAGTTCCGTTTCGTGCTGATGCGTCACGAGCAGGCCGCGGGCCATGCGGCCGAAGGCTATGCGCTGTCCACCGGACAGGTCGGCGTGTGCATCGTCACCTCCGGTCCGGGCGCCACCAACATGATCACCCCGATCGCCGATGCGAATATGGATTCCATTCCGATGGTCGTCATCACCGGTCAGGTCGGCGTGAACGCCATCGGCACGGACGCCTTCCAGGAAGCCGATATCGTCGGCGCCACCTATCCGGTGGTCAAGCATTCGTACCTCGTCACCCGCGCGCAGGACATTCCGCGCGTGCTGACCGAGGCGCACTACATCGCACGCTCCGGCCGTCCGGGACCGGTGGTGGTGGACGTCACCAAGACCGCGCAGACCGGCGAGATGTACTATTCCTGGCCGCAGCGCATGATCCTGCCGGGATACAATCCGACTACCAAGGCGCACGGTCGTGTGCTGTCCGACGCGGCGAAGCTGTTCGAGCAGTCGTATCGTCCGGTGCTGTACGTCGGCGGCGGCGCGGTGCGCTCTGACGCGGGCGAGCTCGTCAAGGAGCTGGCCGATGTGACCGGCGCTCCGATCGTCACCACCCTGCCGGCGCGCGGCATCGTGCCGGATTCCGATCCGAAGGTGCTCGGCATGCTCGGCATGCATGGCACGATCGCGGCGACCGGCGCCGTGCAGCGCTGCGACCTGCTGGTCGCGATCGGCGCACGTTTCGACGACCGCGTCACTGGCAAGCTCGACGCGTTCGCGCCGGGTGCGCGTGTGATCCATATCGACATCGATCCGGCGGAAATCGGCAAGAACCGTCAGCCGGACGTGCCGATCGTCGGCGATGTGGCCACCGTGCTGAAAGACCTCATTCCGGAGATCAAGCGCGAGCAGGCGGTGCATGGCAAGCCCGACACCAGCCACTGGTGGGACGTCATCAACAAGTGGCGTGAGGAATACCCGATCACGTGGGATGAGCCGACCGACGGCAGCCTCGCTCCGCAGTGGGTCGTCAAGCAGCTGTCCGACATGGCCGACCCCAACACCGTGTGGGTGTCCGGCGTGGGCCAGCATCAGATGTGGGCCACCCAGATCATCGAATTCAACAAGCCCCACTCCTGGCTGTCCTCCGGCGGCCTGGGCACGATGGGCTTCGGCCTGCCGGCGGCCATCGGCGCACGCGTCGGATCCGCCCGCGAATTCGACGACAAGAAGCCGGTGTGGCTGATCGACGGCGACGGCTCCTTCCAGATGACTTCCGAAGAGCTGGCGGCCGCGTTCCTCGACCACGCGCCGGTGAAGATCGCCCTGCTCAACAACTCCGTGTACGGCATGGTCCGCCAGTGGCAGACCCTGTTCTACAATCACCACTACTCCGCCACGAACCTGCTGGACGGCGAGAACACGTCTGACATCGTGGACGTGCCGGACTTCGTGAAGCTCGCCGAAGCGTACGGCTGCGTGGGCATGCGCGCGTTCACCAAGGACGAGGCCATCGAATGCATCAAGAAGGCCAACGAGATCAACGACCGTCCGGTGCTGATCGACTTCCGCGTGTGGAAGGACGCCATGGTGTGGCCGATGGTCGCAGCCGGCGACTCCAACGACAACGTCACCTACATGCCCGGTGTCAAGCCTCTGCAGCGCGCCGGCGAGAACGAGTGAACGAGTAGAGCGTAAGGAAGGACATTTCGATCATGGCAAATTATCCTGCATCCCAGCCGGGTTCCAAGCGTCATACGCTGTCCGTGCTCGTCGAGAACCGTCCGGGCGTGCTGGCGCGTATCGCCGGCCTGTTCGCCCGCCGCGCGTTCAACATCAACTCGCTGTCCGTCTCCCCCACCGAACGTCCGGACATTTCCCGCGTCACCGTCACGGCCGACGTGGAGGAAGTGCCGCTCGAGCAGATCATCAAACAGCTCAACAAGCTGCTGCATGTGCTGAAGATCGTGGACCTCGATCCGGAAACCACCGTGGAGCGCGAGTTGGTGCTCATCAAGGTGGCCGCCGACGAGTCCAACCGTTCCGACGTGCTGGAGATCGTGCGTCTGTTCCGCGTGCGCGTGGTGGACGTGAATCCGGAATCGCTGACCATTGAGGCCACCGGTGCCGAAGGCAAGATCGACGCCCTGCTGGGGCTTTTGGAGCATTACGGTGTGATTGAGCTGGTGCGCTCCGGTGCCGTAGCCGTGACCCGCGGCCCGCGCGCCCTGAGCGAAAAGGTCGTCGGTTCCGAGGTTACCGGGCGCTGATTCGGCGACTGCGGGAAGACCCAGTCCAAGCTCAAAAGGCGGATGCGCATGATGCATATCCGCCTTTTTTCATGCGTGCATACCTCATCACCCGTACTGCAAGCAAAACGACAGCACCTCATGCTAGCATTATGACAGCAACAAGGAGGTGCATCATGGCAACATTGACCATCCGAAAAATACCCGATGAGCAGATTCAGCAGCTCAAAGAAGTGGCTGAGAAAAACAACCGCTCCATGGAATCTCAGGTGCGATCCATTCTTGAAGAATGGCTGGCTGGCACGGTGGCGCATGAAATCACGCGAAAGACCAATTTCTATGACGAGATCCGCGAATTCATGAAGAACATGGATTTTGAGGGACTCGACAAGGGGGAACTCCCACTATCCGAGCGAAATTCCGCCGATTCCCGACCGCCAGTATCTTTTGAATAGGAATCGGCCATGATTATTCTGGACACCAACGTCATCAGCGAAATCATCAAGAAACAGCCAGACGAACACGTTGCCAATTGGCTGAGGAACCAAGATACAAGCAATTTGGCAACCACCGCCATCACCGTCGCCGAGTTGTTGGCCGGAATATGTCGCATGCCTGAAGGCAAACGACGAAAGTACACAGATACGACCGTCAAGCTGGCGCTTATGACATTAGAGGACAGAACGTTCGCATTTGACACTCAGGCAGCTGCGGATTATGCCCATATCCTTGTCGAACGCGAACACAGGGGCACACCTACCAGTATTCAAGACGCCATGATTGCGGCAATTGCCTGTTCCTGGGATGCGGCCATAGCCACGCGCAATATCAAGGACTTCGAAGGTACCGACGTGGAATTGATTAATCCGTGGGAGTTTGCATAGCGGGAGGCCCCGGCAAACTGCCGAGGCCTTGTGAACGTTACGGTTTCTCCCGCTACTCCAATTGTTCGGAGAGTTCGAGCCATTCGGCTTCGAGATCATCGCTTTCAGTATTGACGGCGGTGAGTTGTTCATTGAGCTTGTTGAGACCCTCATAGTCGCTCGGGTCATGGGCGGCCATCTGCGCCTCGAGATCGGCCTTCTGCTCTTCAAGCTTAGCGAGCTTACGTTCGATGGCATTCACGCGCTTGGATGCCTCGTGGAAGGCCTTGCCGGTGAGCTTCGAGGTGGAGTCCTCACCGTTATTGGCTCCCTCTGACGAGGGAGCTATCCGCGAAGCGGACTGAGGGAGAGATGCGGCAGCGTTGACGGCGGCCGCCTTACCCGTACCAGACTTCGCCGAGCTGCTACCGGTGCCCGCGAAGCCAGGCGTGTCAGCCGGCAATCCCTTGCCGTTCTTAATAGCCTCAACCATATCGAGGTAGTCCTGCACGCCGCCGGGCAAGTGACGTACTTTGCCGCCAATCAGCGCGAACTGCTGATCGGTGACGCGCTCCAGCAGGTACCGGTCGTGGGAGACCACAATCAACGTGCCCGGCCAAGTATCGAGCAGGTCTTCCATCACGGCGAGCATATCGGTGTCCAGATCGTTGCCGGGCTCGTCCATGATGAGCACGTTCGGCTCGTCAAGCAGAATCAGCAGCAGTTGCATGCGGCGCTTCTGACCACCGGAGAGATCGCGGATCGGCGTCATCAGCTGGGCGGATTCGAAGCCGAGACGCTCCATCAACTGTCCCGGCGTCACTTCCTTGCCATCCACAATGTAGCTCGGCTTATAGCGGGAAAGCACTTCCTTGATCTTGTACTTGCCGAGCTTCTCCAGCTCATCGAGGCGCTGCGAGAGCACCGCGAACTTCACCGTCTTGCCAATGTTCACATGGCCTGCGGTCGGGGTGAGTGTGCCATCAATCAACTTAAGCAGCGTGGACTTGCCGGCACCATTCGCACCGACGATGCCGAAGCGGTCGCCCGGGCCAATCAGCCAAGTCACATCGTCAAGAATCTCGCGGCCGGAAACCGTCACCTTGCGTGCAGCCGAGGTGACACCGGCTGCAGCAGTGTCATCATCCGAATCCGTTGCAGCAGTGCCACCGCCGATGGTTTCACCACCCGTGTTCATGCGACGAACCTCGCGATCGTCAGCAAGCTGCGGATTGCCGCTCTCAGCCTCGGCCTTCTTACGCGCTTCCTCAGCGGACTCGACGGCTTCCGGCACGCCGGCGTCCACCAGGCGCGGGTCAGTCATGTCGGTGACCGCCACCTCAACGGAACCATGCAGCTGCGGCTCGGCGTACATGGCGTTGACCACATCCACGCGGGAAGCGGACGCGGAGAGCGCCGCCACATCCGGGTCGATATCGGCCATGCCCTGCGGTTTTTCGAAAATCTGCGTCACGTCGACCAAATCGACCACCTGTTTGCCGAGACGGGAGGTGGCCATTTGCTTCAGTTCAAGTGTGTTACGCATCGGCGGCACATCGGCAATCAATTCGCGTGCGGCCTTGACGTGGAACTTCTGCTTGGTGGAGCGGGCACGAGCACCGCGGGAAAGCCATGCGAGCTCCTTGCGAGCCAGATTGCGGCGCTTGGTTTCGCGCACATCGGCTTGGCGATCGCGTTCCACGCGCTGCAGCATATATGCGGAATAGCCGCCCTCGAACGGCTCGATCACGCCATCGTGGACTTCCCACATCGATTCGCAGACCTCGTCCAAGAACCAGCGATCGTGGGTCACGAGCAACAGAGCGCCCTGGCCTTTGGACCAGCGGTTCTTCAAATGTTCGGCAAGCCAGTGGATAGTGACCACGTCGAGATGGTTGGTGGGCTCGTCAAGTGCAAGAATATCCCAATCCTTGAGCAGCAGTCGGGCCAAATCGGCGCGGCGACGCTGGCCGCCGGACAAGGAGCCGACCTTGGCATCCAGGCTCATGCCGCCGAGCAATGCCTCGACGATTTCACGGGAAGTGTTATCGGACGCCCATTCGTAGTCGGCGCGCCCCTCAAGTGCGGCTTCGCGAATGGTGGCGTTGTCATCAAGGGGATCACGCTGGTCAAGCATGCCGAACGTGAGTCCGCCACGCTTTGTCACGCGGCCGGAATCCGGCTCCTGAGCACCGCGGAACAGGTGCAGCAACGTGGATTTGCCGTCGCCGTTCTTGCCGACGATGCCGATGCGGTCGCCTTCAAAAACACCCTGCGTTACATCAGTGAAGATGGTTTTGGTAGCGAAAGCGAGCGAAACGTGTTCCAGTCCAATGTCATAAGTCGGCATGACTCACCAATGTAGCGCCACGCTTGCCCAGCGGCGGCCCGCAAACGTTATTTGTTCAGCGTCTGAGCGTAGGAGTTGCAGCGGGCCGCAAAACCGGAGAACACTTGCTCGGCGAGCGGTTGCAGTAGCTGGTCGTATTGGGCGAACTGCTCGCGCAATTGGGACTTGGAACCACCCGCGGCCTTGAGATCCTTGACCATGCTCGGCTCATCCAGCCATTCGTCCAGCAGCGAGCCGCACACTTCCAGGTGGAACTGCATGCCCAGCGCGGATCCCAGTCGGAATGCCTGCACCTTGGTGGAAGACGAACGCGACAGCAGCTGGCCTTCCGCGGGCAGGCCCACCACGTCGTTATGCCAGTGCAGCACTGTCAGCTGCTTATCCCACATGGAGAAGAAGTCATGCTTGTCCACACGCTTGATCGGCGCGAACCCAATCTCCGGCGCATCGCCCTTGCGCAGCTGCGCACCAAGCGCAGTGGCGATAATCTGATGCCCCAGGCATACACCGAGAATCGGCTTGCCTGAAGCCACGGCGGCACGCGCCAACTTGGCTTCTGCCTTCAGCCCCGGATACTTGTCGTAATCAAGCGCGCCCATAGGCCCACCCATGATTACCACGCCAGCCAGTTCGCCGAAATCAGGCAAGTCCGGTTTCTTTTTGTCGACGATATTCATCGTCACCGTCTCAAGACCGATGTCCTCGAGGTTCGACAATATGCGTCCCGGGCGTTCCCATGGGACATGTTGCAAAATGAGCACTTGTGGTGTGGCCATGACTTCTATTGTGGCACGAGCGTTCCCCGTTTGCGTAACGAGCAGGGCAAATCCATGAATCTCGCAGTTTCCGCAGCGGTCAAAGACGTGTTCTCGCGAGACTGTTGTCCCGCTTCTCATCCGTCTGTCACCTCGTTCGGGCCCCACCTGTGAAGCGTTCATCAAACTCTTCGAGTAACGATTCAGCATGTCTGGTTCGGACCCTACGCTTGAGTGTTATGGGAAACAGCCAAGAACCGCAGGATTTCAACATTTCCGTCATGCCTTCAAGCCTGACGCCGGTGCATGTTGCCAAGGCCGCAGAAGGCCTGAATCTGTATGACACCGCCTCGCATCAGGTCAGCCATTTCGTGCCGCTCAAGCCGGGCGAAGTCGGCATTTATGTGTGTGGCGCGACTGTGCAGTCGTCACCGCATATTGGCCATATCCGTGCCGCCGTGGCGTTCGACATCGTGCGCCGCTGGTTTTTGAAGCTCGGCTACAAAGTCACTTTTGTGCGTAATGTGACCGATATCGACGACAAGATTCTCGTTAAGGCCGCGGCCGCAGGCCAGCGTTGGTGGGCCCGCGCCTATTACTACGAGCGCGAATTCACCGAGGCATACAACACACTCGGCGTACTGCCGCCCACCGTGGAACCTCGCGCCACCGGCCACATGTCGGACATGATCGACCTGATTCAGCGCATTCTCGACAACGGACACGGCTATGTGGTCACGGATGCGGACGGCAAGCCCACCGGCAACGTGTACTTCGATGTGGCATCCTGGCCGCATTACGGCGAACTCACTCACCAGAAGAAGACCTCCGAAGTCGATGAGGCCGCCGCCGTGGCCGACCGCATGGGCCCGTCCGTGGACGCCACCGGTGCCGACAAGTACAATCCGGTCGACCCGGCCGATGCCTCCCCCGACAAGCATGATCCGCGTGATTTCGCCCTGTGGAAGGCTCCGAAGGACACCGATCCCGAGGACGCCCGTTGGTCGACGCCGTTTGGCGTGGGCCGCCCTGGCTGGCACATCGAATGCTCCGCCATGTCCCACCGTTACCTGGGCGATGGCTTCGACATTCACGGCGGCGGTTTGGATCTGCGCTTCCCCCACCACGAAAACGAGATGGCGCAGACCTGCGCGGCCGGCTACCCCTCTGCTGCGCGCTGGATGCATTCAGCATGGGTGACCGCCAAGGGCGAGAAGATGTCGAAGTCGCTGGGCACCGGCCTGTCCGTGCCGAGTGTGCTGGCCGAGCACTCCGCATGGGTGGTGCGCTATGCGCTCGGCTCCGTGCAGTACCGTTCGATGCTCGAATGGTCCGACCAAGCGCTGGTCGAGGCCCAGGCCGCATACGAACGCATCATGAACTTCATCGAGCGCGCCGGCGTGGCTTTGGGCGAGCAGCCCGAGCGCGCCGAGATCGCCGGGGTCAGCGCCGATGATCTTCCCGCCGATTTCGTCTCCGCGATGAATGACGACGTGAACGTCTCCGGCGCCACGGCGGCGATCTTCACCGCGATTCGCAACGGCAACACGCTGCTGAGCAAGCTGGATGACCGTGCCGACGGCGATGCGGCCCGCGCCGAGGTGCGCAGCGCCCTGGTCGCGGTGCGGGCGATGCTGGATGCGCTGGGACTGGATCCGCTGGCCGAGCCGTGGGCCGGTGCCGCAGGCGCGGACGGCAACGGCGAGAGCCGCGAGCATGATGTGCTGGACACCCTGATCACGGAGCAGCTGAACGCCCGCGCCGAAGCGCGCAAGTCCCGCGACTTCGCCAAGGCGGACGCGATTCGCGACGCGCTGGGTGCCGCCGGCATCGCCATCGAGGACGGCCCGCAAGGCAGCACGTGGAGTTTGAAGTAATCCTCCCCGACACTGTGTGATCCGTTATGTTGAGCCCCGCCCAAAGCGGGGCTCAACTGGTTACGGTTATGCGATCGGAGCATATTTTGACGGTGAAAGCGACGATAGCAGCCCAGCATTGTCGCTGGCATTATGCCAGCAAATGCAATCAAATGCCGAGCAGGAACGCCCCGGCATCATCGCGGGACAGTCATGATCATCCGATCCTGTTCTGCTCCTTAATCGAACACGAAATCGACATCCACGATATGCAGCCGCTTGGTCAGCTCCTTCTCCAAGTCTCGCTTGCACTCCACCAGATCCTCAACGTCAATGCTCTGCCCGATACCGCTCAGATACACATCAACCGTATAGTTCATGCCGGTCTTGAACACCAGTACCTGCTCGTAATCGGTGTTCTGCGGCAGATGCCGCTGCGCCGCCGACTCCACGAACGCGTTCGTCGCATCGTCATCATGCACTCCGCCGACCAGTTCCACGAACGCGTCCTTGAGCACACCGAACGGCTCCTTAATCGTGAGCAGCACCAGTGCGACGGTGATGAAGAAATCACCGGTGTAATGCAGGAAATCCAGAGGGCCACCAGCCGGCAGGAACCACAGGAACACGGCCACCACACCGATGCCGAACGACATCGAACCGTCGACCAGCGTGCTCTTGCACTCCGCGGTCAGCATCGTGCTGGAATTGCGGATGTGCCGGTTCTCGCGTCGGTAATACAGGTACAGTCCTAGGCAGACGGCCACGGTCAGGATCTCGTAAATCACCACGGGCCCGGTCTCGATGCGCCCGCCCTGCCCAAGCACGAAATAGTCATAGGCGACGCGCGTCACATCGACGAGAGAGAAGAGCAGCAGCGACATCGTCAGCATCGCCTTGCAGATGGCGTATATCGGTTCCAGAGCGAACATGCCATTGGGGAAGCGCTCGGTGGTGCGCACGGTGCGCGACGACAGGTATGCGGCGACGAGGCCGGACAGCACGGAGATGGCGGTGAAGGAGAAGTCCAGGAACATGGCCTTCAGACCGGTCATGAAGAACACGGCCATGCCTGCGAGCACCTGCAGGATGTTGATGACGATGCCCACGATCAGGGCTTTGCGTTCGATGGTTTTCTGGTGTGGCATAGGCGGGCCTTCCATATTGCACGGCATGTCTGCGTCGGCGTCAGCGCGGCAGTCTGCGTATAGGTTGGGTCCGAAGGATAATCAAAACAGCTCAGCGATCCAATAATCCACGGAAATTATTGCCCTTCCATGGTAACGGAAACGAACGATTCCGGGCGTGTCGGTTCGCGCTGAGCGTGCGGGAATCCCCACCGCCCACAAAGCCAACGGTTCTGTCGCATTTCCACCGCTCTCTCGCGTCGATCCCACGCGCAGCCGCGACCGCCGAACGGCGCCCCGCGGCACCTCTCCGTCGCCGTGCGGGCCGCCTCGGCGGCAGCCCGCTGGTTTTCCGCCGCAACGGCTAGACTGGTTCGCATTATGGCTGCTTTTAGTTCTTTGACAGACCGGCTCTCGAATGCGTTCAAGCATCTGAAGAGCAAGG
>ERZ837380.4940-NODE-4940-length-10684-cov-5.903001_pt1 | contig 10684 bp, 8 predicted proteins | sample MGYA00519685_ERZ837380 | MGnify/ENA primary metagenome ERZ837380 (study PRJEB31850, sample SAMEA3708817) | human gut metagenome | biome: human gut; feature: human-associated habitat; material: faeces | place: China | collected 2014 ...
CATGTACTCGGTGCCGGAGCCGCAGCCCGAAATGCGCTTGTAGATGCAGGGGCCGTGCTTGAGGTCCAAAATATAATGATAGAACGTGATCGGCTTGCCGGCCTTCTGGCGGCGCAGCATGTCGTTGGCCAGCAGCTCATACTGGTCGAACAGCTTGGGCAGGTCCTCCTCGGTCAGGGCCTCGGGGGAGTCCGGCGGGGCGACAACCGGCTCCATGGACAGCTCGGTAAAGCCGAGGTCGTCGGCCATGTGGAACAGGTCCTTCGTAAAATCAACGTTGTGATGCGTAAACGTGCCGCGCATATAGTAGCCCTGGCCGCCGCGTGCCTTGACGAGCTTCTGGAACTTGGGCACGATGCGGTCATAGCTGCCGTTGCCCGCGAGGTCGACGCGGAAGCGGTCATTGACCTCCTTGCGGCCATCCAGCGACAAAACAACGTTGTGGCATTCTTTATTGCACCAGTCGATGACCTCGTCCGTGATGCCGATGCCGTTGGTCGTCATCGTGAAGCGGAAGTTTTTGTTGTACTTTTTCTCGATGCTGCGTGCATAGGCGACCAGCTGCTTGCAGACCTCAAAGTTCATCAGCGGTTCGCCGCCGAAGAAATCGACCTCGAGGTTGCGGCGGGTGCCGGAGTTTTCGATGAGGAAATCCAGCGCGCGCTTGCCGGTCTCGAAGCTCATGAGACCGGCCTCGCCGTGGAACTTGCCCTGCGCGGCGAAGCAGTAGCTGCAATTCAGGTTGCAGGTGTGGGCGACGTGCAGGCAGAGCGCCTTGACAACGTTGGAGCGGTTTTTGAAGTCAAAGGCGTGGTCGGCGTAGGCGTCTGGCGCAAACAGCTGGCCCGCGGCGGTCAGCTCGTCGATGTCGTCGAGGACGTCGCTGATGTCGGCGGCGGTCACATCGGCACGGTCCGCGTACTTTTTGGCGAGGGCTGCAGCAGCCTGCTCCCGGCTGCTGCCTTGGTCGATCAGGGCGATGGCGTCATAGGCGACGTCATCCACCGCATGCACGCTGCCGCTGTAGACATCCAGCACAATGTTGTAACCGCTTAATTTGTATTGATGGATCATGGTTTTCTCCGTTTTGTTATGGTGCAATGCGGCGGACAGCCACGGGCGGATATGGAATCCGCCCCTACGGCATTCCCCTTGTAGGGGCGCATTCTATATGCGCCCGCCGCACCCCTTTGTATCATAGAAAATGCCGGGCTGCCACACGGCATCCCGGCATCAAAGCCAGCAAAAATTACTTGTCGGTCTTCTCGCAAGGCTGGTTGGCAATGCCGCAGCTGGTCTTGCAGGCGCTCTGGCAGGAAGTCTGGCACTCGCCGCAGCCGCCGTTCAGCAGGCTCTTAGCCATGTCGCGGGTCTCGAGAGTCTGGATGTGCTTCATAAAACAGTCACCCCTTTATACATTTTAGAATTATTATTATTGTACACGGAAATCCGGGGTTTGTCAATAGGGGCAGAGGGAAAACAACAGACAGCGGGAGGCCCGTCGGACCCCCTTTACAACAAAACCGCAATCTCCTCCGCCCCGCTGCCGCCCGTATGCTTCAGCGCGGTTCCGGCCTGCTCCAATGCACGGCAGGCCGTCACCAGCTCTGCCGTCACTTCCTCGCCCGGTGCCACCAGCGGCACGCCGGGGGGATAGGCCCAGAGATACTCCGCGGCGGTCTCCCCCACCGCGTCCCGCATCCTTACGGCCCGTGCGGGGCGCAGCAGCGCCTCGGCAATCGTGCAGCGGGCCGCGCCGGGGGCTGGCAGAATATGCCGCGGGGCCGCGGGCGGGGCCGCCGTTTTGTCCCAGGCGTGCAGCACATCGGCCAGCCGTTCCAGCGCGTCGGCGTCGTCGCAGGGGCTGGTCATGGCCAGCACGTTCGGGCCGCAGACCATCTCGGGCTCAAAGCCGTCGGCCCGCAGGTACGCCGCCCCCGCCGCGCCGATTTGCAGCAAAATTTTACCGCTGTCATGCGCAAAAAAGTCAGAGTGCGCCGTCAGTGCGTCCGCGCCGCAGCACAGTATTTTTGTGTTTTTCAGATCCCGCACCGCCGCGTCAAAGGCATCCAGCCGGGCGCGCCACGCGGCAAAGGCGGCCTCTCCCTCGTCGGCCAGCCAGCGGGTGCAGCCGTCCAGACTGACCATGAGCGGGTAGCTCGGTGAGCTCGTCTCGAACACGTCCAGCTGGCGCTCGACCCCGGCAGGATCGGCCAGATCGCCGTTCAGCTGCAAAAACGCGGTTTGGGTCAGGCTGGGCAGCGTCTTGTGGGCGCTCTGCACGACCAGATCGGCCCCTGCGGCTACGGCCCCGCCGCGCCAGCCGTACCGGGCGGCAAAGGGCAGGTAGTGCGCACCGTGGGCCTCGTCCACCAGCAGCGGCACGCCGCGGGCGTGGCATATTTCCGCGATAGTACGTATATCGCTCAAAACACCCTCATAAGTCGGGCTGGTCAGGATCACGCAGCGGGCGTCGGGCGCAGCGTCCAGCGCGGCGGCCACATCGGCGGGGCGCACACTGCCGTAGATGCCAAACTGCGGGTCCACGGGCGGCGTGAGCCAGCGGGCCGTCAGCTGCCCCAGCTCCATCGCGTGGTAGACGGCCTTGTGGCAGTTGCGCGCCGCAACGACCGTGCTGCCGAACGGTGCCAGTGCGCGGATGCCCGCCAGCAGGCCGACGGTGGACCCGCCGACGAGGTACCAGCACCGCCGCGCGCCGTACAGCGCCGCCGTGCGGGCCATGGCGTCGGCCAGAATGCCGTCCGCGTCGTGCAGGTCGTCCGCGCCGTCGATCTCGGTCAGGTCCCAGGCATAGCAGCCCAGCCCCGGTGCGGGCGGCACCCGCCGCTTATGCCCGGGCATGTGCAGCGGGTAACGCGCCGCGGATAGGGTTTCTAATTGTTGTTGCAGCGTTGATTTTGTCATATTTTTATACTTTTTATAAATAAGTGCAAGCTAAAAAGCCTCCCCTTTGAGGGGAGGTGCCCGCGGGGCGGAGGGGTGGGCGGGAGACACACACTTTACAGGTCTACACCCGGCCACCCCTCACCGCCTGCGGGCGGAGCTCCCCTCAAAGGGGAGCCTTTACGAAATCTCAATTTCCGCCTTACTGCCCGCCCGCGTTTTGGTCACGTGGATCTGTCTCGTCAGGCGGTCCTGCAGCGCCTCGACGTGGGAGATGACGCCGATGAGCTTATCGCCCCCGGCCAGCCCGGCCAGCGTGTCCACGGCCTTTTCCAGGCTGTCGGAGTCCAGCGAGCCGAAGCCCTCGTCGATGAACAGCGTCTCGATGACGACGCCGCCCGCGTTCTGCTGGATCGTGTCGCTGATGCCCAGTGCCAGGCTCAGCGCAGCCATGAAGCTCTCGCCGCCGGACAGGCTGCCCACGGGGCGGGTCTTGCCGGTGTAGGCGTCGAACACGTCGAGGTCCAGCGCGGTCTTGCCGCCGACGGCCTCGCTCTTGCGGCGCAGCAATCGGTACTGGCCGTCGGTCATGCGGGTGAAGCGCAGGTTCGCGGCCTCGACCACGCCGTCAAAATAGAACGCTTGTACGTACTGTTCAAACGGAAGTTTGATTTTTCCGGTCAAATTGCCGTTGATCGTTTTGGACAGATTGTCCCACATGGCGCGCTTCTCGCGGGCGGCAGCGCTCTCCCGCATCGTCTTTTGCAGCGCGTCGATGGCGGCGCGGTTCGTGTGCAGACGGTGCACGGCGGCGTCCCGGGCGGCCATGGCGGCAGCGCGGTCCCGGCGCAGGCGGGCCAGCGCGTCCTGCAGCTGGGTCAGTGCGTCGGGGTTGTCGCGCTTGGGCATCGTCTCACGCATCTGCTGCACGCGGGCGCTGGCGGCAGCGTGCCCGGCCTTGGCGTTGGCGGCGCGGCGGGTGGCCGCAAAGCGCTGCTTTTCCAGGTCTGCCAGCTGGCCGTTCAAAAGGTCGGCCTGCTTGGCCAGGCTGCGGGCGCGGTCCGTCTTTTGCTTCAGCTTCAGGTGGTCGGCCTGCAGGCCGCGCAGACCCTCGGTCAGGCTGGTCTGCTGGGCGGTCAGCGCGATTTTCAGCTCGTCGGGCGTCAGCTCGGCGGCGGGCTTACCGGTGTAGCGGTCCCCGCGGCGCGCGAAAAATCCATCCGCGTCCCGCTGCAAAGCCGCCCGCAGCTCATGCGCGTGGGCGGCGGCGTCACCGGCGGTGCGGCTGGCCGCGGCAGTGCTGCGGCGCTGGGCCGTCAGCGCCTTCTCCCGCTCCTCCAGCTGCTTTTCGGTGATGTGGTCCTTGGGCAGCGCGGCGATCTTCGGGTGCTTGGTGGAGCCGCAGACCGGGCACGGCTTGCCCTTTTGCAGGTCCTTGGCCAGCAGGCCCGCGCGGTTGGCGTTTAATTGGCGCTGCATCGTGCTGTATTCTTCCTCGGCGCTGTCCAGTGCAGCCTGTGCGGCCACATACTCTGCCTGACGCGCGGCGGCGTCCTCGTCGGCCTTGTCGGCGTCCGCCAGATTTTGCAAGAGCTGCCTGCAGTCGGCGGAAAGCCCCTCGGCCAGCTCAATGCGGTGGTCGGTCTTGAGCAGGTCGGCCTCGGCCTGGCTCAGCGCGGCGCGGTCCGCCTCGTTTTTGGCAATATTTTCCTTCACATTCGCCGTGCGCTTTTCCAGATCGGTCATAATGAGGTCGGTCTGGTGCTCCACATCGGCGGCGCGCTGCTCCTCGGCCACCAGCCCGGCCAGCTGGCGGCGGCGGGCGGCGCGTTCCTCGGCAATTTTCAGGCCGGCGTCACCGCGGGCGATCTTCTCGTCCAGCTCGTTCATAACGCTGGTCTGTCGTTTTTCGTTGGCGTCGTCGGCCTCCAGCAGCAGCCTGCCCAGCTCGGCGGCAGCTCCTGCGGCAAACGGGTCGCGCTCGGCCTGCATTTCGGCCAGGTCGGCGGCGGTCTCCTCGTCGGCGCCGTCACCTATCAGCGTGCCGACGTGCATCAAAAGTACATCGTCCAGACGCTTACATTCCTCGTCGGCCTTACGGGCGTGCTCGACGGCAGCCTGACCCAGGCGCTGGTGGTCGGCGGTGTCAAAAATGCGGCGCAGGATGGCGGCGCGGTCCGCGGACGGCGCGTTGAGCAGCCGGGTAAAGTCGTTCTGCGCCAGCATCGACACCTGGGCAAACTGTTTGGCGTCGATGCCCAGCAGCTTGACCACGGCGTCGGTCACGGCTGACGCACCGCTGACCGGCTCGTCCGGCTCACGGATCAGCTCGGCCTTGGCGGGCACCTTGACCATGCCGCTGCCGCGCTTGGCGGCGCGCTGCTGGTCGGGCCAGCGGCGCACGGTGTAGCTGCGTCCGCGGTGGGTAAAGGCCAGCTCGACGCTCGTCTCGGCGTCGGGGGCGGCAAAATCACTGCGCAGCATCGTTGTTTTTCGGTTCTCACCGGAGGTCTCGCCGTAGAGCGCAAACGTGATGGCGTCAAACAGGGCGGTCTTGCCCGCGCCGGTGTCGCCGCCGATCAGAAACAGTCCGCTGCCGCCGAACGCCGAGAAGTCCAGCTCGGTGCGGCCCGCGTAGGGGCCGAAGGCGGTCAGGATCAGCTTTTGGGGTTTCATTCGCTTTTTGACGCCTCCTCGCGCAATCTTTTCACAGCCACGGTCTCCTCCACTGTCAGGGGGCGTCCGTTCATCTTGGTGAAAAAGTCCTGGAACAGCTCGACAAAGGGCTTGCCGCGCACGGCCTGGGTCATGTCCAGCGGGTGCGCGACCTCACCTTGGGGCAGGTAGTCGAGCCGCATGGCGTTGGGATAGGCGGCGCGCAGCTGCGCCATGGCGTCGGGCAGCGGCGTCGGGTCGGTCAGGGTCGCCCAGATGTAGTCCTCGGTGTCGGTTGGCCGGGCGGTCAGCCGGGCCAGCGGGCCGGTCAGGTGGCGCATGGCGCGGCGGGGCGTCAGCGGCAGCTGCTCGATTTTTTCCACGCCGCGCTTGCCGACCCGCACGAGGGTGACGGATTTCTGCATCCCGCACTCGTCCAGATGGTAGCAGAGCGGCGCACCCGCGTAGCGCACGGCGTCGATGCCGACGCGCTGGGCGCGGTGGATATGGCCGAGCGCCGCATAGCAGAAGCCCGCAAACCGCGCTGCATCGATGGAATCCACCGTGCCGACGGTCAGGGGCGCAGTCTCGCTGCCGGAGAGCTGCGGCGGGCAGACGCCGGAGACCACCATCTGGTGGGCGACGAGCACCCGGCGCGGGGCGGCGGGCTCACAGACGGCCAGCGCCGCGCCGACGGCGGAGTCGTAGTCGGTGATGTCGGCGTCGGGCAGGTAGTGGCGCACCGTGGCCGCCCGCACAAAGGGCAGCAGCGTGAACTCGATGGGGCCGTGGCGGTCATTGAGTACGACCTGCTTGGGGCAGCCGGTGAAACGCCCGGCAATGTGTACGTTTTGTTCGGCCAGCAGACTGCTGGCAAAGTCGAGCCGCTCGGCGCTGTCATGGTTGCCGGAGACGGCCAGCACCGGGATGCGGCGTGCGGCCAGCTGGGTCAGGAACCAGTCCAGCAGCGTGCAGGCCGCGGCGGGCGGCACCGGCGTGTCGTAGATGTCGCCCGCGATGACGACGGCCTCGACGCCGTGTTTTTCACAGAGGGTCAGAATTTGTTCAAGAATGAACCGCTGATCCTCCAGCATATCAAACCCGTTGACCCGTTTGCCCAGGTGCAGGTCTGCAAGGTGCAGAAATTTCATGGTGTATCTCCAGATTTTGCTTTTACCGCGCTGTAGGGGGCGGCGTCCTCGACGCCCCGCGGACCGATGCAAGCATCGGCCCCTACAGCTTTACCGCCACAGCTTCTCCCAGGTCGTGATGTCCAGCGTGGTGCCGGGCAGGACCTCCACGGGGGCTGTCTCGGCCTTGCGGAAGCGGCACTTTTTGGCAAAGCCCTCGGCCTTCAGGTCGCGTGCCCACACCCGCATATACAGGCGGCTGCGGCCATCGCCCTCAGCCAGCTTCTGCGCATAAGCCACGATGCTGCGGCCAATACCCTGCCCGCGGGCCTTTTCCTTTAAAAAAAGGCGGCTCAGGCACATGGCGCCCGCGGGGCCGAGGTCGAGCGCGAAATAGCCCACCGGCTCGGTGCCGAGGTAAATTAAGAAGTAGTTGATGACGCCGCTGTGGATCTCATCGTCGGTCAGGATGTCGCTCTGGTACTTATCGGCCAGTGCAGCGGCGACCTTGGGCGTCAGCTTGGTGTAATGCTGGACGAAAATCTCCTGCGCCAGCTCGGAAACCAGCTGGACGTAGCGGGTCTTGGTTACTTGCTTGAAGGTTGGGTTCATAGTAACTCCTTTTGTTAAACATATGCTGCCGTAGGGGCGCATTCTATATGCGCCCGTGCAGCTTACGGCAGGTGCCGCGGGCGGATATGGAATCCGCCCCTACATTTATTCAATGGTAACGCTTGCCTTCGCCGGCATGCACGCGGCCCAGTCGCCCTCGTTTTTCAGGGTGCCGAAGCCCTCGCACAGGTGGTCGGGGCAGGGGCTGTCTACAAAGGCGATGCCGCCGTTTTCCACCCGCAGGTGGATCGTGTACAGGCCGGTGTCAATGTCATATTCGGCGTTTTTACGCAGATCAATGCGCTGCTCGACCTGCGGGTCGCCGTAGCGCAGCACCGCCGTGCGGCCCGTGCCGCCGTGGTGGGCGGCCAGCCACAGCACCGCGGCCAGCGCCAGAATTACAGCGATAAACAGCAGATTTTTTCGTTTCTCGGTCATGGCTCTCTGTCAAATTCCAGTTCTTCGGTCAGGCCGTCATACCCGGCCACGGCGGCGGGGTACGCGGTGCGCGCGGCGGCCAGGCCCGGCGCGGGGTCGGTCACAGCGGCGCTGTAGTGGGTCAGCCAGAGGCGGCGCACGTTGGCCGCGGCGGCCAGTGCGCCGGTCTCCCGGCAGGTGGCGTGGCCGTACAGCTCCGCCTTGGGCAGGTCGGCGTCGTCGGCGTAGGTCGCGTCCATGCAGAGCAGATCGGCGTCCCGGGCGGCGGCCTCCAGCGCGGCGCAGGGGCGGGTGTCAGTGGCGTAGACCACCTTCAGCCCGCGGCGCGGCGCACCCAGCACCTGCTCCGGCGTGCAGCCGCCGACGGGCTCGCCCCTTTGCAGCGTTTTCCAGTAGGGCATCGGGATGCCCGCAGCCCGCGCCCTTGCGGGGTCGAACCGCCCGGCGCGGGGCAGCGCAAGCACATAGCCGCAGCAGGGTACGCGGTGGGTCAGCGGGAACGGGGTGATTTTCAGCGTGTCTATGTGGAATGGTCCGTCTGCAACCTGCCAGCGCACCGGGTACGCCTGCGGCCCGGCCAGTGCCGTGACGGCCTGCGCCACAGGCTCGATGCCCTTGGGGCCGTAGATCGTCAGCGGTTCGGTGCGGTTCAGGCTGCCCAAGGTCTGCAAAAGACCGGGCAGGCCCAGAATGTGGTCGCCGTGGTAGTGGGTCAGCAGCACCGCCGAAAGCCGATACGCGCTGACGCCGTACCGCCGCAGGCCGACCTGCGTGCCCTCGCCGCAGTCCAGCAGCACGCTGCGCCCGCCCACCGTGACCGCGGCGGCGGCCAGTGCGCGGTCCGGCAGCGGCTGCGTGCCGCCCGTGCCCAGCAGGGTTACTTTCAGCATGTATGCACCTCTTTTCCAATACTTCCCCATTATCAAGCGTATTATAGCACAAATCGGGCGGGCGGTAAAGGGGCGGTGCGGAAGCCTTCCCCCGAGGGGGAAGCCAAAAAAGTTGAAACACCCCGCCCGTTTTTGTCGTATAATCTTTATGAAAGGGGGCGACGCCCATGACAGAGCACGAGTTGGACACCCTGCTGCGGGACTACGGCGGCGCGGTGCGGTCCGTCTGCCGGGCCATTCTGCCCGGCCACCCGCAGGACGCCGAGGAGGCCGAGGCCGACACATTTTACAAGCTCTGGCGCGGGGCACACCTGCCCGCAGACGAGACCCATCGGCGGCGGCTGGTGGTGCGGACGGCGCGGCAGTGCGCCATTGACCGCTACCGTGCGCTGCTGCGCCGGGGCGAGACGCTGCCGCTGGATGACCGCGACGACGCCGAGCTGGCCGTTGCGCTGGAAAGCGAGCTGGAAACCCGCGAGCTGATGGCGCAGATCATGGCGCTGCCGCCGCCCGACGGGGAGCTTTTTCTGCGCAGGTACGTGTATGGCGAGACCGCGGCCCAGCTGGGCGTACATTTCAACATGCCTGCCGCAACGGTGCGCACCCGGCTGCACCGCGCACGGCTGGCACTGCAAAAGCTTTTGAAGGAGGGCTGACCTATGACCGAACTGGAACGCTGGATGAACGACCACCCGCCGCTGGCAGACGCCCTGACGGCGGAAGAAACCGCGGCACTGCGCCAAAAAGTGCTGGCCCGCCGCCCGAAGCCCCGGGTTTTGCGCGGCTGGCGGCTGGCAGCAGCGGCGGCAGCACTCTGCTTAGTGGCCGCGGGCGCGGTGGTGCTGGGGCTTTTCCACCCCATGAGCGCCGCCAACGAGACGAACGCACTGGTGCAGAAATACGGCGAGGTGCTGGACGAACCGCTGACCGCCGAAATCAACGGCCACACGGTCAGTGTAAAGGCGCTGCTGCGCGGGCAGTACACATTACGGATATTGTACGATGTGGATAATGCGCGCGGAATGGAAGGCGATGATTTGGTGTGGGACACCGCGAATTTTACGCTGTACAAGCCCAAAGGCGCCAGCGAGCGGAAGTGGGACTACGGCGCAAGCAACGTCGATGTCGGGCCGATCAGCGGCTATGCCGTCGGCCCGTGGGATGGCCGTTATGAAGCAAGCGAGAACGACACGCTATCCTGCTTTGTGGATATACCTCTTTTGTACGAGAAAGGCAACAATCGAACACTGTATATCGGCGACCTGACAAACTATAGCGCCAAGGCAAGCGTAAAAATCACGCTGCCGGATGCGCCCCCAACACTGACAGTGGATGTGAAGAAAACCATCGCGCTGAAGGGTGGACACTGGTTCCATTATGATATGACCGACGAAGAAGCCGAGCAATATCCCGACGCAACGTTTGACATTCAAGAGGTTCGTATTGAACCGCTGGCGGTCAGCGTCATCGGCATGAATCACGGCAGTCTGCCGCTGGGCGATACCTCGCGGTACGATGTGCAGTCCCGCGTAAAGCTGTTCCGCGCCGACGGCACCGAGTTGACCTACGGCTGGGACGGGGAATTTTACAAGGGTTCCTATGGCCGCGAGAACAAAAATTCCGGACAGATGACCTTGCGTGTTGACAGCTACGACATCCTCGACCCGGAGGCCGTGGCATGGGTCGAGATCGACGGGGAGAGGTTTGAGGTGGAATAAGTGGGAAAGGACGGTTACAGGAAACCACCGGGCCGGGCGTGCCCGGCCCCTACAGGGCAACCGCTGATGGCCAATCCGTAGGGCGGGGTGCCCCCACCCCGCCGAGAGCGTGCGGCCATATGCCGTTCCCGGTTCGCCTCCGTAGGGGGGCGGCGTCCCCGACGCCCTGCGGCGGTTGCCCGGCAAATGACGCTTGCGGGAAATGCCCGGGCGGCATATATGCCGCCCCTACGAACCGGCGGATGATTTGCGGCATTCAGAGGCAAACGCGGAGGGGTCAAGACCCCTCCCTACAGGCCTCCAAAAGCCTTCCCCCTTGGGGGAAGGTGGCCCCGCA
>ERZ837380.4956-NODE-4956-length-10642-cov-2.811372_pt1 | contig 10642 bp, 9 predicted proteins | sample MGYA00519685_ERZ837380 | MGnify/ENA primary metagenome ERZ837380 (study PRJEB31850, sample SAMEA3708817) | human gut metagenome | biome: human gut; feature: human-associated habitat; material: faeces | place: China | collected 2014 ...
GAAGGCGGCTGCAGCGTTCTTGTTCTTGGCGTTGGCCGGGATACCGAAAGCGGTCACGGCGTTGGCTGCGGCAGAACCGGAATCGGCCTTTTCGCCGGGGAAGGCGATCCAGCCGGCGTCATCGCCAAGTGCATCGTTGATGGAGGCGGAGTACCAGCTGCCGGAGGGGAAGAACAGGGCTTCGCCGTTGCAGAAGCGGCTCAGTGCAGTGGAACCGTCAAGGGCGAGCGCGTCGGAGGAGAAGTAACCGGCATCCTGCCAGTCCTTGATCTTCTGTGCAGCCTTCACGGCACCGTCGGTGTTGAAGGTGGCGCCATCCTTCTGGATAATCCAATCCTGCACGGTATCGCGACCCTCATAGTTGGTGAGCAATGCCTGGTAGATGTAGGAAGTGCCGCCTTCCTTGGCCGGCATCATCATGGCGAGCTTGCCAGCGTCGGAGGCCTTCTTCATATCGGCCTCGAGCTCTTCGACAGTGGCCGGAGCCTCGGTGATGCCGAGTTCCTTGGCGACTTTCTTGTTCCAGTACAGGCCGGTCATCGAGACACCGTCCGGCACTGCGTAGAGGCTGCCGGAACCGATCTTACCGTCGGAGCCCACGCGGTAGACCTGAGTCTGGGAATCCGGCAGCTTCCAACCGTAAGCATCGGCGTAAGCGTCAAGATTGACGACATGGTTGCCACGCACAGCGGAGTTGATGTCGGTGATACGGGCAATGTCCGGGGTGTCGGCGGCGGAGATGATGCGCGGGCCATTCTGCTGGGAGGTGTTGTCCGGATCGTAGGTGGCCTTGATGGTGATGTTCGGGTACTTCTTCTGGAAGGCTTCGATCAGCTGGTCATCAAAGGTCTTCAGGCCAGCGCCGTCCCACAGCTTGAGCTCATACTTGGTATCGCCAAGATCAGTGCTCACCGCTTCGGTTTCGGTGTTGGCTTTGTTGCTGGACGAGCCCGGGCCGCAAGCGGCGACGGATGCCAGGCATGCCACAGACATCAGACCGGCAATAACGGTTTTGGCGGTTCGTTCGATCCTCATTGATTATTCCTTTCTTCCTTCCGGGCGATCCCGGCTATGTCTTCCTTGGCTATCTCGGCTTAGCGTATTTGCTAAGCGCTTATGCATGAGGATAACAGATGTCGAACCGGTTCGTCAAATCCGCAACACGCAAACAAATGGCCGATTCCCGAAGAAATGAGGAAGGCTTGACGTTCCCCATAGGCAAGCACTTCCTTCTCGCGAAATTGCGACAGCGGTCCCTTAAATACCTAAGCGCTTATTCATTCACCTAGGATGACGTTTCGAAGGCTCGGGCAGCTCGGGAAAAATTGAATGTGGCTCAATTTGATACCAGTACGCCACGCTAGACACATCATCCTGACGCTCAAATGCACCTTCATATCCTGAACCAATTTGTTGAAGCGTGACTCTAAGCTCACTATCAAACCTGATGGGATCAGGAATATGCCATCGGTACAAGCCACGCATAGGTGGACAATAATCGTCATGATATTGGTTTGCTATAGCCCCATCGCGCACAGAATAAAATGGATATCCTACATATGGGGCACAAAAAGTACGCTCGCGCGTATGACCATCTCGCTGCTCAGCGAAGCTCCATGCACCGCCAAAATAATCTTCGGTACCGGTACTACACACTGTGGGATAATCGTTATCGCCATCTAGGAAAAACTTAATCTCTCCCTCACCCCACCAATATCGTTGCAACGTAGAAATAGCAAGATATGTGCCGACGTAATGGCCCCGTCCGCTGACTCCATCGAGGATTACATAGTCCTCGCCTAAAGTAGTGATTGGCTGTCTGCGCCATTGCGCATGGAAATAAGCCATTTCACGGGAGGAATACGCATTACCCAATGCATAATCAATCTGATAAAACAAAGCCGGAATAGCATGAGCGTGGTCATTGCGCACTACGATACGTGCCCGTTTACGAAACGGCATCGTGAAATAACAATTCATACCTCGTGTAGGTGCCACCACAATAGGCTCTGAGAACACATCGCAACTTTGTCCAAAGCCGCAACAGAAGAAGTCTCCTAGGGGACATTCCACAGAAGGTCGCTTTTCATCATCCCAATAGATGGCAAGCACCGCATCGCGCAGAACGTATCGATCAGCGTCACTGGTGCGATCCGTAACGGTAAACCACATGTGCCGAATACAACCGGGGCCTTCAATATCTGCCAATGTCACAGACTGCCCGGGAGCAATGTCATTCAAACACGGTTTTCCCTTGCGCGACGGCCCCAACGGACCAGTTTCACGGCAACCAAAACCCTTGGCTCCCGTTGGGTTCTCCGCATTAATCGAACATGTTACTTCGTCGCGGACAGTCGGCAAATCCGATAAAGTTCCCGCGTACGGGCCTGCCATCATCATAGGTTAACTCTCCTCAATTCAAGCGTCGCTAGCGAAACCGGCATATAGTTGAAGCTGTTTCTACTGCTTCGCTTCTTTGTCATATTGCGCCTGCACATTCTTTGTGAATTCCTGAGGCGTGATGCTGTTATCCAGCAGTAACTGGAAGTTAGGGATTAGCCCACTTGACTGCATTCCCGCAGTAGCATTATTAATGAAATCGCTAGTATGACCGCTCATCAGCACGTCGGCATAGGCATCAAACATACTCTGCTGCAATGCGCTATTCGCCTTGAGATCCGAAGTAGATGATTTTGGCAAATAGCCAGAATTGTCAACAATAATCTGTTGTGCTTCGGCACTTTGCGTATAATCGAGGAACGCCGCAGCAGCATCACGGTTCTTAGCATTCACCGGAATACCATAAAATGCACCTGCATTAGCAGCAACGTTCGGCTCATCTTCACTGGTGGCACCCGGGAAAGCAAAGAACTGAACATCATCACCCAACGCTTTGGCCACAGTATCCAGATTCCAATTACCGCTCGGGAAAAATAGTCCTTCACCATTGCAGAACCTGCTCAGAGCAGTAGAGGCATCCACTGCGTTAACACCTTCAGGCATATATCCCTTGTTATTCCAATCCTGCAAGGTGGACGCAGCGTCCTGCGCCGCCTGATTGTCGAAGGTACCAGATTTCTGCAAAATCCAGTTCTGCACATCTTCTGCAGAACTGTTATTAGCCATTAACGCCTGAAAGACAAAAGAGGTACCGCCATCCTTGGCATATGTCATCATCGGCAGTATGCCGGCATCCTTGGCTGTCTGCATATCCGCCTCAAACTCCTCGACAGAGGTAGGAGCTGCATCAATACCTAGCTGCTCGGCAAGCTTGGTATTGAAATAAATGCCAGTCACCGAATAGGAGTTCGGCAATGCGTACAAATCACCGCTGCCGAGCTTGCCATTTGAACCCACTCGATACAATTCAGTCTGCGAATCGGGAACATCCCAGCCGTACGCATCCACATATGCCTCTAAAGACACCAAATGGTTGCCACGAACCGCTGAATTCATGTCGGTGACGCGGGCGATATCCGGCGCATCTTTTGCTGAAATCACACGCGGGCCATTTTGTCCAGAGACATTATCCGGATCATATTGTCCCGTGATGGTGATGTTTGGGTATTTCGCTTCGAACCCGGCAATCAGCGCCTCATCTACAGCCTTCAGACCCGCTCCATCCCACAAAGTCAGCTCATATTTTTTATTACCTAAATCAGTGCTGACCTCAGTAGGATTTGTATCACTTCGTGAGCTACTTGCCGAGCCGGGACCACATGCAGTCAGACTTCCAGCGATAAATATCGCAGCAAGCGCCGCGCCGCTGTTACGCATAATCCTATTCATCGGTTACCTCCTTGCATCCTCATCATATGCAATCGATATTTCTCTTTACTGTCACCATTTTTCGGCGGCAATAAAATATATTTGCGATATCGATTACGCACATCGTACATCTTTTTGCGGAACCCGTCAACCTTGCATCACACCAATGGTGGCCTTAACTTCAAAATCCAGATACAATACAATCGATTACGCAATGCAGGAGATCCCATGAGCGAACCAACAATCTATGAAGTAGCCAAGGAGGCTGGAGTCTCTGCGGCGACCGTATCTCGTGCAATCAACGGACGTGACCGCATATCGGAAACTACTAGGCAAAAGGTATTTGATGCATGTGCAAAGTTGGGGTTTTCAGCATCGAAAACAGCCTCCATGCTGCGAACAGGAAAGACAAATCGTATAGCACTTACCGTAGGTAACTCACTGGCTGGCTGGTTCAGTTCACAACTAGCCGAAGGCGTATATTCCGTGCTCGCATCCCAAGGATATGACTTGCTATCATACCGACTTGCAAACGCCGATCAAAGACGCGATTTCTTTTCCTCAATGCCAGTGAAGCGCAACGCAGACGCGGTCATCATCTCCTCCTTCGACATCAGCGAGACAGAGAGGCGAACCTTAGAACAACTCGGTATGCCAGTCATCGGTGTCAACACCATCGGGCTTACGGAACAGCGAGATATGATTTCCATCGGCGTAGACGAAATTACAGCAATGCGACAAACCGTTCATCAGCTCGCAGGACTGGGACATCGCAATATCGCCTTTATCTGCAAGCAGCAAGCCAGTAACGGATTCATATGGGAAGCTGACCAACGTATAGAAGGGTTCCGTCTTGGCATGGCGGCTGAGGGACTCAACTTGCCCGACGGATACATCATCGCAGTACAGGACAACGAATTTGCCGGAGCAGAGGCACTCAGTAGCCTGCTCGCACTCTCCCCTCGCCCAACCGCCGTATGCTGCATCAGCGACGAGAATGCCATTCCTCTAGTCCATGCGCTTCGCTCATACGGATTCCGCGTACCTGAGGACATATCCGTCATCGGATTCGATGACTGGCCAATGGCACAAGCGCTCAATATATCAACCGTTCGGCACGACCCTCGGTCCTACGGAGCATTAGCGGCAGATGCCGCAATCCGATTATCACGAGGCGAAATTCTGACAGAAAGTTGCATCGTTGTTCCCACGACGCTCATGTTGCGCGGCACCACAGGCCCAGCACCTCGAGATTAAACATCGACAACGTCCGCATTTGATGATGTGCATATCATTATTGCAACAGCGAAACAACAGGTACCAGCCAGAGGAAGGACGACCGGGTAACAGCCACAAGGCGGCCACCCATTCACCATGAAACGCGCGACCATCAACGACGTAGCTCTCACGGCCGGAGTCTCAACTTTTACCGCATCCCGCGCTTTGCGAGGTAAGGATCACGTGGCAGCAGCTACGCGGGATAAGGTGCTGAAAGCGGCCAAAGAGCTGAATTACACCGCGTCTCGCTCGGCGGCGGCGCTGGCAAGCGGACGCACCAATCGCATTGCCATGCTGGCTCGCGAACGGCTGGCCGGCTGGTTCATGGGCGAATTATTCGACGGGCTGTATGACGAACTGAGCCGCGCACGCTATGACTTGACCGTATACCGAGCCGGCAGCGTCGAGGAGCGTGCGGAATTCTTTACTCGGCTGCCAGCCAATCGTAACGCCGACGCCCTCATCGTATCCGGATTTTCCGCCACCGATGAGGAAGCCGACACGTTGGCCAGCATGGGTATGCCCATCGTCTCGGTGAATTCGCCGTATATCAGCTGCTGCAAAGCCTCCGTGGCCATTGATGACGAGGCGGCCGAAGCCATGGCAGTGCGTTATCTTGCGGCCCTCGGGCATCGTCGTTTCTGCTATGTGGGGCGCACCGATCCGCTGACCGGCAAGGAATGGGGATTCGATGCACGCGCACGCGGATACAAAGATGAGATAATCTCGCTTGGCCTCACCGACTGCGGCATCCACTTCATCGACTCGGAATCACCACGCTCGGCCAAACAAGTCATCGCCACCATGCTCGCGCAGCCTGAGCGGCCGACCGCTATCTGCGTGTGGTCTGACTACTACGCATTGCGCGTGGTACATGAGTTGCAGGCAATCGGAGTACGAATCCCCGAAGACGTTTCGGTCTTTGGCTTTGATGGGTCCGACGTGGCGGAATCCATTGGATTAAGCACCATGGTGCCAACTCCCCCGCGCGAAATCGGACAGATTGCCGCGCGCAAGGCACTGAATTTGGTTGAGGGGAAGACCTTGGACGACCCTCATACGACTGTACCTGTGGCGGTCGAGCCCGGCGCGACCAGTGGGCCAGTGCGGGAATAGGCGATATGGGAAAAGCCCCCCTCGGCGGAAAACCGAAGGAGGCTTGGGTGGAGCTGCACTACTTCACAGCGCCTCGCATGACTCCACCGACGACCCACTTCTGGGCGAAGATGTAGACGATGAGGATCGGGGCCATGGCCATCAGGTAGCTGGAGAAGGCCATCGGGTAGTTGGTGGCGAACTGCGAGCTGAAGACGTACTGGGCGAGCGGGATGGTCTGGTTCGACTGATCGGTCAGAATGATCAACGGCAGGAGGAAGTCGTTCCACGCCCACAGCGCGGTCAGGATCGCGATGGTGGCGTTGATCGGGCCCATCAGCGGGAAGATGATGGTCCAGAAGATGCGCCAGGTGGACGCGCCGTCAAGGCGGGCCGCCTCTTCCAGCGAAATCGGAATCGAACGGATGAAGCCGATGGCGATGAACAGGTTGGTGCCCAGGCCGAAGATCATATACAGGATGATCAGGCCGAACTTGTTGTCGAGGTTCCACCCGCCCATCTGCTTGGCCAGCGGCAGCATGATCACGGAGAACGGCACGAACATGGCTGCGATGAAGAAGTACTACAGGAAGCGGATGAACCGCTTGTCCATGTTACGGGCCACCGCATAGGCCACGAACGTGTTGGTCAGCAGGGTGAGCACGATGGCGCCCACGGTGATGATCGCCGAGTTCAGAGCCGCGCGCGGATAGTTCACCATGTTCGAGGCCTCGGCGAAGTTGCCCCACTGCCAGCTGGTGGGCAGGGCGAACGTGCCGGCTTCGGCCGGGGTTTTCAGTGCGGTGACGATGGTGAAGTAGAGCGGCACCAGAATGGTCAGGCTCAGCACCGCGACCACCGCGGTCAGCCACCAGTTGATCTTATGGTCCTTGCGGAACTTGTTTTTCTTGGGTTGTGCAGCAACAGCGCTGGTCATGATCACACCTTCTCCTTGCTACCGAAGAACTTGAGCTGAATGAACGCGATGATCGCGAGGACGATGAAGAACATCACCGCATTGGCGGTCTGGTAGGCGTATTCGCCACCGGTCAGGCCGCCCTGGTAGATGAGGTAGGTGACCGTTTCCGTAGCGGAGTTCGGACCGCCACCGGTCAGGGCGACCACCTGGTCGAAGGTGCCTAAGGCGCCCTTCATCGTCAGGACGAGGTTGATGGTGAAGAACGGTCCGATCAGCGGGAAGGTGATCTTCCAGAACTTCTGCCAGGCGTTGACGCCGTCAAGGGCGGCGGCCTCGTAGATGTCGGTGTCGATGGTCTGCAGGCCGGCGAGGTAGATCAGTGTGGTGTAGGCCACGCCCTGCCATACGGAGAGCACCACGATCGGCGCCCATGCCAGCGATTCGGAGGTGATCATCGATTCGGACAGCCACCCTATGCCCAACGCCTTGCCGAGTTCGGGGATCGGCATCATGAAGATGTACTTGAACACGTAGCCGACCACAAGCACGGCCAGGGTGTAGGGGATGAAGTAGATGGCGCGGAACCCGTTGCGGAACGCGATCTTGGAGTTGAGCAGCACGGCGATGAACATGGACAGCAGGTTCACCAGAATCGTCACCACGATGGCGATGAAGAACGTGAACAGGTAGGCGCGCCCAATGCGCTCATCCTGGAACATGGCCTTGTAGTTGGTCAGGCCGATCCATTTGTATTTGCCGTAGCCCTTGGAATTGGTGAAGGAGTACATCACGCCGCGCAGGAACGGCCAGTACAGGAACACCATGAACAGGATCATGGCCGGAACGGTCATCCAGTAGTATGCGGGATCGACCTTGCGATGGGAGAAAGCGGAGACACGCTTCTTGCGTGGTTTTTCGGCAATGGCGGACATGGTGAACCTCCTTACTGTACGGTCCTGGCTTGGATCTGATCCCACTGCGTCTGCATTGAATTGGTGAACGCCTCAACGTTGCCGGTGGTCAGCAGGCTTTGCAGGCTGCCGGCCATGGTCATGGACGAGGGGATGTAGTGGTCGGCGAAATCAGCGATGCGTCCCTCCTTGTAGAAGTGGAGGATGTTCTGCAGAGCCTCGTCGCCGGCGTAGGTGTCCTTGAACGGGGTGAAGCAGAACTGCGATTCGGCGTATTCCTTGAGCCGGTCCTCGTCCATCAAGAATTCCACGAACATGCGCGATTCCTTGGGATGCTTGGTGGTGGCCGAAATGGTGAGCACGGTGTCGTCGCCGGCGGTGAGCACCTGCTCGTCCGGATCGTCGGTGGCGGGCAGCTGGGCGAACTTCACGTTGATGTCCGGGTTGACCATGCGCACCTGCGGCACGACGTAGGTGCCCAGGGGCAAGATGGCCGCCTTGCCGTTGGCGAAGTCCTGGGTGGCCTGCTGGTAAGTAACGCCCGGATTGTCCTGCGTGTACTGGTAGAACTCGACTTCCTTTTCCGCCACGGGACCCCACAGGTCGGCGAATGTGGCGGTGCCGCCGCTGAGCTTCGAGTATTCGCTGATCGGCACAAGTGTGCCGGCCAGGGAGGCGAACGGCGCCTGAGTGGTCCACGGTTCGGCGAGGCTGCCTTCGATCGGCGTGATGCCGGCCTGCTGGATCTGCTTCATCGCGGCGATGAACTCGGACCAAGTTTCGGGCAGGTTGTCCGGGTCCAGCCCAGCCTGACGCCACAGGTCCACGTTGACGACGTAGCCGTTGGCGTTGCCGGCGAACGGGATGCCGTACGCGCGGTCGGCGCTGGTGTCGTACAGTTTGGCCAGATCCTTGAGCAGCTTGACCATCTGCGGGGTGATGTTGTCGAGGATCTCGTCGTCGGTGAAGTCCTGGAAGATTCCCGAGGCGGCGAATTCGCCGAAGTAACGGCCGCCGTCCACGGTGAGGACATCCGGCACCTTGTTCTTGACGAAGCGCGTGCGCAGATCGGTGGCGGCATCGGCGGTGTTGATGATGTCGATGGTGATGTTGGGGTGTTCCGCCTCGAATCCCTTGACCAGCTTCTTGAACTGGCTGACTGCCTCTACCTTGTACTGGAAGAATTCGAGAGTGACGTTTCCGGCGGTGGATGTGCCACAACCGGCGAGTGCGGCCACGCATGCGGCGCCGGCACAGACGGCGGCGATGGCGCGGGATATGCTGCGGGTCTTTGCCGCCATACGGTTCGGGCGTCGATCATGCCCGGAGGACGACCAGCGCTCGGTCCAAGGCGATGCGGACTTCATCTGCTGCTTCTCCTTTCATTTACACTTCACGACTTCGCTACTCCGCGACTGTCGTGATGTATACGTTAACACCCATATTTATTGATATCAAACGGCATAATTACAGGATTTCTGTAAACGGTTACATTCCGTCATGGTATGATTGTGGCCATTATCGAGCACCCATGAGGAAGGTTCGCGCGTGATACATTCCACGATCTACGACGTAGCCGTCAGGGCCGGGGTGTCCGTGGCCACGGTGTCACGAACATTCGCCAAACCGGATATCGTCACCGAGGCCACGCGCAAGAAAGTGATCGAAGCGGCCAACGAACTCGACTTCGCCATCTCCCGGTCCGCCACCGCGCTGAAATCGAAGCACACGTTCCGTATCGCTATGCTCACCGGCGAGGCGATCGCCACCTGGTTCGACTCCAATCTGTACAAGGGGCTGACCGAGGTGCTGCAGACCCATGGCTACGACGTGTCCCTCTACGGCATTGCGGACACCGAACAGCGCATGTCGTTCTTCGACGAGCTGCCCCTGCGCCGCAATGTCGACGCGGTGATCGTGGCCTCGTTCAACGTAACCATGGAGGAGATCTCCAACCTGCAGGGCATGGGCGTGCCGCTGATCGGCGTCAACGTGCCGCACAACGAGGGGTTCAACGCCACCGTGTCCATAGACAACGCCAAGAGCATGCGCATGGCCATCAATCACCTGCATGCCCTGGGGCACCGGCGTATCGCCTACATCTGCATCGACGTCTCGGAGGCGCCGATGGAATACAGTGCGGACTCGCGCCTGCAGAGATTCGAATCGGCCTGTGCGGCGTATGAGGATATCGAACAGTTGACCATAGCCCTGCCCCGCAACGACTTCACCGTGGACGAGGCGATCGCGCGCATCACCGTCATGGACCAGCCGCCCACGGCCCTATGCTGCCTGAGCGACGGGGTGGCGCTGCCCCTGCTGTACAAGCTGCCCAAAGCCGGGATCGGCGTGCCGAACGACATGTCCCTGATCGGATTCGACGACAGCGACTATGCGGCCGAGTTCGGGCTGACCACCATTCATCAGGATCCGCAGGCCCTGGGGCGCAAGGCAGCGGAAAAGGCGCTGTCGCTGATTGATTCCGCGACGTTCGGCATTGACCTGGGCGAGCCGTTCGAGACCGCGCGCACGTTCCTGGCCATCCGCAATACCACGGCGGCGCCCCGGCGGTAGTCGGTGTCGTCAGGCGCGGGCCGATTGCAGACGTTCGCAGGCGGAGCGGATGGCCTCGTCGGTGGCGGTGGCGGAGAAACGCAGGTAGGCGGGAGCG
>ERZ837380.4957-NODE-4957-length-10640-cov-2.777893_pt1 | contig 10640 bp, 8 predicted proteins | sample MGYA00519685_ERZ837380 | MGnify/ENA primary metagenome ERZ837380 (study PRJEB31850, sample SAMEA3708817) | human gut metagenome | biome: human gut; feature: human-associated habitat; material: faeces | place: China | collected 2014 ...
ATATAGGGTATCGGCTCTCTTTGGAAGCGTCTCCTTTGCTGTGCAAATCAGGATTTAATAACTCTTATATGGTTTTTCCATCAATTTCACTACTTCATACAGCAACATTGTTGCTGCACCAGTTCCACCCTTAGAGTAAATCTCAGTATCTTCATCAGATTCCGATGTTCCAGCAATATCAAGATGTACCCAAGGTTTTTTCTCAACGAATTCACCTAAGAATCTTGCAGCGGCAGTTGCACCACATTTTTTACCACAGTTAGCGATATCTGCTACAGTAGATGCGTTCAGATTATCATATTCTTCATCGCCCATTGGGAGTCTCCAGATATTTTCTCCTGCAAGGATGGATGCCTGGACAATCTTGGACATAAGTTCGTCGCTGTTACTGAAAGCACCAGTGTAGCGGTCACCGAGGGCAACAACACAGGCTCCAGTTAAAGTTGCTACGTCAATTAATGTTGTAGCTCCACATTCACGGATTGCGTAAGTAATGGCATCAATAAGTGCCATACGGCCTTCAGCATCAGTGTTAACAACTTCGATGTATTTGCCATTCATAGACTTAACGATATCGCCCGGTTTCATTGCCTTGCCGGAAATCATATTTTCACAGGCAGGAATAACTGCGGTTACGTTAATGCCAAGTTTCGCCTCTGCGATTGCACCCATAGCAGCGATAACTGCGGCTGCGCCGCCCATGTCACCATGCATGCCTTTCATGGCATTGCCAGGCTTTAAATTATATCCGCCGGAGTCAAAGCAAAGACCTTTTCCAATTAAAGCAATCTTTTCATCGTCTGTAACACGGCCGTTATATTCCATAACGATAAACTTAGCGGACTGTTTAGAACCACGGGCAACTGCCAGGTAGGAATTCATGCCGAGTGCTTCGCAATCCTGCTTTTCAAGAATTGTGCATTTGATATTGTTCTTTTCGCAGATTTCCTTTGCCTTAGCTGCGAGAGCTGCAGGAGTCATCACGTTCGCTGGTTCATTTACCAGGTCACGGGCTGTTGTAACGGCTTTTGCCAGCATTCTTGTGTACTGCTCTTCCTTTTTAAAGGATGCAGAATCAATTCCTGTCAGAATTCCAAGATGCAGCTCTGGAGATTCTGGCTTATCAGAAATGTATTTGTCAAAAGAGTAATCTGCGAGGAGAAGTCCCTTCATAGCAGAACTTAACCAGTAGGAAACATCTTCTCCGATTGCGGTCATAAGAAGGTTCTTTCCGTGGAAACGCTTTGCTTCCTTCATAGCCTGACCGAACTGTAACTGAAATCTTCTTGGAGTTGCCTTCTCAGGAATACCAATGAAAATCAGGTTATAATAAGGCTGTCCCTGATAAGAAAAATCCTTTCCTCGGAGACCGTATACCTTGCTTCCTCCAACGAGACCATCGGCCTGAAGACTTTCAAAAATCTCGCTAACTTTTCCAAGCTCGATACTCAGACGATTTTTATGATTGTATGTGACGAGCAATGTATCAAATTCGTAGTCCTCCAGATCTACGAGACGTTGTATTTGCATAAATGATACGCTCCTTTCTAAAAAATATTTTTATTTAAATAATTATAAGTTGCATTAAAATCGGGAAAAGTGCATACTATCCCCGATTATAATATGTAATATATATACGTTTTAGTGCATATATTCTTCAGCGTATATACAGTTATTTATAGTATAGCACAGTCAAATATTTTAAAACAGAAAAAACTTGTACACATTACATAAAATTTTGGTGGTAAGAGACACGGTTTTTGCGTAAACTACTTATAAACAGGGTAAAATCTTGTCAGAATAAATTGTAGTTAAATAAAGAGTGTTTGAGAAATCACTCCAGTAATATGTATGTCCCAATTTATGGGGAAAGTATTTTTCAAACACGCTCTAGTATACTTCATCTGTGATGAATTTGACAAAACAAATTTTTTTCTATATAATAATTAACAAAGCTAACTAACATTGTTAACCAGGAAAGAATAGGTGATAGAATGAATGAATACTCAATGATGACACAGGAACTGCAGGATCTGGCTGCACTTTCTATGGAACACGGACAGATTCCTTCAGGCCTGTATGACCAGTACCATGTACTGCGAGGTCTCCGTGATGTGAACGGTAAAGGCGTGCTGGCAGGACTTACGGATATTTCCACCATCACCTCTTCCAAAGAAGTTGATGGAAAGATGGTTCCCTGCGATGGAGAGCTGCGCTATCGCGGCTACGACATTCACGATTTAGTAGACGGATTTGTAGCAGAGCAGAGATTTGGCTATGAAGAAGTGGCCTATCTGCTTATTTTTGGACGTTTGCCACAGAAGCAGGAATTACAGGAATTTCAGAATCTTCTCGGAAGTTATCGTACATTGCCGACGAACTTTGTGCGAGACGTTATTATGAAAGCACCAGGTAAGGACATGATGAATACACTGCAGCGAGGCGTACTGACATTATACGGTTATGACGATATGGCAGATGACATTTCCATACCGAACGTACTGCGCCAGTGCTTACAGCTTACAAGTACTGTGCCGTTACTCGCAGTTTATGGTTATCAGGCATATAATCATTATGTAGAAGGCAAGAGTTTTTACATTCATTCTCCGAAGCAGGAACTTTCCACGGCGGAGAATATTTTGCGTATGCTCCGCCCAAATAAAAAGTATACACCACTTGAAGCAAGAGTTTTAGATATTGCCCTCGTACTTCACATGGATCACGGCGGTGGTAACAACTCGACATTTACCAATCATGTGGTAACTTCCTCTGGAACAGATACTTACTCCGCTATGGCAGCATCTCTTGGCTCACTCAAAGGGCCAAAACACGGTGGAGCAAATATCAAAGTTGTTCATATGTTTGATGAGATGAAGCAGGAAGTGAAGGATTGGAAAGACGAAGACGAGATTAAAAATTACTTGCTGAAGCTTCTCAATAAGGAAGCCTTTGATCACAGCGGATTAATTTATGGAATGGGACATGCCGTTTATTCTATCTCTGACCCAAGAGCGAGAATCTTCAAGGGATTCCTTGACAAACTCGCGAGGGAAAAAGGTTACGATGAAGAATTTGAATTCTATGACAGAGTAGAAAAACTCGCCGTCGAAACCATTCAGGAAAAACGCCGTATCTATAAAGGTGTAAGTGCCAATATCGACTTTTACAGCGGATTCATGTATAGGATCTTAGGGCTGCCAGACCAGTTATTCACCCCGATGTTTGCCGTGGCACGTATGGTCGGCTGGAGCGCACACCGTTTAGAAGAGTTAATGAACTGCGATAAGATTATCCGTCCAGCATACCAGAGTGTGGCTATGGATAAGGAATATGTTCCAATGAAGGATAGAATTATCGTGGAATAGTAAAGAGAATTTTAAAATAAAGCTATTTTTGGGAGGAAAATAACAAAAATATGAAAGCGAAAGACACAGGGAGTTCTGACTGGCCAGAAGGCGAGCCGTCAGCAGAACAAAAAGTGACTTTAGAGGACTACCAGCAACTAATCATCCAAATGCGAAAGGCCAATGTACAGTTTCAGCAAATGTGTAACATTCCATCAGGTGAACTGACAATGTTACTCACCCTGCGCCACCTGTTACTGGCAAAGGAATTTGTCATTCCGTCAGATATTGGGGATGCGATGAAGCTGTCAAGGCCAGCTGTATCCCGAATGCTCCATAATTTAGAGCGTAAAGGATATCTGGAAATGAAAAGCAGCGAAGAAGATCACCGCTACGTCAAGGTACAGTTCACCCAGACTGGAAAAGAACTTATTATCGAGGAATTTGAAAAATGCTGTAAGCTCTTAGAGAGGGTAAAAGAGCGAATGGGAGAAAAGGACATGTATAAGTTTCTCTATTATTACAGCCAGTTTTGCACGATTTTAGTAGATGAGATTTTTTGAGTGTCTCTGACAGGAGAAGCAGCTTAATTCATTAGCATTTAAACACCTTCTAATGCTAATGAATTAAGCTGCTTTTTTCTGGCTTTGGAGCCACTCAAAAAGGGTATCTTCTCCCGTTAGGAGCGTTTCCCCCTGCCTGCGGCAATCAGAATTCCTCCAGCTTCTTTAGCAATGCCATTTCCCCTGAAACCTTATACTTCGCACAGAACCGACATAATGCAAAGAGAACTTCCCCCAGCTTCTCTGACAATTCCTCATCACTGCTGAATTTTTTCTCTGGATCTTCCCCAGCGGTGCCGAGCTGTAAATTCACAACAGAAGTTAGCAGGTCTTTAAAGACATCTTCATCCTCCGTGGAAAACAGTCCGGCGGCGGCAGCCTTTTTCGCAATCTTCTGGCCGCGGATGAGGGCAGGAAAACTTTCTGGAACAAGGGCAATCTCTTCTTTTAAAGAGGTCTGTTTATGTCCTTCTTCCTGAGATTTTAACTTCTCCCAGTCGGCCTGCTGCTGTTCTACACTATCATAATGGCGGCCAGCAAATACATGAGGGTGACGGTGGATCATCTTGCGGGCGATGCCATCGATAACATCTTCGATAGCAAATTCGCCATTATCTTCAGCAACCTGGGACTGCAAAAGTACCTGAAATAAAAGGTCACCAAGTTCTTCTTTTAAATTAGCGCAGTCGCCAGTCTTAGTGAGGTCAGTTACTGCCTGATTCACCTCGTAGGCTTCCTCTAATGTATATAACTTAAGAGATTCATGCGTCTGTGACTTATCCCACGGACAGCCATTCTCTCCGCGAAGTGTGGCAACAATCGCCTGTAATTCCTGAAAATTAAACTTTTTATCCATTATAAATGCTCCTCCTTCAAACAGAATAAAATGGAAAATAATCTTTAATAATATGTGGTCAATATTCAGCTATCCAATTACATTTCAAGTTGAAATGTAATATTGTCCCAATATCTATAAAATCTTTGTATCAAGTAAATACAAATAAAATATAAGTAGAATGCGACTGGAATTACTATCGTGAAGAAGTAATTCTTAAATATGCAAAACTATGCAAAAGACTATTGTAAAAATATGTTATTTGATTTATTATATCAGTAAGTCACGAAAAAATCTACATCAAAAAGAAAGAAGGTTTAGGATTAATGAACAACTTTGGACGGGCAGTACTGGCAGTGGGGTTAAGTGCAGTCATGACATTTACAGGTCCGGAATGCTTTTTTCAGTCAGGGGTAGAACCTGTAAGTGTTTATGCAGCAGAGGAGAAGGCTGTGCAGAGCAAGATAGCAGGAGATAATTCTGAAGAAGGCGAGAGCACGACAGAAGTGACAACAGAGAAGAAAGAAGAGAGTACGACAGCAACGGAAAGTCAGGAGAGCCAGACTTCTTCCGAAAGGGATACAAGCAGCGGTAATACAGAGCATTCGCAGACAGAACATACAACAGAAAGTACGAAGAGGAATACGTCTGGTACATCTGGTAATACAGATCAGGCAGAAGATACCGATTCTTCTACATCAGATACATCCGGAAATTCCTCTCATAGTAACGAAGAAGGAACAACTCAGAAGAAGGCGAAGAAGGACATTTCCTCAAGAGAAGATGCAGAGATTCGTACAAAGGCGATCAAGAAGATTACGGATCAGTTAGCAGAGGAAGACGCGCCGGACGGAAGCGATAAAACAAGTACATTTATCCCGAAGATTTATAATGATACCCGTCTGGCTATGAAGAATAATAAGGAATACATTGCGGGATATGTATATTTTAATCAGACAGATAGTGCCTGGAATCAGAATGGCTACTGTATCGCTAAGGCTGGATGTGGTCCGACTTCCATGGCAGTAGTAATCACATCTCTTACAGGTAAGTGGGTAACTCCATTGGATACAGCCATCTGGGGCTATCAGCATGGCTTTTACTCAAGAGCAGGTTCTGCACATGAGATGATTCCTGCGATGGCAGCGGCTTATGGACTGAAGTGTCAGGGAGCAGGAACCGATTATAATGCGATTAAAAAGGCATTAAAAGAAGGCAAGCCAGTAGTGTGCCTTATGGGACCTGGATATTTTACCCGAGGCGGGCATTTTATGGTACTGGTAGCAATTGATAAGAACGATTGCGTAACAGTAGCCGATGTCGGAAGCAGGGCGCGTTCCGCTTACAAGTACAGACTGTCAGATGTAATCGCACAGTCAAAAGGTGCCAGTGCAGGCGGTCCATTCTGGATTATGTCCTATGATAAGGAGAGTAAGTCTGCGCTTCAGGAGAAACAGGCGATTAAGGATTATACAGAAGAAGATATGGCAGAAGATTTTGCTGATGTTTCCTACATGAAAGTAAAGGGAAATCTTCCAGAAGTACTCCAGGAAGAGAAGGCAGATGTTTCTATGAAAAAGGTAGTATCTATTCTTAAGATGTCAACTGGTAAGAGCCTTTTAGATACAATCGGAGCAGGTAAAGGAACCGCATTGGCAGGCACTTCTAATGCGGGAAGTTCTGTACTTTCGCCAGTGAGCCAGAATAGCCAGGTTATTGTGGTGAACACAGATGCGAGTAATAAGAAAGCAGGTAGCCAGAGTGGAAGTACAGCACTTGCAGGAAGTGCTGCAGATACAGTGAGCCAGGGTCAGTCTGCGAAGAAGTCACAGAATCTGGCGCTCACACTGAAGCAGGATATCTCAAGAAGACAGTGGGAGAAAAAGATTGATTTAAGCTGGATGGACAACTATATGCAGGGAACTTTGGAAAAATAATCTGTAAATTGAGGCGTGCAGGTTGTAGGAATGATTTTTCAAACACACTTTAAGCTAATGAACAAATAAGTTGTGATAATTTAAAATAATGGACAAAGAATTATGAGAAAGATTAATTACAGAATTACAGTTAATATAACACAGAAGACGATGAAGCTTGGATTTCGTGCAAAGATGCCGGACGAGATGCAGGGAAAGCGCATCCGCGTGCAGGCTGTATTTACCCAGAGACAGGTAGAACGTCGTTTTCCGATGGAAGTAGTAATAGAAGAAGGAGAAGTTGGTGACCAGATTCGCGCAGATGCAGAGATATTGCTGCCATATGTATTTTACAGTCCGCCACGCCATAAGGTGAATGTTATTTTTACGCTTTGGTGTGGAGCGGAAGAGATTTGCTTAGATGACCAGCCATTTCCAGTGCAAAAGGAACTATTTGCCAGAGCAGAGATTGTCCGCAAGAGGAATCTGTTCAAGTTTGGACTTTGCTCTCTTGGACTGCCATTTTTACTGGTCAGAGATTATTTTAAGGAAGACAAGAATTTTATAAAGGCAGCGAAGCGGGCGAATGATACCGTATATAGAATTAGTGGTTATAATTATAGTGCCCGTCAGCAAAATACTGACTATTTTGCAGCCAGATATCGCAAATATATAGCGAAGAATAAAGTAAATCCGAATCAGATTCTTTTCCTTTCAGAGAGAGAGCCAGAGAAGAATGGGAATCTTATGCTTGTGAAGAGGTGGTTTGAGGAGAATGAACCCGAGGTAGAGATTACGACATTTATCAATACAAAGACAGTTGATCAGCTTCGCAAGAAGGAACTTCGGGATTGTGCGTTCAAATGCGCTACATCTGCAGTTATCATTTTAGAAGATTTCTATCCGCAGCTTCATAGCATTCAGAAACGCAGCGAGACAAAGATTGTGCAGTTGTGGCATGCCTGCGGAGCTTTTAAGACGTTTGGCCTTACCCGTATGGGTAAACAGGGCGGTGCGCCTCAGACATCGATGAATCACAGGAATTATGACCTCGTACCAGTCAGCAGCGATACGGTGAGAGATATTTATGCAGAAGCATTTGGCATTTCAGGAAGTAAGGTACAGGCGCTGGGAGTACCGCGTACAGATCTGCTTTTTGACTGGGATTATGAGGAGAAAAAGCGCGAGGAACTCTACGGGAAATATCCTATATTAAAGGAGAACAGGGTAATCTTGTTTGCACCGACATTCCGCGGAGATGGGAATAAAGATGCATATTATCCATTGGAAGCATTTGATGTGAATCACTTTATGGAAAGGCAGCCAGAAGACACGGTACTTATTTTAAAGAATCATCCATTTGTAAAGCAAAAGTTTACTGTGGATGCACAATGGCAGGACAGAGTACTTGATTTGAGCGGGGAAGAACATATCAATGACCTCATGCTGATCAGCAACCTTCTTATCACAGACTACAGTTCCAGCATATTTGAGGCAGCGATCCTTGAATTACCAATGCTTTTCTATGCATTTGATGAGAAAGAATACATGGACAGCAGAGACTTTTACTTTGATTATTCGCAGTTTACACCAGGTCCCGTTGTCACGGATTTTGAGGCATTATGCGAGGAATCTGCTGCCATGCTTCAGAATATTGTATCGGCAAATGAACAGGCAGACCTTAAGAAGTTCCGCGAAACGTTCCTAAATACTGTCGATGGCTGCAGTACAGAGCGCATTTGCAGGAAAATAAAGACAAACTATATAAATATTTAACTAAATTGCAAAAAAAGTTTGACAGCTCATGGGAAATAATATAAAATATTGGAATCATGGTAGTTTGTTAAAATAAAAGCATTAATAAGCATGAATCTAAAGACAGCATCATGTAAGAATGTTGACAGCATAGTTGAGACATTATGAGTAACATGGGGATTCAAAGTTACTAAGGAGGACTTATTTTTATGAAAGGAATAGTATTAGCGGCTGGAAGAGGTACGAGACTGTACCCTATGACAAAGCCAGTTTGTAAACCGTTATTACCAGTATATGACAAACCGTTAATTTATTATCCAATTGCCACTTTACTTCAGGCAGGAATCAGGGACATTCTTGTAATTATTCCACCAGGGGAAGAAAGAGAGTTCCAGAACCTTCTCGGAGATGGAAGTGAATTAGGACTTCATATCGAGTTTGCAGTACAGAAAGTTGCGCGGGGAATCGCAGATGCACTTATCATCGGAGAAGACTTCATTGGAGATGATTCTGTATGTCTCGTATTAGGAGATAACATTTTCCAGTGCCATAATCTTGATGAGATTATGAAAGAAGCCATCAAGGATGACCACGGCGCAAAGGTATTTGGTTATTATGTAGATGACCCAAGACCATTTGGTGTTGTAGAATTTGGTGAGAACGGACAGGCTGTATCCATCGAAGAGAAGCCAAAGAATCCAAAGTCTAATTACATCGTACCAGGATTATACTTCTATGATAATCAGGTAATTGACATTGCTAAGAATCTTAAACCATCCGCAAGAGGTGAGTACGAGATTACAGATGTTAACTTAGAGTATTTAAGCAGAGGCCAGTTAAAGGTAATTCCATTTGACAGAGGACTTACATGGATGGATGCCGGAACAGCAGACAGTATGTTAGAGGCAGCCGAGATTGTTAAGGCACTTCAGAAGTCAGGATGCTATGTAGGCTGCTTAGAAGAACTTGCATGGAAAGAAGGATTCGTATCTTTAGATAAGGTTCATGAGATTGGCGAGAGCCTCAAGATGACCAACTATGGACAGTACTTACTCAAATTAAAGTAAAAAGTTGCTATTTTACACGGGAGATAATGAGACAACCCGAATCAAATAACAATTTTTTATAGAAGAAAGCACAAAACTTCCCATATTTATACTAGAATGAAAATAAAACGGCAAACTGTCATAACAATTTCAAAACAACAGTTTCTAAAACATTTAACATTTTAAAAAAGATTATCTATTTTTTGGTTGACAGACTAGCTGCTTTATGATATACTACAATCAACCCAGAGGACATTGCACGGGTGCACATCATAAGAGAGAATATTATAGCACCAGAGAGGAGTACGTTATGCAGAGTACAGGAATAGTTAGAAAGCTTGATTCATTAGGAAGAATTACATTACCTATGGAACTTCGTAAAAGTTTCGATATTGGTGAGAGAGAGCCTTTAGAAATCTTCACAGAAGAAGATAAGATCATCATTAAGAAGTATAACCCTAGTGATATCTTTACAGGACAGTGTGAAGACCTCATTGAATACAGAGGTAAGAAGGTATCCAGAGATTCTATCCGCGAGCTTGCTAGAATTGCCGGATTTAAGCTGACAGAAGAGTAATCTTCTAACCCAGCTACTTCAACGGGAGTTCCCTGTGGTAGTATACAAGAGATAAAGATATGCCTTAAAAAACCAAGAACCAGTAGAGAGAGGCAAAACGGACAGCCCCCTCCTTTGCGAAAGCAGAGGAGGGGGCTTTTTTGCTTATTTATCTTCTCTTTCAACACGGTATTTGTCTCTTGCTGCCAGATATACAAGATTAACTATGGCAGATAATTCTATTTCATTGTTATAAGATAGAATAGGAGATTCTGTATTATGAGCATACTCCAAAATTTTTGCCATTGTTTGTGTATCTCCAGCTAGTGTTGCCTTTAGCATTCTTTCAGATTTTTTTGCTAATCGATATACATATCCCAAACTTTCATTTGTTAAAAGGAGTTCATTATATTTGTACATCAGCTCTCTGTTTGGAATAAAGACTTCTCCATCTTCATAAGTAAGTAACCCGTATATGACCATTGCAGAGTATATCTGGTTTTTTGTTGTTAATTCTTCTGCGGTGGCCGCATACTCTTGTACTTTCGCCTCTATATGTTCGCCGGAAATCATAAGAATAAAGTCTTCTCTGACTTCATCAATATTCCCTTTGATATAATAAAAT
>ERZ837380.4960-NODE-4960-length-10631-cov-3.748298_pt1 | contig 10631 bp, 10 predicted proteins | sample MGYA00519685_ERZ837380 | MGnify/ENA primary metagenome ERZ837380 (study PRJEB31850, sample SAMEA3708817) | human gut metagenome | biome: human gut; feature: human-associated habitat; material: faeces | place: China | collected 2014 ...
AGATGTAGTAGTAGGAAGTATATTTACAAATTACATCTCTAAAGAAACTGTTCATTTTTCAAATAAAAATGAATTGTTTTATACTAAAAATAGCGATGAGGATATGATTATTGCTGAATTATCAAGAATAACAAATGTCTATAAAAGGAGTTCTGAAGTTATGCATAAATATAACGCTAGTAATCATATATAAAAAAGTTAAATATGAGGTAATAAAAAAGAAAAACTTACAAACTTCCAAGTCCGTAAGTTGATTTCAAATGGAGCCACTAGCGAGAATCGAACTCACGACCTACAGGTTACGAATCTGTTGCTCTACCAACTGAGCTATGGTGGCATTTTCTAATAAAGTTTATCACATAATTTATGAAAATGCTAGTATTTTATTTTTTTATTTCACAAATTTTTTACAATTTTTTCATTGATAATATTTTGCTATTTTGGTAATATAATAAGTAGAAATAAATTTTTTAGGAGGTATTTATGGAATTTAAACAATGGAATAATTTTTCTAAAGGCGAATGGACTAAGGAAATAGATGTAAGAGATTTTATTCAAAGAAATTATACTCCTTACACAGGAGATGAAAGTTTCTTATCAGATGCAACTGAAAAAACAAAAAAGCTTTGGGATAAAGTTTTAAAATTGTATGAAGAAGAAAGAAAAAATGGTGTTTTAGATGTAGATACTAAAACCCCTTCTGGTGTTAATAGATATGAACCAGGATATTTAGATAAAGATTTAGAGGAAATTGTTGGTTTTCAAACAGATAAACCTTTAAAAAGAGCTATTATGCCAAATGGTGGTATAAGAATTGTTGAAAAATCTTGTGAATCTTATGGTTATAAAGTTGATGAAGAAGTTGAATATATTTATCATAATTTAAGAAAAACTCATAATGATGGTGTTTTTGAAGTTTATACACCAGATATTCGTATTGCAAGAAGTCACCATTTATTAACAGGTCTTCCAGATGGATATGGACGTGGACGTATTATTGGAGATTACAGACGTGTGCCATTATATGGTGTTGATGTTTTAATTGCTGAAAAGAAAGATGAGCTTAATATTTTAAATGTTGACGAATTTACAGATGATGTTATTCGTGACAGAGAAGAAATTGCAGATCAAATTAATGCATTAGAAGATTTAAAGAAAATGGCTTTAAGATATGGCTTTGATATTTCTATGCCTGCATCTAATTCTAAAGAAGCTGTTCAATGGCTATACTTTGCTTATTTAGGAGCTGTAAAAGATCAAAATGGTGCTGCTATGTCATTAGGTAGAACTTCTACTTTCTTAGACATTTACTTTGAAAGAGACTTAAAAGAAGGATTAATTACAGAAGAAGAAGTCCAAGAGCTTATGGACCAATTTGTTATGAAGCTTAGAATGGTACGTTTCTTAAGAGCTCCAGAATACAATGAGTTATTCTCTGGTGACCCAGTTTGGGTAACAGAAAGCATTGGTGGTATGGGCATTGATGGAAGAACTATGGTTACTAAAAACTCATTTAGAGTTCTTCATACTTTAGAAAATTTAGGTGCAGCCCCAGAACCAAACTTAACTGTTCTATGGTCTAAAAACTTACCAAAATCATTTAAAGATTACTGTGCAAAAATTTCTATTAACACATCATCTATTCAATATGAAAACGATGATTTAATGAGAATAACTTTAGGAGATGATTATGGTATTGCTTGCTGTGTTTCTGCAATGAAGATTGGTAAACAAATGCAATTCTTTGGTGCAAGAGCAAACCTTGCAAAAGCTTTACTTTACGCTATAAATGGTGGTAGAGATGAAAACACTGGAAAACAAGTAACTCCTATATTTGCCCCTATCACTTCTGAATATTTAGATTATACAGAAGTTATGGCAAAATACAACCAAATGTTAGATTATGTTGCAAAAATTTATATAAAAGCTTTAAATGCTATTCACTATATGCACGATAAATATTCTTACGAAGCTTTAGAATTTGCACTTCACGATAGAAATATTATTCGTACAATGGCTTGTGGTATTGCTGGTTTATCTGTTGTAGCAGATTCACTTTCTGCAATAAAATATGCTAAAGTTAAAGTTATTAGAAATGAAGAAGGATTAGCAACAGATTATGAAATTGAAGGAGATTTTCCTAAATACGGAAATGATGATGACCGTGTAGATTCTATTGCTGTAAATATTATAAAATCTTTTATGAAAAAACTTGAAGGACATCATATTTATAGAAACGCAAAACCTACACAATCTATTTTAACAATTACATCTAACGTAGTTTATGGTAAAGCAACTGGAAATACTCCAGATGGAAGAAAAGCTGGAGCTCCATTCGGACCTGGTGCAAACCCACTTCACGGAAGAGATGCTTCTGGTGCACTTGCTGTTATGAACACAATTGCTAAATTGCCATATGAATACTCTGAAGATGGAATTTCTTTCACATTCTCTATTACACCTGGAACATTAGGAAAAGATGCAGAAACAAAAGTAAATAACTTAGTAAGTATGTTAGATGGATACTTTATGCAAACAGGACATCATATTAATGTAAACGTATTTGATAGAGCATTATTGTTAGATGCAATGGATCATCCAGAAAAATATCCACAACTTACAATTCGTGTTTCTGGTTATGCAGTTAACTTTGTAAAATTAACAAGAGAACAACAATTAGATGTTGTAAATAGAACTATTCATGAAAGAATTTAGTTTTTTGGGGCACTACTTGAAAAAGCAGAGCCCCTTTTGTAAAAAATTAATTTGGTATACCCTTTACCCTATTAATTTTTTCATACATATAATTATAAAACAAGGAGATTATAAATATGAATTTAGAAAAACTAACCTGCCCCGTTCACTCCATAGAAACATTTGGTGCAGTTGATGGCCCTGGAATACGATTTGTAATTTTTACACAAGGTTGCAACTTACAATGTAAGTACTGTCAAAATAGAGATACTTGGAGCCACAAGGGTGGAACTCCTTATACAGTAAATGAACTTCTAGAAAAAATTGAAAGATACAAAAACTATATAATTCCTTCTGGCGGTGGAGTTACAATAAGTGGTGGCGAACCTTTAATTCATATGCAATTTTTAATAAATTTGTTTAAAGAATTAAAAAAGCAAGGAATTCACACAGCCATAGATACTTCTGGTGTATTTTCTTTAACTCCTGGAATTAAGGAATTAATAGATTTAACAGATTTATTCTTATTGGATATAAAATGTATTAATGACGAAATTTGTAAAGATTTAACTTCTGTTTCAAATGTAAAAGAGTTAGAATTCGCTCGTTATTTAAATTCTATAAATAAACCAATGTGGATTAGACAAGTTCTGGTTCCTGGTTATACAGATAAAGAAGAAGATTTAATTAAACTAAAAGATTTTTTATCTACTCTAAATAATGTTGAAAAAATAGAAATTCTACCTTACCACGATATGGGTAGATTTAAATGGGAACAGTTAGGATTAGAATATCCTTTAGACGGAGTTCGCACTGCAACTCAAGAAGATGTAGATAGAGCAAAAAGAATTTTAGGAATTTAAAATTTCGTTCAAAGATATTGCTCCTTAAAAAAATGAGGGCACCTCTTTTCACCCAAGGGGGACGTCGCTTTGGGACGAAAAATAATCACATAAAAAGAGGAAGTTATTGGTAAAATACCATATCTAAACTTCCTCTATTTTTTTATTTATTATGAAAGTTATACTGACTTTCCAGAATAAATAAAATATTGCACAAAAAATTTATTTCAAAATTTCAATTTTATAGATAATCATAAATGACAAGAGTAAATACTGAAAATTGAAAATTTTAAGATTTGTTCTCATATAAAATCTATTATAATTCCCGAAATTATTCCTACTAAATATAATATTCCTATAATAGATAAATTTTCTTTTGGATGCTTGTTTGTTCTTAATAATACCAAAATTCCTATTCCAGAACCTACTAATAAACCTGCTATCATTGAACCAAAGCTTATTAAATTACTTAAATAAAGTTCTGTTATTATTACTGAACCTGCACAATTAGGTATAAATCCAAATATTGCAGATACTAAAATTCCTACAACAGGTACCTTTGCGATGGCATTTGCTATGTTCTCTTCTCCAATAAAATATATTAATGTATTTAGTATAAAAGTTATTATTATTATAAATATCAATATATTTAATGTGTGTTTTACACTAGATTTTACTATTCCACCATGTTCACAGTCACAATGTTCGTGCTCACACATATGCTCTATTGCCTCTTCTGTCTCTTCTTCCTCTACCTTTTTATTCTTTGATATTATATTTTTTATAAAATCAATTATAAATCCAACAATGATTCCTATTACCAGTTTTAATCCTAAAATCTTAAATATTAATTCTGCAGGTTTAGAAATTAATATAGGAAGCATTTCATCCGATGTAGCTAAAAATACAGCAATTAATGTTCCTAATGTAATAATTCTACCAGAAAAAAGATTTGCTGCAGCAGCTGAAAATCCACATTGTGGAAATATACCTAATATGCCTCCCCACAAAGGTCCTAACTTTCCAGATTTTTTTACAATTTCTTTTGTCTTAGAACTTGTTTTATGTTCCAAAAATTCCATTAGCAAATATGCAAAAAATAAAAATGGTATTAATTTTATAGCATCTACTAATGTGTCTTCTATTACTTCTAACATTATAATCTCCTATTTATAAAATCTATTGTTTATAATATCACAAAAATAAATAAATTGCAACTTGTTTATGTAACCAATTTATCACTTATCATAGTTCAAAGTCTATAATTCACATCTTGTTTTTTTACTAATTGTAGAGTATAATATATTTTATATACATTATAGAAAGGGAGTATTCTTAATGAAATGTGTTGGCATAATTTGGAATTGTGCATTACCCTGTAAAAAAGAAATTTTTAAATTTCTTGACTCAAACACCTTAGTATGTTCAACATTTGACCTACACTTAGGAACTTCTTTTGATGCTTTTGTACGAGATTTGTATCCTTTAAGTTCTATTGCAGCTTGGAAGGTCGATCAAAAAATTATTCATATGCGGAAATCTTCACAGTCAACAGATGTTTGCGTTGTAATATTTGAAATTAATGGTACAGATACTTTTTTTAATCCATATAAGCACTGCATGGTTAATGCAAAATTAGAATTATTAAAGCTATGGATAAGGCAAGTATCTCAATCTCATATTTCAAATTATTTTTATGACATAGCTTTTCATTGTTCTGATTCTGAAGCTGAATATGACTTCGATATGAATATTATCAAAAAGTACAAAGGAATTAAATGACAAAAAGAATGGGAAACCATTCTTTTTGTCATTTAATAATGTCATAATATTTTTCTTTTATTAACGGTATATAATCTTCCATTCCATTTTCCTTAAACCATTTTAGTGAATAGTCATATTTCAAATTCCATATATGCTTATTAAAAGTTACAGGAATTTCTTTTATATTAAAGTAAATTGAACAAGCAGTTCTATGCGACCCCTCAAAGACTTCGAAATTTTTATTTAGTTCTACTGGAAACTTTTTATCATAACCATTTTCTTCAAAGTTTTTTATTAACTTTATAAACTTCCCCTCATTTTCAGCTTTTTCTCTTTCAATGAATTTATTCTTAGCCACTCTTATTCTTTGCATTTTATTGTACATGTTCATTCCATAATCGTTTTTTCCATAATAATTTTCTATCGCAATTATTTTTATTATAATATCCGCAGCATTCATATTATCCTTCATTGAATTATTTAATAACCATTTTGTATTTGCTAAAATAGTAAAATTATCATTTTCTGACATACTTATTATCGTTTTCATTCTTTTCTCCATTTATCAAATTCAACATTGCATGAATAACACTCCATTAACGGTTTACACTGTTCAAATTTATTATCAATGCAATTTTTGCATATTGTATCTTCTATTTTTCCATTTAGATGTTTTCTCCTTAATTCTTGTATCACGTCATTATTCCAAATATCCTGCAATTTTTTTTCATTAAGATTACCATAAACAAGATAGTTTTGAAAATCCATACAGCAAGCAGTTATATATCCTTCACAAGTTACAATAACCGTATTGAATGGATAAAAACACGGTAAATTATATATATTTTCGTGATTATTAATTTTTAATTTTTCAATATTAGAAATTAATCCTCCCTGATTTCTTACCTCTTGTATTAAAACACCATCACAATATTCTTCAAAAAAATGTTTTATTTCATCATCTTTGTAATTATTCATTTTTGTTTTTACATAAGATACATATACCTTTTTATTGGGGTATTGGCTTTTTTTTATATAGTACGTATTACGCAGATTTTCGACTACTTTTTCAAAACAATTTACTCCCTGCATATTTTTATAATTTTCTTTTTCTATTGAATTAATTGAAAATTTTATGCTGTCTAATCCACTATCAAATAACGCTTTGACTCTATTTTTATTAGCAAGTATTCCATTTGTTGTAATATATACATAATCATATAAATTTTTCTTAGCATATTCAATATATTTTTCTATATTTTTATCTAGTAATGGCTCACCATTAGTATAAAATCCTACTTCTCTTATTCCCATTACTATGCCTTGTTCTAAAGCTTTTTTTACTATCTTTTCACTTACAAAACTTCTTTTTCGAGTCATATTACAATTTCCACAAAATATGCATTTCGAATTACAATTATTTGTAACTTCAATCATTAATTTTTTAGGTTTATATTTCTCAATTATCCCCTCTTTAAAATTAAATTCTTGAATATTCTTTATATCTTTTTCTAACTTTGTATCCATAATATCCCTCTATATAATTAATATTTTTAAACATAATTTTTTAGTTCATTACAATCTATTCTTTCTATTTCTAAGGTTTTATAGATTCCAAATTTTCTTTTTATAGTAAACCCTAAATCAACTTTTAAATTATTTAAGACATCTAACGTGTCCTGATTATAACTTCCATATGGGTATGCTATTGCCTTTGTATTTGTTAAAATCTTTTTTCCTTTTAATATCTCGATATCATTTTCAATCTCTACTTTCTGTTCGTCTTTATTTAACAATTCTAATCTCTTATGATGTCTAGTATGTATTCCAAAGTCCATTCCTTTGTTTTTCATTTCTAGCATTTCATTATATGTTATATAATATTCATTTAAATTTTGTGATATATAATATTTTTTTATAAGTTTTTGTAAAACCCACTCCCTAATTTCTTCTGGCAATACATATTGTAACAGCTGCTTTACATATCTCATCTTATACCCATCTATATTTTTTGTAAATTCATTTACATTTATTGATATATGTTTTTCATCAATAATTTCTTTAATTTCGTCATATACTTTAGCAATCAATCTATGTATTAAATGAATGTCTAGGATTTCACCATAAAAAATATTTGTGCCAACAAAGAATACACCTTTTATATTATATTTATTAAGTATGGGATAGACATACTCATAATGATCTTTAGTTCCATCATCAAATGTTAGCATCATATATTTTTCCGAATTCTCTTGATTTATTATTTTTTTAGCCTCTTCTATACCAATAAAAGTATATTTATCCTTTAAAATTTTAATATAATTTTCAAATAAGTTTACATTAAAGTGAAAATAATTGAATTTTTCCATTACATAGTGAAACATAATTATTTTCATATAACTTTATTCTCCTTCATTATTTTTTCTGCATTTTTCAAATCTTCCAAATAGTCTATATCTATTGCATATTTTTCTTCTATAATATATGGTATAGTATTTTCATTTAATATAGTATTTTTATTTAAATCCTCAATATTATTAATATAAATATTACCAATTATTCGATATGTTTCATCTATTTCTTGGCTTCTAACTTCACTACTTTTGTCTAATATCTTCTTCAATTTTCCGTTTTGAATAGTTCTCATAAATATTGGAACTTCTTTACATTTTACAACACTTATTAGTGGTTCTTTCTTCTCAAAATACTTCTCTATAGCTCCGTCAACTAATTCAACTGTGCGATATGGCGACGTGGGCTGTAATAATATTAATGTAGAAAATGACTCTTTTAGTTTATTTCTTTTTATTTCATACAGTAACACATCTATCGTCTTTGTATCATCTTTTGAAAACATTTTATCTCTTAACTTATTTTTTAAACAACCTTTTTTTATTGCTAATTCAAGCCACTCTTGTGAATCAGTACTAAATATTATCTCGTCAATATACTTTGAATTCTTCGCAACATCAATACTATATTCAAATAATTTTTTATTTCCTAGTACAATCCCATTCTTTTTCTTTAATCTTTTACTACCTTTTCTTGCTGGTATTATTGCAACAATTTTTTCATTATTGAACATATTTTCTCCTTAATATTCTATTATTTTTTTCAGTTCTCTAAAAAAATTTACTGAACTGTTCTTTTCCCATAATCCATCAACATCTTCCACAGTTGGTTTTTCTATTTTCTTTTCTATTATTTTTAGAACTTCTTCAATATCACTAGCATAATAAATTCCCTTTTTGAATTGTTTCAATATCTTTTCAATTCCATAAGCTCCTTCAGGATTCTCTAGTAAGATTGTCGGTAAAAAAAACGACAATCCCTCAAATATAGCAGTACTCGATATTCCTACTTGTATATAACATATTTTTTGATATTTATATATCTCTTCTGATGAATCTTTTACTTGAATAATATTTTCTTTATTTAAACATTCATATTCTCTTCCAGCTTCATTCGGGTGGAATTTGTATATTATTTTATAATTTGTGTTTCTTAAACTTTCCGCTAACTCTGACGCAAACTTACTGATATATTCTCCCATTGATGATTGTGAAATAATTAATATATATCTATTGGTCTCTGTAACCCATTGGGGTAATTTTATATTTTCATTTCTTTTTCTTTCTAAAAATAAATTGCCAATAAATTTAATTTGATTTTCTTTATATATCAAAGAACTTGTTGTGGTCTGTAATTTTCCAAAAGAAAATAAATAATCCGGCTTATTTTTCCATTCTTCATTACTATCTCCCTTTTTCTCTATAGGCTCATCTTCAGTATAAGTCCCATGTTGCATTTCTATTGTAGGTATATTTTTCTCTTTTGCAATCATCTGAATTAATGTCTTAAAAGGGAAGTCTCTATAATAAAATATGATGCATTTAGGATTTAATCTATTAATAAGTTTTGAATATTTCTTTTTCATTACAATAAAATAAATTATATGTTCTATGAAATCCTGTTTTATTGATGAAACATCTATATCAAAGTATGCATTTATTTCGTCAATAAGATGTTCTATTTCATCTGAAATATGTTTCAATTTAATTATATTTAACCTTTTGAAAATTTGGATTTTTATTTTTGCCTGCAATTCATATATGTCCACATATTTTATATTCTCTGTCGTACAATTATAATGATGTGACTCATACATATTGATATAACTTGTCCACGAAGGTTCTTCGAGAGTTAAACACTTTAACTTGTCTTTAATCAAAGCTTCAATTTCATCAGTATATATTGATTCGTATTTTTCTTCTTGTTTTATTCTTCTGGCATCAGTAATCATCAATACATCTACATTATTATACTCTTTCCCTATATAATTTCTATCCATAAAGAATTTAATTTTCTTGACTTTTTCTTTATCACACATTCCTTGTTGTCCACATGCTATAGAAATAATATCATTCAAAGTTCTTGTTCTTCTGCAATACCAATAATTAATTCCATAAATACTTCTTTCTTTTAATTTATGACTCTTTTCAAATCTCAATATATCATTTACAGTTAAAGATTTCATTATCTAAATCATTTTTCCTTTCATATATACGTCATAATAGTTTTTCAATAAGTTATATGATGGATTTATTGTTGGTACAACTTCTTTATTTTTTATCATCTTGTCAAATTCTTCAAAAGTCACACTTTTAATATTGGCTACCTCCTCATCTTGCAATATTATTTTATCTTTTGAAAGAGCCCTTTGTACTAACCATATATCAACTATATCTTTTACTCTTATATAACTTCCTATATATGTTATCTCTTCATCTTGTATATCTAGTCCTAACTCTTCTTTCGTTTCTCTTTTTACAGCTTCTAAGCTGGTCTCACCACTTATAACGCCTCCACCTGATTGTTCCCATAATCCAGGAAACATTTTCTTTTCATTAGAACGCTGCTGAATCCATAATTTATCGTCTTCAAGAAGCCAAACATGAACCGAAATACTATATTCATTTTTATCCAGTTTTCCTCTTTCTCTTATATTTTCTAACTTTTCTCTTCTTTTATTAAACACGTCTACACTTTCCATATTTACCTCCACATCATAATAATATTATTTAGCACTAGTATATCACAGTTTTCCTTATTATCCTACTAAAATTTTTATTTAATAAAATTAAACTTTTTAATAATTCTTTAAAAGCCACGATAAAAATTTCGTTATCGTGGCTTGAAAATATATTTGTATATTTTATTTTGCAAATGTTTTTATTTCTTCGTCTATTTTTTCTACGAATTTTTCTAACTTCATTGCTCCAACGTCTCCGTCTTTTCTGTTACGAACTCCGACTTCTCCTGCTTCTTGTT
>ERZ837380.4972-NODE-4972-length-10607-cov-2.568707_pt1 | contig 10607 bp, 8 predicted proteins | sample MGYA00519685_ERZ837380 | MGnify/ENA primary metagenome ERZ837380 (study PRJEB31850, sample SAMEA3708817) | human gut metagenome | biome: human gut; feature: human-associated habitat; material: faeces | place: China | collected 2014 ...
CGATGTCCACATACTGGCATCCGCCATAATAACGTTTTCCCGGATAACCCTCTGCATATTTGTTTGTCAGTGTGCTTCCCATAGCAGCCATTACGGCTTTGCTGACAAAGTTTTCTGAAGCAATTAACTCAATGTGGTCATTCTGACGACCGGTTTCCTGTTCCATTGCTTTTGCCAATTCAGGATCGGCATTTTTTACCTCATCAAATGAATACATAAATTCTCTCCTTTTTTATTTATTGTAAAGCGTTTTACGCCTCATCAATTGCTTTTCCGATATCATGTCTCATATACTTATTTGAAAAATCAATCCAGTTTGTTGCTTCATAAGCATTCTTTCTTGCCTCTTTCAAATCTTTTCCCTTTGCCGTCACACCAAGTACGCGGCCTCCATTTGTCACGATGCCCTCATCCGTAAGTTTCGTGCCGGCATGGAATACATAATAACCATCTTTACCATCAAATTTTTCAAAACCCGTGATTACTTTGCCTTTTTCGTAATGCTCCGGGTAACCATCGGAAGCAAGTACAACACAAACCGCTGCATTGTCCTCAAATTGAAGGTCAATCTCATCGAGTTTACCATCGATGCAGGCATTCATCACATCAATAATATCATTTTTCATACGCGGAAGAACGACCTGAGCCTCCGGGTCACCAAATCTGGCATTGTACTCTAATACTTTTGGTCCATCTTCCGTAAGCATCAAGCCGACAAACAAAATTCCGACAAAATCTCTGCCTTCTTTTTTCATCGCATCCATCGTAGGCTGATATACTTTTTCTTCACAGAATTTCTGAACCTCATCCGTATAAAACGGACTTGGTGAAAAGGTACCCATTCCACCGGTGTTCAATCCCTTATCACCATCTTTGGCACGTTTGTGATCCTGTGCACTTGTCATTGGTTTGATATGTGTACCATCGCAATAACAAAGCACAGATACCTCACGTCCGGTCATAAACTCTTCAATAACAATTTCATTTCCGGCATCACCAAACTGCTTGTCTAACATCAATGTCTTAACACCGGCTTTTGCTTCTTCTAAGTTGTTGCAAATCAAAACACCTTTTCCAAGTGCAAGCCCGTCCGCCTTCAAAACAATTGGCATTTTTGCCGTCTCAAGATAAGCCAGTGCCTCATCCGGATTCGTAAAGTTCTCATAGGCTGCCGTAGGAATGTTGTATTTCTTCATCAAATCTTTTGAAAATGCTTTGGAGCCTTCAATAATCGCTGCATTTTTTCTCGGTCCGAATACACGGAGTCCACGTGCCTCAAACACATCAACCACACCGCCTACCAATGGGTCATCCATACCGATAATCGTCAAATCAATCTGATTTTTTTCTGCAAAATCAGCCAGTTTGTCAAATTCCATTGCGGTAATATCAACACATTCTGCAATCTGTCCGATTCCGGCATTTCCCGGCGCACAATATATTTTTTCCACTTGATTACTTTTTGCTACACTTGCTGCAATGGCATGTTCACGGCCACCGCTTCCTACAATAAGAACTTTCACGAGATATCCTCCTAACTGTTATTTACGTTTTACAATTCCATCCACAATTTCTAATTTACCATTGGCAATTAAATCAATTGCTTCCGGAAGAATTTTCCATTCTGCCTGTTCCATCACACGCTTCTGCAACACTTCCGGCGTGTCATCATCAAGCACTTCTACTGCTTTTTGTGAAATAATCGGACCACTGTCGGTTCCCTCATCAACAAAATGAACCGTTGCCCCTGTCACTTTATTTCCTCTTGCCAAAACACTCTCATGCACCTTAAGTCCATAATATCCGGCACCGCAGTGCGACGGAATCAACGATGGATGAATATTTATGATACGGCCTTCAAACGCTTTTACAAAATTCTCCGGCAAAATCACAAGATATCCGGCTAACACAACCAAATCAATCTGTTTGTCATTTAAACAGTGAATCAGTGCTTCTCCAAAAGCATTTCGGTCTTCGTAATCTTTCGGAACGAGGACTTCGGATGGAATCCCTGCTTTTTTCGCACGCTCTAAGGCATACGCCCCTGGTTTATTACTGATAACAAGTGCAAGCTCCGTATTCGTAATCGTGCCCGCTGATACTGCATCAATAATTGCCTGAAGATTTGTTCCGCCACCGGATACACAAACAGCTACTCTTAGCATAATGTAATTCCTTTCTCACCATCTACGATTTCACCCATGATATAAGGTGTCTCTCCGGCTGCTTTGATTGCCTCTACAGTCTTATCAACATCCTGTTTATCCACTGCTGTAATCATACCAACGCCCATGTTATATGTATTAAACATTGCCTCTTCTGCAATCGAGCCATCGGATGCAAGCATTTTGAAAATAGGCGGAATCACAAAACTATCTTTCTTAATTTTTGCATGAGTTCCCTCTTTTAACATTCTCGGAATGTTCTCATAGAAACCACCGCCTGTGATATGGCTGCATGCTTTAATCCGCACGCCTGCCTCTTTAATCTGACGGAGTGCTTTGACATAAATCTTTGTCGGAGTAAGAAGTGTCTCACCCAAAGTCAAGTCACTTTCAAGAGACTCATATCTCTGGTTTAATGTTTCTTCCTTCATGGAAAATACACTGCGGACCAGTGAATAACCATTACTGTGAATACCGGAAGAAGCCATACCTACTAATACATCACCGGCTTTCAAATCTTTGCCGGTAATCATATCTTTTTTATCTACGATACCGACAGAAAATCCTGCCAAATCATACTCGTCAATCGGATAAAAGCCAGGCATCTCAGCTGTCTCTCCACCAATCAGTGCGGAATCTGCCTGACGGCATCCGTCTGCTACACCACTTACAATTTTCGCAATTTTTTCCGGTTCATTTTTACCACATGCAATATAATCCAAGAAAAACAGCGGTTCACCACCGGCACATGCAATATCATTTACACACATTGCCACACAGTCAATACCAATTGTATCATGCTTATCCAAAATAAAAGCCAATTTAAGTTTTGTTCCTACACCATCTGTGCCGGAAACCAATGTTGGTTCTTCCATGCCAACAAACTTTTTCATCGAAAATGCACCTGAAAAACCACCGATATCCGTCAATACTTCCGGTCTCATAGTCGATGCAATGTGCTCTTTCATCAGCGATACTGCCTTATAACCTGCCTCAATGTCAACTCCTGCTTTTTTGTAATCCATCTTTGAAATTCCTCCTATATATTGTGCATATCAAAATTCATTGTACCATCTTTTGTACTATCGGTCAACGAATCTTAAATTTCATTTTTTTCGTACCGGAATAATTGCCAACACCTTTTATATAAAGAAGTGCCGTACCTTTTTTCTTGTTTTTCCGATAGGAAAGAATGTAATCTCTTTTTTTCTTTAACTTCTTTCCGCCAAGTTTTACCGTTACTTTCGGCTTAACAGCCTTACCGGTACGTGCATAAACTGCTTTCAAGCCGGTAACACTTGCTTTTTTCACAGAGGCACGGACAATCGTAAAGGAAGCCGTCAATGTACCGGAATAATTGCCCTTTCCAGTGACAACAATGCCGGCAGATCCACGTTTTTTATTGTTTTTATAAAGTAATGTATAATCGGTATTGTTCCTCAAAATCTTACCATTCCAAACAACCTGAATCAAAGGTTTCACCTGTTTTCCGGTATAACTGTATTTTGCTTTACATCCAGTAATTACCGCACTTGCCATTGTCTCCGGACGAATGGTAAAGGTTTTCGTAAGTGAATTTGTATAAACACCTTTGCCACAAATCACTAGTTTTGCAGTACCAACATTTTTGTTTGATAAGTAGGTTACGGAATAATCCAAATCCTGCACAAGCTTAACTCCATTTAACGAAACAGTAAACGAAGGGGTCAGAGCAGTTCCGCTGTAACGATAGCTTCCAAGGGAAGATACTGTCGCTTTCGCAATGGAGAACTCCAATTTTGAAAGTGACGTCTCCGCTGTTTCCAATGTAGTCAAATTTGCCACATAAGCTTTCTGTGCCTCACTGAGCGCATCATAGGCCTTTCTTGCACTCTCAATGCGGTCCTTTGCCTTTGCATTCACTGTACCAATCTGATTAATCAATGAGGATACACGGAGTGCTGCATTCATATTTTCTGCATCTAACTGCCTCTCAATAGCCTCTAACTGATTCAAATAAGAGCTTCCAAAATATCTCTTCTGACGATCCGTCATCTGCTCGTAGTCTGCGCGGAGTTTTTTCACCGTATCCTCATCTAACAGAGAATAACCGCCCTCTCCGCTCCGGAGTGTATCAACCTGAATACGCAGGGCACTTGCCACCTGTACATCGGCATTAATCTCACGAAGAGAATCAATATTATAAATAGCTGCCTGTTTGTCCTCATCCAAAGACGCATATGCATTTAAAAGACTCAATCTGCAATTTCTTCGAACACATTAAAGCATCTTCCGTCTCTTCAATCTGTCGAATACTTTTAAGCATTTCCAAACGGTCGGTTGCTTCATCCAGTGTTGACAGATTCGAAATCAAATCCGATATATCACAAATTCCGCTGTAAGAATTAACAAATAAACGATAGGATTTGTATGCCTGCTCATAACGTTTGGTGAAATCTTCAAATTCATCATCCGACGCTGCCGTACCAATATCTGTAATCTGTTTTTTTACTTCCTCACAGTTTGTATTTAACAATACGGCATTGTTCATCTTTTTCACAAGTTCAGGTGCCACCAAATCCTGCTCATCCGCAGTAAGTTCCTGATTGTAGTAGCGGTAAGCACGAAGTGCCGCGGTAAGTTCTGTTTTATTCTTCGGCGTTTCTGAGGTCAATGCAATCATTTCCTCAAAGGTCTCAATGTTGCGGTACTGAGTCAGCACATACTGAATTGCCTCTCCACGGTAATAGTCGTAAACCGAAAGTGAAAAATTGCTGGCCGCACCGGCATCTACTGCATCCTGCAATACATCCAGTTTTTCTTTTACGGTATCGTCAAGAACATCATAGACACCTAAATCATCATACGCCTGCTCAACGTCTGCGATAATATTTGCTTTTTCATATTTCTCGTAATTTTCAAACAAGGAATTTTTCATTGCTTTGATTAAACAGTCTGCATATTTTGTATAACGGCGGAGTTCCGCAAATTTACTTTCATACAATCCATACGCTGTTTTGGCAGACTGAACATCTTCCAAAAACAAGGTATAATCACCGGCAGAAGCATCTGCCTTTAGCATTTCAATTCGTAAAAATGCGCGGTCAGCACTGTCTACCAGTTCCAAAAGTTCGCGAATCTGATTCAGTGCATTCACATCATCCGCATCCACTGCCGCTTTTATGTGAGCAGAAGCATTTGCATAACTCTCACTTGCCGTCTTATAATTTTCTCTTGTTAAAGGCCTTGCTAACTGCTGTATGAATCGGTGCTGCCAGTTCCTCTAATGCCGCATTCTGTGCATCGGCATAATCCTGATAGAATTTCTGCACGGACTGATAACGGGTAACGGTCTCTGTTGTTGTCTCATCCTCTCCCGGTACCTCCGATGTCGTCTTTGTGGCAACATACGCATCCAATGTGTCAATCTCAGATGTGCTAAGCCCCGTTTGAAGTAATTTCCCTAATTTATCCACTTCATCTGCCAGTTCTTCCGAAAATGTGTAATCTTCCGGCGCAGGTGCAGCAGTCAATATAGTATCAATACAAAGTTTTGCCTGCTCAAGTGCCGAAACTTCTTCTGCCGAAACCGGCATCACCGGCAGAATGCTTATCATCATCAATAGTGCACTCCATAAAGCAATCCATTTTTTCAATCTCATCATCCTCCATATTCCTATGCTTTCTCAACATCTGTTATTGGATGTTACAACAATATATTTTACCTTGTATTTGAAAAAATAGCAATAAGAAATCCTTTTCTTTCTATGAATTTTCTGATACAATAGGCAGGAAAGATAAAATTACAAAGGAGGTACACGAAAATGTCAAAGAAAAGAGGTTCTTTGCTTTCTTATCGCCCGGATATTAAAGTGGTAGATGCTACTCTTCGGGATGGAGGACTTGTGAATGATTTCCGTTTTACGGAAGATTTTGTACGTGATTTATACGCTGCGAATGTTGCAGCTTGCATAGATTATATGGAATTTGGCTATAAAGCATCCAAAGATATTTTTGACCCGAAAGATTTCGGACCATGGAAATTCTGTGAAGAGGCTGACCTTCGCAACATCGTTGGTGACAACGATACGGATATGAAAATTGCTGTTATGGCAGACGTTGGCCGATGCAATTACAAACGTGACATTATCCCACGTGAGGAAAGTGTCATTGATCTGGTTCGTATTGCAACATACATCAATACCATTCCGGCAGCTCTTGATATGGTAAGACACTGCAAAAATATGGGCTACGAAACAACGATTAACATTATGGCGATTTCCAACGCAAAGGAATCAGAAATCACAGAAGCACTGCAGCTGATTGGAGAAAGCGAAGTCGATGGTATTTACTTAGTAGACAGTTACGGCTCTCTCTATATGGAGCAGATTGATGACTTATCTGACCAATATTTGGAGGCAGCTGAAAATACTGGTAAATTTACCGGTATACATGCACATAACAACCAGCAGTTAGCCTTTGCCAACACAATCACCGCTCTTACCAGGGGTGTCAGCTACTTAGACGCCACTGTAAACGGCATGGGCCGCGGTGCCGGAAACTGTGCCAGCGAGCAGTTGTTAGGATTTTTGAAAAATCCTAAGTATGATATTATTCCGCTTCTTAAGTTTTTGGAAAAACATATCGTGCCCTTAAAAGAGTCCGGTGTTGTCTGGGGATATAACATTCCCTATCTTTTGACCGGTCAGATGAACCGTCACCCGCGTTCTGCGATTGCGGCAACAAAGGAAAAACGCACTGACTTTCTTAACTTTTACTTAGAATTAGGTGATAAAGACTGATCTCCGATTTCAAAAAGAGGCATATCCTTTGATATGCCCCTTTTTTTTGATTTTTTATTTTGCTATGTGTGCCTCAACATTTTTCTTTGTTTGCTGCAAATTTGTTTCTAATCGCTTTAACTCCGTGATGGCTTGTTTTGCATCCTCTTCTGTCGTATCCTCAATCTTTTCATCTACCTTTTTTGACATCGACGTAAGTTTATCTTTCATCTTTGCAAAATCAGCATCTGCCTCAATGTGATTTTTCTGAATCATCGTCTCAATTTCCTTGTATAACGATAACACCTGGCTTTTCTTTGTCTGCACTTCTTTTTTGGTCTCCTCCGTAACAGAATCTGACTGACATCCCGTCACACTTACAACCATAAGCGAAAGACTCAAGAAAAGACTCACTAATTTCCTTTTCATATCATCCATCCTTTCCTATCACTGCTTTTCCCAGAAAGTACCTTCTCTGGTATCTTTTAACACAATCCCTTTTGCCAGCAATTCCTCGCGGATTGCATCAGCTTTTGCGAAATCTTTTGCTTTTTTTGCTTCTTTTCTCTCTTCTATTTTTTTCTCAACATAAGAAGCCAGTTCATCGTCCACATCTGCCTCTTTGTCTTCCCATGCTTTCTCAAGCTGCAAAGAAAGTACTTCATCCATGCTCTGCACTAACACACGTTTCGAAGCATCCGAAAGTTCTGCCTTTAACATATCATATAAAACAGTAATTGCCGAACTGGTGTTAATATCACGAGAAAGTGCCTCTGCAAATTTCATCTTCCATTCTTCGCACGCCGCCGTATCCACTTCTCCATCTGTTGATAGATTGGCAATTCTCTTTACTAACTTATCATACGCACTTACTACATTATCCAGTGCATCCCACGAAAATTCAAGCGGTTTGCGGTAATGTGACTGTAAACAGAAGAAACGGTATGCCATCGGATTATATCCTTTTTCCTCTAAAAGAGAAACTGTCAAAAATTCACCCTTTGACTTACTCATTTTCCCATTCTTCGTATTTAAATGATTGACATGGAACCAGTAATTACACCACTTATGACCGATATAGGCCTCGCTCTGGGCAATCTCATTCGTATGGTGAGGAAAAATGTTATCGACACCACCACAGTGAATATCCATATATTCTCCCAAATGTTTCATACTAATGCAGGAGCACTCAATATGCCATCCCGGATAACCAACGCCCCAAGGGCTGTCCCACTTCAATTCCTGATTATCAAACTTCGATTTGGTAAACCAAAGAACAAAGTCTGTCTTATTTCTCTTATTTGTATCTTCTTCAACATCCTCGCGGACACCAACTTGCAAATCCTCTTCATTCTGAGAAGATAAAACATAATAATTATCCAATTTTGAAGTATCAAAGTACACATTCTCTCCTGCGATATAAGCATAGCCTTTTTCCAAGAGCACCTCAATCATGCGAATAAATTCCGGAATACAGTTTGTCGCAGGTTCTACAACATCCGGACGTTTGATGCTCAACTTTTCACAGTCAGCCATGAATGCATCCGTGTAAAAGCGGGCGATATCCATAACTGTCTTATGCTCTCTTTTCGCTCCCTTTAGCATCTTGTCTTCTCCGGTATCACCATCACTTGGCAAATGTCCGACGTCCGTAATATTCATGACGCGCTTTACATCGTAGCCAACATAACGCAGGTATTTTTCAAGTACATCCTCCATAATGTAACTGCGAAGATTTCCAATGTGTGCAAAATGGTACACCGTCGGTCCACAAGTATACATCGCAACTTTTCCTTCTTCGTTTGGCACAAACTCATCCACTGACTTTGTCAAAGTATTATATAAATACGTTTTGATATCCATCATTGCTCTTTGTCTCTCTTTCTAACTTTTTACTTTTCTTCCATTATAAAAAGCACCTGAACATTTTTCAAGTGCTTTTTATGAATCTTATCATTTTGCCAGTTTTTCAATGCCTTTAAACTTTTTAATGATGTCGTCTACCGACAATTTATCGACAAGGAAATAATCCATGCCGTTTTTCTCTACCCGGTAAAAGTTAATTCCATCATAAGGCAGGTAACGAACAGTTACATCACGGTTATTCTCGTGGTACACAATTGTGAGGACCGGCTTACTGCTCTTTGGTTTTACTTTATTATCCGCTTTTCCGGAATACTCAAGCAGATAAGCAAGTGAATACGGCGATAAAAAGTCTCTCTCGTCATCATCTGAAATCTTCTTGCCATTTAATGTCCAGATATTCTTCACACTGCTATCCGTTGCATTATTAACTGCAGTTCCGCTTTCGGTTGCCGCAGCAGTCGGTGCTGCAGTTGTCTTTGAAGTATCCTTTTTCACGGTTTTACGTGTTACAGAAAGTGTTGTATTGCCATATGTGACATCATATCCTTTTATGCTTGTCGCAAGTACAGAATACACACAGTGGTCCATATTGGTATAGGCATCAAGTTTTGTAATCTTTTCAATCGTGTCCGAACTCATCGTATACACATTCCGGCTTCCTTTTTCACAGACGTAATACGAATCTTTTGTCTTTTTCCCAATCAAAAGATTTAACGACTTATACATTCTTTTGTTCTCCGGAATGATATAGGAAGCATCCGAAGAAGATGAGGACGAAGACGAATCGGACACCATAGCATTTGGTGTTGCCGTAGCTGTCGGTGTATAACCATCCTTTGGCTGGTAAAAATCTACCGTAATCGCAGAAGTTGGCGAATCCAGTCCGTATTTCTTAAGGTTCTTGCAGTCATACTCCACCATTTTCTCATATTTCAGAACCGTAAAGTAACCAAGCACTGAACTCCACTCCGACTGACTGGTTGCCAGTGGTTTCGCATACGGTGCCGTAATATTCCAGTTCGAGTAAAAATCAACTTTTTCTGCATCCGTCACCTTTTTCGCTGCAAAATCATTGCCTTTTTTATTCATTACAGAAAATGCAGTCAAATAATCGTCATCAATTTCAGGCAGTGTATCCATCTTAATAAAATTAATCTCATCTACGTTAAATGCCGTAATCATCGCAGTATTCAAGCAGTAAATTTCATCACGTCCGGAACATTTTGCGTAGTAGCCCATATCTGATTTTGGCACCTCGCTTCCAATCTGATACTGATAGGAAGTGCCGTCTTTTGTCTCAATCGCAATTGTAAATGCCGGTGTTTTCAAACCATAGTCAGAAAGATTTCCGGATTTAGCTGAAAACTTCTGTGTTGCTTTCACAGGATTAACATTTTTTACCATAGAAGATACTGTCTCATCCGATACCGGAGCACTTTCTTTTCCGTCTATCTTCCATGTACCCTTTTTCTTCTGAGAAAGTTTCCACGCCTGTTTACCTTTCTTTGTCAAAGTAATCGAAGAAATGTTATCAGACGTAATGGTATCCAATGTAATTTTTGCATTGTCCGAACCGGAATCCGTTGAGTTCGATTCACTTGTCGAACTGCTGTCTGCATCTTTGTCTGACGATTTACTGCGTGGAATCACAAAATAAAGGACTAAGCAAATAATTAGTACCACCACAAGGGCAATCATCGTAATGGCATTCTTTTTCTTACTTGACATTATTTTTTCCTCCTTCGGTTCCAAATCAGGAATCCGCAAAGCAGCAGGGCAAGTGGAAGAACCACAACAAGTAATGCTGTCCAGAAGG
>ERZ837380.4974-NODE-4974-length-10603-cov-2.310106_pt1 | contig 10603 bp, 9 predicted proteins | sample MGYA00519685_ERZ837380 | MGnify/ENA primary metagenome ERZ837380 (study PRJEB31850, sample SAMEA3708817) | human gut metagenome | biome: human gut; feature: human-associated habitat; material: faeces | place: China | collected 2014 ...
GCCCCCGCGTATCGTGTGCCGTCCGATAACGGCGAATGTACGCATGATACCACGACAAGAGAGCGCTTCGCGCGACGTTCGCGCCCGTCGCCCCTAGCGGGCCATGACGCAGCGCACCCGCTGGTTGTCTCCGGTGCAGGTCTGCAGGGTGATGGTCTCGCCGGTCGGCGCGATGCGGCCCTCGTAGACGAAGTAGTTCGACCCGTTGGGCAGAAAGAGCGCGTCGAAGACGTAGTAGGTACGCGAGGCGCCGTCGTCGTCGAACACGGTGATCTTGTCGCCGATTTCCAAATCCATGACGCGCTCGAAGACGCCGGGGTTGTGGCCGATAAAGTAGGTGTTCGCGTTGTCGGAGACGCACCCGGTGCCCACCCAGGTGCTGGCGTAGCCGTCGGGCGCGGTGATGTCGGCTGGCTCGCCCTGGCGATAGGGCACTTCCTCGCCGAGGAAGCAGATGAGGCTGCTTGCGGCATTGGGCGTTCTGTCGTCGTCGGCCGAAGGTGCGGGCTCGGCCCGGCGCGCTGCCTGCAGGGATTGCTCGGTGAGCACATCCTGGCGGGCCTCATCAAGGTGGTGGGCCCACACCCACAAGGTGTCGCACACGCCCTGGCCCATGCGCCCCGTGAAGCGGAAGGGCGGCACCTCGTCGGCATCGCTTTCGGGCGCGGCGGCTCCCAGCATGATGGACAGCCCCAGGCACACCGCGAGAACCAGGGCAAAGGCCCTGGCTGCCTTTCGCGATGCGAGGAGGGGGCGAAGGCTCACGAGGCTCTTCCTTTCCACGATGCTTTCTCGGTGCAGCCCCGATGCGCGCCGCCGACAGGGAACAAGGAGCGCGCCGAAGCTTTTGCCCTCACTTTATCGACTTCCCGTCAAGATTTCCACCCCTCATCCCTTAATATCCTGTTAATCGAAAGCTTAGGCAAAACTTAGGCTGCGGTGCACAGGCGTCGGGTTACCATGGGAACTTGGAGAATCTTGTCGGTGCGAGGGGGTGGCCATGAGGATACGCAATATCAGCTTGCGAGTGGTATCGCTGCTCGTGCTCACCTTCATGTTCGTGGTGGCCACCGCGGTGTTCACGCTCTTCGACATCCGCATGCAAACCCAGAACATGGAGGACTCGCTCGCCGAGGAGGCGCGCACCTTCGCGCGCGAGATGGACGCCGTGTGGGAGTTCATGGACAACTCCCAGCACACCATCAACAACACAACGACGGGCGTCTACGAGTTCAAGGGGCTGCACTGCGCCATCGTCGGCAAGAGCGTCGGCGCCATCTTCTCGGCGGGCAACAACTACTCCATCCGCTACACGAACTTCGAGCCGCGCCGGGCTCAGGACAAGCCCGATGCCTTCGAAACCGAGGCGCTGGCCCTGTTCAACGAGCAAAAGGACACTCAGGAGTTCTTCCGCATTGTGAGCGACGACCCGGCCGAGGTCGACCGCGCCCAAACTTCGGCCGACAACGGCGCCGCGCAGTTTCGCTATGTGCAGGCGCTCAGGGTAAACGAGAGCTGCCTTGAGTGCCATGGCGAACCGGCCGGGGAGATCGACATCACCGGGTTTCCGAAGGAGGGCTGGACGCTGGATTCCATCGGCGGCGCCATCAGCATCGTCATTCCGCTGGAGCAGCAGTACCAGGCCCTGCGCGAGAACGTCATCCGCGACGTGGGGTTCTTCCTGCTTCTGGCCACCTTCATCGGACTGGTGGTCTTCGGGCTCATGACCGTGTTCGTGCTGCGCCCGCTGGAGGCCATGAAGCGGGCCTTCGGGGAAGTGGGCGAGGGCCGGCTCGCGCAATCCATGGACGATGCGGGCACGGCGCGGGAGATGGCGAGTCTTATCGACCGCTTCAACGCCATGGCCCGCGAGCTGCGCATCACCTATGGGGGGCTGGAAGAGCAGGTGGAGGCGCGTACCCAGGACTTGCGCCGCGCCAACGAGGAGCTGGCCGCCCAGCGCGACAGCCTGGAGGCCTTAAGCGAGAAGCTGGCGAAGGAGTCCCAGGTGAAGAGCGATTTGCTCTCCATGGTGAACCACGAGCTGCGCACCCCGCTCACCTCCATCATCACGCTGGCGCAGATTGCGTTGGAATCGGGTGGGGCTGATGCGGAGGAGCGGCGCAGCTGGGAGGAGGTGCGCAAGTCCAGCTCGGTGCTTCTGGGGATGATCAACGACATGCTGGACATCGCGCGGTCGGACGCGGGGGCCATGGCGGTGTCCATGGAGTTGATGGACTTGGGCGACATCGTCGCTTCGGCTCAGGGGACTATCGGCCCTCTGGCCGTGGGGGCGCGGGTGACGCTGACAACGACGGTGGCGCCGGACGTGCCGCTCGTTTCCGGCGATTACGAGAAGATGCTGCGCATTCTGGAGAACTTGGGCAGCAATGCGGTGAAGTTCACGCCGGCCGGGGGCACCGTGGCCATCGCCGCCGTGCGCGAGGAGGCCACGGGGGATGTGCTGGTGACGGTGTCCGATAACGGCATCGGCATCGCGCCGGAGAACCAGGAGCGCATCTTCGAGCGGTTCTTCCAGGTGGACAGCTCGGCGACGCGCATCTACAGCGGCAGCGGGCTGGGGCTCGCGCTCGTGCGCGAGTACGCGGTGGCCCAGGGGTATACGGTGACGGTGGAAAGCGTGCTGGGGGAGGGAAGCGCGTTCACCGTGCGCATTCCCGTCGCGGCCGTGGTAGAGTTGGACGAGGACGAGTAAGCGGGTCGGGCGAGGGTGCCGGGGCGGTACGCGGCCGGCGCGGCGGCGCCCTGGGGCCGCGTAGCACGAGAGACGAGGAGGCGGCTGTGTACAAGGTGATGCTCATCGACGACGAGAAGAGCCTGCATATGGCCATCGAGAAGCTGCTCACGAAGAGCGGCTACGAGTACTGCGGGGCCACCGACGCCGAGTCGGGACTGGAGATGCTCGCCACCGAGAAGCCGGATCTGCTGCTTTTGGACGTCATGCTGCCGGGCATGAACGGGTTCGACTTGTGCACGCGCATCCGCGCCGAGGGCCGGCGCATCCCCATCATCTTCCTGTCGGCGAAAAACGACATCGTGGACAAGTCCATCGGGTTTCGGGCCGGGGGCGACGACTACGTGACCAAGCCCTTCGACGCCACCGAGCTCATCCTGCGCATCGAGGCCCACATCCGCCGCCACAAGGACACCATCGAGTTCGCCCGCTGCACGGATCGGTGACCATCGGCGACTTGGAGGTGCGCTTCGACGAGTACCAGGTACTTGTGGGCGGCCGGCCTGCGAACTTGACCACCAAGGAGTTCGAGATCGTGGCCTTTCTGGCGACACACCCGGGCAAGGTGTTCACCCGCAGCCAGATTCAGGAGTACATCTGGGGCGAAGGAGAGGGGGACGCGCATTCGAACTCCATCACCGTGTTCGTGCGCAAGATCCGCGAGAAGATAGAGGAGAACCCCAGCGAGCCCAAATACCTGCTGACCGTCCAGCGCGTCGGCTACAAAATGGCCGACACCTTGGGATAGTGGCGATTTCGGCGCGAGTTTTTCGGGTCGCACCGAGTGCCAAATCCTAAAGTAAAACGTCGCCAAATCCTAAAATGAAACGTCGCCAAATCCTAAAACGCCCTGATCAAAACCATTGCCGATTGACGTCTTAATCTCCGGTTAAGGTCAACTTAACGCAAAGCTTAGGCACGGCGTATCGCTATTAATCGGGGGCTTGGGCAGAATGGGAACATCGAAAAGTCCAACGAGGAGACTTTTCCTGCTCGAACGACGTGACGCTACGACCCCTCCCCTGCGTCGCGTCGTCCGAGCCCGCGAGGGAGAGAGAGGAGTCAGAACATGACCGAATCGAAAACGGGCATGAGTTTCTCGCGCAGAAACTTCATCAAGGGGGCGGCCGCACTGACGGCAACCGGCGCGCTTGTCGGTTGTGCTCCCGCCAAGGAGACGCTGGCGGAAACGGGCGAGGAGCCGGTGGAGGTTCCGGAGACCCAGATCTATGCGGGCGCATGCCGTGCCCAGTGCGGTCAGGGCTGCTATCTGAATGTTCATGTGCGCGATGGTCGCGTGGTTCGTACGACAGCGGGTCACTTCGATGACGGCCCCGAGTTCGATCGTATTTGCCCGAAGGGCCTTGTCCAGCCTGCTCGCGTGTACAGCTCCGAGCGTTTGCAGTACCCCATGCGTCGCGTGGGCGAGCGCGGAAGCGGGGAGTTCGAGCGTATCACCTGGGATGAGGCGATTGCTGAGATCGCTGAGAAATGGAAGAGCTATCGGGAAGAGTTCGGCCCCACGTCCATTGCGTTCTTCTTGGGCAGCGGCAACACTGGTACGCTCGGCGGCGGTGCGCCGGAAGGTTCTGTCATGGCCCGACTTCTGAACGTCATGGGTGCGAGCCGGGTCCTGCCGGATCGCGATATCGCTACGCCGATGGCCTGGGCCTACATGTTCGGAGCTGGCCCCTACGGCAATCGCTCATCAGACGCCATCAACGCCAAACACCATGTGATTTGGGGTGGTGACACGGCAGTGTCCCAGAAGCAGCTCGCTCACTTCTTCCTCGAAGCCCGTGACGCCGGCACTGAACTTGTTGTTATCGACATCGCTTATCGCACCATGGCCTCGAAGTCCGACTGGTTCATCCCTGTTCATCCGGCTACTGATGGCGCTTTGGCGCTCGGTGCTATTCGCGAGATCTTCGAGCAAGGTTGGGAGGCGACTGATTTCCTGCGCGACCACACCGAGGCGCCCCTGCTGATCAAGGAAGACGGTATGTTCTTGCGCATGAGCGATTTGGGCGTGGAGCCAACTGAGACCACTACTAATGCTCAGGGCCAAGAGATTCCCGTCGACCCGTATGTAGTGTGGGATGAGGCGAGCTCCAGCGCCGTGCCTCTGGCCCAGGCCACTAAGCCCGCGCTTGGCGGCGTGGCTCCGATCGAGGGCATCGCGGTGCGCACAGAAATGGAGATGATTCGGGAAGCTGTTGAGCCGTGGACGCTGGAGCACACTTCTGAAGTGACTGGTGTGAGCGTTGAGGACATTCAGCATCTCGCGCACCTTTACACGCAAGAAGGCGATGTTCAGACGGACATGAAGTTCGGCCTGAACCACTACAACAACGGCATGTACAGCTCGAAATGCGTCAATTCTCTCTTGCTCGTGTCCGGCCAGATGGGTCGGTCGGGTTCGGGTCTGTTCACCGGCGAGCCGAACTTTGGAGAGGGCAACGTGCAGGCCTGCATTACGATGCCGAGCGCCACGGGCGAAGTTCCCCCAAGGCGTCGGCGCCATTCTCAACTGGACCGACTTCTGCAATAACATCGTGCCCACGGGCAAAAAGCTTGGCGAGGACTTCCCCATCAAGTCTTTCTATGCCTCTTGCACTAACGTTGTTTCGAATCAAACGGATCAGAACAAGACTTTGGAGCTCATGAACGCGATCGAGTTCATCGTCATCCAGGATATGACTATGAACGACACCGCGCTGTATGCCGATATCCTGCTGCCCGCTTGCCATTGGTTCGAGACCGAGGATTTGCGCGTGCGCTACTACTGCAACCCCTATCTGCTGTGGAACGAGAAGGCCGTCGAGCCGCTGTACGAAAGCAAGCCCGATTTTGAGATATACAAGCTCATCGCCGAGGCTATGGGGTACGGTGACTTCTTCCAGTTCACCGCCGACGAGTATCTGAACGTTGTCCTCTCCACCCCCTATGGGCAGGAAAAGGGGATCACCATCGACAAGATTCGCGAGAAGAATTACCTGCGCTGCGACAACGATCCCACTATCGCCTTCGAGGGCGGCGTTTTTGGAACCGCCACGGGACGCGCCATGTTTTACCGCGAGGCGCCGCAGCCCGACTACAATATGGGCCAGGAATTGGATTTGGAGAAAGAGAAGTTGTCCGTGTTCTGGGAGCCGGCTCGCGAGGCCGATCTCTCCAATCCCATTCGCGAGAAGTTCCCCTTCACCATTTGCTGTGAGCATATGCGCACCCGCGCTCATACTCAGTGGTACGACGTGGACTATCTGAAGGAGTTCGAGGCCGCGCCAGTTTGCCGCATCAATCCGGAAGACGCCGCCGAGCTCGGCATCGAAGAGGGGGACACCATTCGCCTCTACAATGATCGCGGTTCGGTCACCATGCTGGCTGTTCTTAATCCCGGTCAGCAGCGCAAAGCGGTTCATTGCCCGCGCAGCTTCCTGACCCGTGAGCACATTGACGGTGATCTTGCCCGCACGACCTTCAACGACTACAACCAGGCTTGCAGAAACCAGTCCTATTTCGACTGCGCTGTGGCCATTGAGAAGCTCTAGGGAGGCTGAGATAGATGACTCGATACGGAATGGCGATAGACCTTCGTCGTTGCATTGGATGCCAGGCGTGCGCTGCGGCGTGCAAAATGGCGAACAATCTGCCGAAGGAGCTGACGTACAACGTTGTGTACACCAAAGGCGATGACGATTTTGACAGCATTGGCACCGCCGTGTCGCGCGGCGCTCTTGCCAACGACAACGCTGGCGGCACCTTCCCCAATTGCACGCTGAACTTCCTGCCTATGCAGTGCCAGCATTGCGCGGAGCCTGCTTGCCTGAGCGCGTGCCCCACCGGCGCGACCCAGCAGCGAGAAGACGGTATCGTGTTCGTCGATACTGATCTGTGCATTGGGTGTGAGTCGTGCATCAAGGCTTGTCCCTACGAGGGTGTTCGCAGTTTGATTAGCGACAACCCTGAGTATTATCTTGAGGTTGAGGTCGGCGAGTTCGATGCGCCGCCCCATACGCCCGGCACGGTGGAGAAGTGCACGTTCTGTAAGAATCTCATCGATCGGGGGGAGGAGCCGGCTTGTATGCAGTTGTGCCCAGGGCGTGCCCGCTATTGGGGCGATCTCGATGATCCCGATTCTGCGGTATCGAAGGCTATCGAAGGTCGCGACTTCCATCTTATGATGGAGTCGGCGGGGACAAGTCCAAACGTCTACTACTTGAAGTAGACGTCGGCGTTAAGGCGGTACGTAAGGCGGGTGTCGATGGGTGCGGTGCCCGCCTCTTTGCAAGGAGGCTTCGTGGGTGCGGGAAATATGAGAGAGACGATCGGTTTGGCCGATGGCTGCGAGCTGATGGGTGCCTTGACGCGTTTTCCCGATAGCGATTTGGCTTTGGCCGTGACAAGTGGGCTGGTACGTGACGATGCAATAGGCTGCGCGCGAGATATCGTCTCAGAGCACGGCGACGGGCAAGGAGACGCTGTCGAGATACTCTGTGAAGGGTTCGGGTGCGTTGGGAACGAGGAGGCAGACGCCTTGTGCAGCGCCCTTCGACGAGCGTGGTCGCTCCTCTACGTTCGCCAGGGAAGCGGGGTGGCTGTCTTTCCCTACGAGAGCGCGTTTATCCATGTGCGTGCGGGCGTACCTGGGGAGCCGGCGCTGTTTCGCTCGGCGCTGACCCTGCGCGTCGAGCGGACTATGCGCGAGAGTGGCGTCCTCCCGAAGGATGCCGAGACTGAGCCTTGCGATAGCGTCTGGAACGAATGGGCGTTTCTTTCGTTTCTGATCGGCAGCGAGGCGAAGGCGCTGCGTGAGGGCGACGAGGAAAGCGCGGCGCTCTGGCGGGATCGGTCTGCGGATTTCGTTTGCGCGCACGTCTCCCAGTGGATGCCGGATTTCTTCAAGCGCACCGCCGAAGAGGTCGATCGTCTCGCTGAGGCAGGTAAGATCGATGTCGTAGCCAAGCGCTTCTATGGCGCACTCGCTGCTTACGGGCATCTTCTGCTGGCCGCGCTCAATGAGCGCGAGGGCCTGCAACAAAGGTAAGGGGTAGTCCGTGACGTTTCTTATGGTTCTCGTGGCGACTATTGTTGCTGTGCTCGCGCTGCGGCAGCCGTTGCATAAGTGGCCCGTGGCGTTCTACGCCCTGGCCGTGGCGGCGGATGTGGCGTATATCGCGGGTATTGAGGGGCTGCTGCCGCGCGCGGTGACGAGTCCGCTCACGCTGCTTATGGGCAAGTGCATGCTGTCGCTGGCACTGTTCGTGGTGGTTATGTACATCGGCGTGTTCGCGAAAGGCTCGCGGGTCCACCAGTGGCTGCAGCCGGTGCGCGCCGAGCTTTCCATCCTCGCGTGCATTCTGGCCTGCGGACATATGGCGGTGTATCTGGCCTCCTATGCTCCGCGGCTCGGGGGCGCGATGGGGGCGAACGTGCTGAGTGCTTTGGTGGTGGCGCTAGCGCTGCTTGTTCTGCTGCTGGTGCTCGGCGTGACGTCGTTCGGCTTCGTGAAAAAGCATATGCGCACCGAAAGCTGGAAGCGTCTGCAGCGGTGGGCCTACGTGTTCTTCGGTTTGGTGTACATGCACCTGATGCTGATGCTCGCACCGGCCGCGAGCCGCGGCGGCGAGGCGGCGCTGATCACCGTGGCGGTGTACACGGTGGTCTTCGGTGCCTACGCCGTGCTGCGCGTGCGCCGGGCGCTCATCGACCGACGCGTCGTTGCTGCGGTAGGCGTCTCGGCCACTGCGCCGGTCGACGATCTTGAGGCCGGAGATTGCGCCGCCTAGCTGCTGCGAACCGAATAGTCTCCCAAGAGCGGGCCCTGGCATTTTCGGCTGGGGCTCGCGTGGTTCATGGTTGCGACTCGATTGCGGTCGGCGCGAGGAACGAAACGGGACATTCCCGCGTCATTTCTGCGGTTCGGCTCTGCTAGGCTCCTTTATTGAAAGAGCCAGCAAAGCGATTCCGAAGAAAGTTGGTGGGCAATGGGATACGGTGAGAGTGGTCTGGCAACGGGGGCGATGACGGGCGCCATGAAGCCTTTCGTGAGTGTGGTACAATTAGGCCACGCTATGAAGGGAGTCTTTATGTCAGTGTGCGTTCCCGTAAGAAGCATGAAGAATACGGCCGAGTTCGCCGAACTCGTCGAGCGTGAGCGCGATGTGACGGTGACGAAGAACGGCTGCGAGGTATTCCACTGTCTCAGCGAAGAGCAGTATCGCGCTATGCAAGACGAGGTGGTGCGGGCACGCCTGCTGTCTCATGTCATGAGGGCCGAGCGCGAGTTGGCGGCGGGGACTTATGACGACTACGATGACTTTGCTGCTGCGGTGAGGGAAGAATATGGCCTATAGGAAGGCCATATTGGCCGAGGCTCAGCAGGAGTACAGCGATATCGTCGGATATCTCGTCGGCGTGTTGCAGAGCAAGCAGGCTGCGCGGAATTTTATGGAGGAATTCGACAAGCAGGTGAGCCTCGTGGCGGAGAATCCCGAGTTGTATGGCCTTTCTCGTGTCCCTGAGCTAGCAGAGCTGGGCTACCGGTGCGCTCCTGTGAAGAACTATCTTGTGCTGTACAAGGTGGCGGATGGGCAGATAGTCGTCTGTCGCATTATCCATCGCTCGCGGGATTACACCCGTCTTTTGTAGGAAGTGCTGCTCGAATGCCCCTGCGGAAAGAAGTTGATTGGCGGCCGGCTGTTTGCCCTCGCCGTCAAATCTTACATTCTTGTCGGTGGGCTGATCGCGCGGTGCGGGGCCGTGAGCCCGTGGTATTATGGTTCGATGCTGAAACGACCGCCCTCTGGCAAGAAAGCGCTATGAAGAACATCTCAGAAATCCTCGCCAGCGTCGAAGAGACGCCCGTCACGTTCGAAGACTATTTGAAAGCTTATGCCGATCCGGTCGGGGAGCTGATCAACAGTTACATTCCCCATGGGACTCATGGGGATATGGATCGCTACCTGTACGATCCGCTCTACCATTACAGTGAGAACGCGGGCAAGCGCCACCGCCCGCTCATCTGCTTCGCGGCCTGCCTGGCCGTGGGCGGCGATCCCGATCGCGCTGCCACTGCCGCCGCGGCTATCGAGCATTTCCATTCCGCGGCTCTCATTCACGACGACATCGCCGACGAGGCCGAGCTGCGCCGCGGCGAGCCCTGCCTGCACCTCACCGAGGGGCTGGGGCTGGCCATCAACATGGGCGACCTCGCGCTGTCGCTGGTGAACGGCACGGTTATCAACGACCCGCTGCTCGACGATGCCACGAAGGTGCGCGTGGTGAACGAGCTCATAGAGATGACGCGCCGCACCATCGAGGGCCAGGCGCTCGACATCGGTTGGGCGCGCGATGGCCGCTACGACATCCTGCCCGAGGACTACCTGGTCATGGCCACGCACAAGACCGCGCATTACTCCGGCGCGGTGCCCCTGGCCATCGGCGCCATCATCGGCGGCGGCACCGAGGTCGAAGTCGAGGCGCTGCGCAACTACGGTTTGGACACGGGCCTCGCGTTCCAGATCCAAGACGACCTGCTGAACCTCATCGGCTCCGAGGAGTCCACGAAGAAGGACTTCCGCAACGACATCACCGAGGGCAAGCGCACGCTCATGGTGGTGCACGCGCTGCAGCACTCCGACGATCGCGACCGCCTCATCGACATCCTGTCGTCGAAGGAGAAGGACCAGGCCGTGCTCGCCGAGGCCGTCGCCATCATGGAGGCGTCCGGCAGCATCGACTACGCGCGCAACTACGCCGAGAACCTCACCAGCATCGCCAAGAACCGCCTGGTCGACATGGTGAAACCCTCCACGGCGCGCGATCTGCTGATCAGCATGGCGGACT
>ERZ837380.4982-NODE-4982-length-10595-cov-3.629032_pt1 | contig 10595 bp, 4 predicted proteins | sample MGYA00519685_ERZ837380 | MGnify/ENA primary metagenome ERZ837380 (study PRJEB31850, sample SAMEA3708817) | human gut metagenome | biome: human gut; feature: human-associated habitat; material: faeces | place: China | collected 2014 ...
TAAATAGGTTTTTCCAGAACCACTGCAACCAATAATATGTATTTTCATAAGTCAGTATTCTCCACAATTCAAATTTATTTTACATCTCCAACTTTCAATTCTACAAGCTGGAATTTACTTTAACAAATATTTTTCAAACGCTTTATGATTATCAAAGTGGACTTCCCTAAAAAACAAAACTAACCAAATAATATAGATTGGTATAGCCATATATGGGGTTAAAAAGCAGGATAATAATGCGCCTGCCAACATTATAACAGCCCATATAAAGCACTGATTTCTTATATCACGAGAGATCTGAGCTTTATCATACAATGCCTGTTCTTCTTTAGAAAACGAATTAAATCCTGAAACAAATTTTGCTGCTTTTTCCTTAAAAATCGCAAACAACACACCTATAATTACAAATAGTATAGCCAAAATTATACATGACCAAAATCCTATATTCATAATAATCTCCATTCCGCCGCCTTCGGCTGGCGGCACAAATAGTAATGAAAGTGTTCCAACTCTCTACACTGTGCTGTAAAATAGTTTGCAAGAAGCTACACTACAAAGCACGGGAGGAGGAGTTGTAATAACTTTCTTCGTTTTAGACAGCATAATAATCAGTGTAAGTTCTGCCTTTTCAAGCACAAATAAGTGGCATCATGAATCCGTACACTAAGAATTGTTTAAGCACCTTATCATTTAAGTGGTTATCCTCCCAAGTCACAGCTATGCCAAAACAAATGGTCTCACCTATTTTTACCAATAACACCTACTTACGAAAAACATTACAATTATAAAAAATAGGGGGACTACACTAACACTGAAAAGTATACGTTCTCTATACATAGTTACTTCTTTCCGAATTCCTATTAACCCACAAATACCTATTAAACATTGTATTAAAAGACCAACAAAAAAAGCAAAAATACAATTTTCTATGTCATGTCCCCATCTTGTAAATAATTTAGTTAACACAAAGAAAATCAAGGGAACAAAATATTCAAAAATTGCGAGCATTTTCCACTTTTTCATTTTTTCTCTCCTCTACTTTAGCTTTTTTTTCACATATTTATATTTCTTCTTAACATACTTGCCAAATTCATTCGGTTTAGGATTTGGATTTGCATCTTTAGCATTGTCACCTAAATTATATAATGTACCGAGAATGGCTGGTTTTTTCCCAATTTTAGGATATACAGGTTTCCAATCATCTATCCAATATTTCAAATATGCTGCTACGTATGTTATATTACATTTGTTATTTTCTAATCGTTTTGCAACAGCCATTGTTCTAGTTCCATGCACAAAACCAACTAATGGTATTTTCCAACCACCATCTGTTTTTTTTGTCTTAGATACATATCCTTTATCTTCAAGCATTATTGCCGTAGACACCTTAACCTGACCTATTCCTATAGATGTGTCTAACACGCCATAGAATCCAACCCAATCAGTTAACGTATCAACAAAATTTACATTCCTTTTTTGTTCTGCATATATACAACCTCCGACTATAACCGGATCTACAGAATATTTTTTCCCTGCCGCTTTTATTTCTTTTCTGTATTTTACTATAATTTTTGTTGCTTTTGATTTTTTTGTTTTTTTCTTGGGTTTTGAAGTTGGTGCAGGTCCAGGTTGTGGTTTAGGTGCAGATGTTGGTTTTATAGTTGGTTTAGGTGTTGGTAATGGCTTTGGTTGAATAGGTTTATTTCCTGTAACATCCATATAGTACACAGGATTGTTATAACAATAAGTATACAAATGCAGGCTTTCCGGTTCATCTTCCTCCCCGGTATAAGTATCCCTCGTCAAAAACCTTCCCACATTTGGCTGATAATACCTCGCCCTAAGGTAGATCTCCTCCGTCTCCTTATCATAATACTCCCCGCAATAACGGAACGGATTCTCATCCTTACTGTCCGGATTCACTTCATTTCCAAACGAATCATACTCATAGGTTTTTGTAACTTTTCCGCTTTCATCCATAAGCTGCACTACATTTCCATGCGGATCGGTGACATAATACTGTTTCTCGGTGTCCGTTCCCTTATCCGAATAAACAAGGTCGTTTCCACGGATATACCGTTTCTGCACCTTCCCACCCTCGGAAAGCTCCATCACCAACTGATCCCCGTCCCAGACAAAGACTGTCTTCTCTCCATTCACGGTCTTACTGGTCCGAATCCCTTCAGCATCATAAGTAAAGCTGACCTTATAGTTCTTTGTCAGCGTCTGGGTTAGCTGATTCAGGGCATTATAATGATTTACCACGTTCTCATTCAGGCGGTTATCCCCCAAAGTCACGTCGATATCCACATAGGTGCTGTCCTTTTTATCACTTGAGATTTCATAGCGGTTGACTGTGGCAAGCTGATTTCCGTTCTTGTCGTTTTTGTAGATGACAACGGCATCTTCCTCCGTATCAGTATTCAGGGTATCCGTGCGGAGCAGTTCATCGTTCTTATTGTATTTATAGGCAGTTACCTTATTGCCAACCGTCGTCTCTTTCCGGTTATTGTTACTGTCGTAGGTATAGGAAATATCCTCGCTGCCCGTTTTTGTTTCTTTTGTAATACGTCCTAGTAGGTCATAGACGTAGGTAGATGTCTTTTTCGACTTCTTTCCATCCTCATCCATCGTATCCGCTGTCTCTTTAGATTTCTGTCCATTCGTTAAGTATTCCGAAGTGTATTCGGAAATCACCCCGGCACTCTTTGTCTGATTCTTTAGAGATGTCAGATGGTTCTGGTAATCATAGACATAGTTAGTTGTCATACCATTTCCATCCACCGTTCTTTTTGCAAGATTTCCATCGGTATCATAGCCGTATCCTACTATCTTGCTCCCTTTTTCATCGGTGACAGAGGTCAGTTTCGACTCCCCATCATAGGTATACTGCAAGGAAAGTTTGGTATCCTCTCCCACTTTGACTGCAAAGGCAGACTTATTCCCCGCACTATCATAGGTGTAATTCTTGACTATATCCTGATTCTTAGTCAGCTTGGTTGTCTCTTTTGTCACCTGCCCGGACACATCATCATAGGTAAAAGTAGTGTTGTCCTGTGTTGCCACATTCCCATAGGCATTATAGGTATAGGTATGAGTGGTTTCTTTCCCCGTCTTTTTCTCTTTTGCCACCATCTCCGTCAGACGGTTCTGGTAATCATAGGTGCTTTTCTGTGTGTTTCCGTTTTTATCTACTGTTTTGGTCAGGTTACTGTTGACATCATAAGTATAGGTCTCCGTCCTGCCCTCCGGATCGGTATAGGAAATTAACTGGTTTTTCCCATCGTATTCGTACTTTGTCTCAGCAATACTATCTGCCTTTTTCTTTCCGCTGACCTCTAACTGATAGTTCTTCCCAGCGTAAGAAAAAGTATCCGCATTGTCTTCTGCTTCCGTCACTTCCGATACCGTAATCGTCAGCGGACTGGTCATTCCGGTAAACTGACGCACTTTGTTCCCCTGCACATCATAGACATACTGGACATACTGTGCTTTATCTGCATCCAGGCAGCTCTTGACCATGACAAGGTTTCCCTGTTTATCATAAGTATACTCGGTTCTTGCTGTCCTGTCACTATCGATTTGTTCTTCCTGTTCCGTCACATTTCCCGTATTGTCGTACTCGGTTTTGGTGGTCTGGTAACTAATACTTCCATCCTTTTTCTCCTGTGGAATCTCGGACTGAATCATTCGTCCGAGGATGTCGTATTCATACTTGGTGGCAACATCCTCTTTTGTCCCTCTTGGAGTGTATTCCTTTGTAACCTGTCCCTGCTCATCATAATCCGTTTTAACCGTCTGGGTTTCCCATTCTGTCTCCCCTTCTTTCCGGCTCTTTGCCTCCGTCTGGCTCACGTTGCCGTTCTCATCATAGGTGGAGAGAGTCTGGGTTTCATAGGCAGGAAGCCACCTGCCATCCTGATAGTTCTTGGTGACGGTATCCTCTTTTGTGGTTCTGCCAAAGTCGTCCGTTTCATAAGTCGTGGTGGATTCGGATCGGTTCTTTCCCCGGATGGTAGTGGTTTTATGCGACAGGGCATTCCCCTCCGCATCGGTTACATTCTCTGTAGTCGTCTCGCTTAATACGGCATCATTGAACTGGTCGTAATAATCTTCGGTATCCACATCTGACTGATAAGACGATGGATTTAATTCTTTGCTGTAGCTGGTAGAAATCGTCTGCGCATCATCGTCTTCTCCGGTTACTTCCGTCTCGCTTTTACTAAAACTCCAGGAAGTACAGTGGGCAGCATCCAGTTCCCCGTTGCTAAACGCTGCTGTTCCGATCTCATTGCCCAGATTATCATAGAAATACTTCGTACCGCTCAGGATGTCCTTCCCTTTTCCGGTCATGTAAAAGTTAGCCACCGTTTCCCCATTTTCATTGATAATGAATTTCTTCTCATCCGGAGTAAAGGGATATGTCTTTTCTTCCACTAAACGGGCAGTTTCTTCTATTTCCACATCTCCAGCATCCTCGTCTTCCTCGCTGTCATCAGAGTTACTGCTATCGTCATCTTCATCCCCATAGTCATAGGTACTTTCCGTCCAGGTGCCTGCTGCTTCATCCTTGCTAATGATGGTATTGCCAAAGGCATCCTGGATGTCGATGGATACACGCCCATAGTTGTCCACCGTCATGGTTTTTAATCCATCGGTGGAAACATACTCCTTATCTTTGGATTCATACTCTGTTCCCACCGCATGGATGGTTTCGGTTTCCTCTCCTGACTCCGGATCATAGCTGGTTTGGGATACTAGACCATTCTCATCGATATAAGATAACTCATTACCGAAAGAATCGTAGGTCACTTCTTCTTCCGTGTAGGTACGGTTGTCCTGTGGACATTTAGCGGAGGTAATTGTAACGTTCTTCTTGGTCTGCTGTCCCAGGCTATTATAGGTATAATCGTTCTGTATGACTTCCTTTTCCCCATCCGTACTGTAGGAAGGGTAGACTTTCCCCTGGATTTCATTTCCCTGCTCGTCATACTGGAAATCCGTCTTGGAAATGGTCTGGTATGCCCCGCCGTTTACACTTCTCTGTTCAGAAATGCTGGCATAGTCAACCCCATTGGATGATAGTGTACTCACCAGTTTGTTTTTTGTCGCTGCAGAGGCATAGGATTCCTCTGTTACAAGCGGGCACACAAAGGGTTCATCCCCAGCAGGGTATCCCTGCACTGTCTGATAGGTGTAGCTTGTAGTGTATAAATGCTCCTTCCCTTTATTTTTTGCCAGATAGGCTTTGGAAGATTTGGCGGTCAAAACATTCCGGTAACGGTCATAAGTATAGCCTTCTTTTGTGGTGACTGCTTTCTCTCCTTTTTTCCCATAGGACTTGTCTGTTTTCAGCACCACAAGGGAACCCTTCCCGCTGTTATCATAACTGTAAAGAGTTTCTTCCTTTTCTTTTCCATAACTGACCTCATCGGTCAGCAACTTATTTTCATTATATATGTATAATGTGACATTCTTTTTCGTATTGCTTTTCAGTTTTAAAGTGTTAGCATTGATTTTTGATTTCTTATACTTATAATCGTAATACTTTCCGCTGGTTTTATATTTGTTGGGATTAAAGTGACTGACGACCGTCACGGTTTTCAACCCACTGTTCCCATACTGCCATACTTCATAGCTGATGCCATCGCCGCCGTTTTCTTCCTTTTCCTTCTCCCTGAAATCCGCATAAGAACGTAGGGCATCGCTTCCTTTTTTCTGGAAATAATCATATTTAATTCCATTTGATTTTTTCCCAGTTTTCGTGTCCTTCTCATACTCCCTGGTGACATAGAACTGCTCCGTTACCACATCCCGTTTCTGGTCGGTTCCGGATTCCTTTTCTCCCCGCTGGGAGCAGGCACGGTATTCATAGTGCTGTTCGCTTCCGTCTGCGGTTACTTTGGTCAGCAGATAACTCTGATTGGTGGAAACACGCTGTGACGCTACTCCGGCACCGGAAGTGTTGACCAGCCGCTCTACGGTCTTATAGGAATACTTTTCTTTACTGCCGTCTACGGTTGCACTGGTCAGTATCACACCATTTAACCGGTCCCCATGATGAGGGGTATAGGATTTTTCCTCGGTCTCATAAGTGATGGTCTTAGAAGACACACCTCCGGCAACGTTTTTTCCCTGAACGGTGACGGAGGCAACTGCCTTTTCGTCACCCTCGCCGCTGTAGCGGAATACGATCTCCCGTCCTACCGAATCGGTGATCTTACTGAAATAAATGCCATCGGTATAGGCAAAGGTAATCGTGTTGTCATGGGCGTCTTTCTGCAACACAATGACACCGTCTTCATTGAAATAAGTACGGAGTCCGGTTTTATCACGGAGAAGGTATTTGCAGGCAATGCCGTCTACGGTCTTGTCCCAGTCCTCCAGTTTGATATCATCATAATCATAGCCTTCCAGTCCTTTGATGGAATAGGACTTTGCTGCATCATCCGCTTGGGTTTCAATGTTAATGACCCCGGCACTGCCATAGTGAAGGTAGGTCGGAATCTTTCCCCAGCCTTCATCCTCAGTCAATGTGACAGTCTCAATCCACGGGAAATCATACCGCCAGCCGCTTGCCAGTCCATAGACGTTGTATCCCTCATTGCTGACGACCTTGGTTCGCTGGGTATCATTTTCATAGTGCTTTTCACCATTAGCGGATACCCCTTTCCAGCCTTCGCCCTTTTCGTATTTCACTAACAGGTTTTTCAAGGCATTCTTATGGTTTTTCCAGATGGCAGCGTTCACTACAATGCGCCTACGGGAACCGTCTGACGCTGTGTAGTAAACCCAGAGGGTATCTACCTCTAACTGTTCAATATATTCCACCGTGGCATGACCTAAGTTGGCTTCGTTGCTGTCATAATAGCGGTTCAGTTCAAAGTCCATGCCGCCTGTTCCATCCAATGACAGATCATTACGGGAAAGCATCAGATGTCCGGTAGCGGTATCCACTCCATCAATTTTCTCAGCTTCTAACGGGGAAACGGCAAGCCTGTTTTCATAGACACTCCGGAAGGTATCCCCGTAGGCGGCTTCGGTTGCCGTGTTATAGGATTCCCCCGCCGCCAGACAGGTGTTGCTACTGACAAACACCACCATTCCACACAGAAATGTAGTTACTGCCGCTCCTGTTATCATCTTTTTGATCTTTCCCATAGATATCCACTCCTTTTCTCGGTTTCTGTTTTATTCGGATTCCTGTCCCTTCAGTTCCTCCACCGTTTTCCCTGCTTCCAACTGCACCAACACTTCCTCAAAGGTACAAGTCTCATTCAATAACAGAACCGCCACTTCTATCCGTTCCTCTTTACTGAGGGATTTGTCTTTTAACTGCTGTATCTGCTCCTTTGACAATCCCAACTGTTCTTCCGTGCTGAGAATCTCACTATCCTTCACCACATCAAACCATTGCCTGTTTTCGGATGTTTTTCCCTTTTCCTTTGCTAACTCGATGGCTTTTCGTCCGGTTTTTACGGACAGTTTCTCTGCCTGTTCCAGATCATCCAGACTGTAGCCTTCCTGTTCCATCTGGTACTTGGTATTTTCCGGGATGGTGAAAAAATCCTGTTCCAATTTCCTGCCGGTCTGCTCCCAGTCCTTTGTTTCCGCCTGTATCTTTGCGACCTCTTCCCGATCCGTTTCATAAAGTTCCGCATACAGATCAGCGGTTTCACGGTCCGTCGCCGAAAGGGATTGATAGACTTCCTCTTTCTTTTCGTCCGGTTTCCTTTGATTTTGATGATTCCTTATGATTATGCTGGTTCCCGCAAGCAAACATAAGACAAGCACTACGGCTGCTGCAATTCCGATTTCTTTTCTTTTTGGTTTCCTCAATGAATATACCCCCATTCCGGATTCTGTATCTTTCCTGCACGACAAACAGGACCCGCCCGTTATGTTTTTCCTAACGAACGAATCCCCTCATTATTACTTTCCTTCTTCTGTCAAGGTAATTTCTACCGTTGTTTTCCCGGTTATCTTTGCTTCCACCGGGATGGACTGGTAAGTCTCATAGGATTCTCCCCGCTCCAGACTTCCGGTCAGTTTCAGCACGATTACGCCTTTTTTCGGCTGGTATTTTAATAAGGTGACGCCGTCTGCCCCTTCTTTCAGCGCATCCTCTGTTTCAAAAGAGGATGCATTCTGGATTTCCATTTCCTCCGGGTTGACGTTTACCGTGACGATCTTTGCCTGTCCCTTTTTTAAGTTCCCGGCATTCACCTGTAATTCGTAGGATTCTCCCTGATTCACTGCCATCTGCTTTGTGATGGTCTGCACTTTTACCGTATACTGCTCTACCGTATCCAGAACACCAAAGCCTGCCATTTCTCCGCCAATGCTGTAAATGTCGTTACCTGAAGCGGCCAGCATGGAATCCTTCTTTGTCAGGTTCATATCAGAAATTCTGTTCCACTCATCAGAGTAAGCATCATACACCAGAACTTCCTTTGTCTCCTCTGTTTTTGCCATATAGATTTTTCCGCTGATTACTACAGGAGTACCATAGATATCCGAAGCAGCAAACGGACACACGGTTCCGGCGTCCTCAAAGAGATTGTCCTCCGGGAGATACTCCTGCCAGAACATCTTCTCTCCGTCCTCTTTTAACACAAACACACGGTTATCCACACTTGCTGCAGCAATGATCGCACTGGTGTCCGGCAGAACTGCCGTCTCCCAGGTATCGGTTTTGATGTCATAAATTTCTGCTTGATCCGTGGTACCTGCCTTTGACCATACATAGAGTTTGTCTTTGCTACATGCATATGCCAGATCGGTTCTTCCCTCTGCCAGGTCTGCCTTTTTCTGCCATTGTCTGGTCTCTGTGTTATAAGCATACACAGATTTGAGAAGTTTTGCCGTCACTCCCGTATCTGTCTGTCCGCCGATGACATAGATTTCGTTATTGTATGCAAACATGGCTGCTTTACAGATACCGCTTTCTGTGCCTGGGTATGCCGGCAGACTTTCCCATGTCTTTCTTTCTGTATCATAAACCGCAAAGGTATTCAGAGAACCGGAAGCATTTTCCCCGCCAAGCACATAGATCTTTCTATCCAGCGTAGCCGCTGAACCATTTTTTCTTGTTTCCTGCATTGGTGTAGTATATACCCATTCAGACTGGCTGTCCGTATTATAAATCATCCGGGATGTTTCTCCTGTCAGGGAAGCATTTTCCCTCGCAGCAACAGTAAATCCCAGCGTCTTTCCCGCCGTTTCATTGGTATAAACATAATCATAGGAAGTACCTGTCACAACCACCTCACTGATTTTCTTTCCTCCATCGTAAACGCAGACGAGATATTCTTTGGCGTTCTCTACCGCATTCCAGGTGATGGTATACTTATCCTGTCCTTTGATTCCCATTGGTTCCGGAATTGCAAAACGCTTTTTCAGGGTAAGGGTGTAATCCCCGGTTCCTTTGTTTTTGACGCTGACTTTCAGATATTTCCGTCCGTTATAGGCTCCGGTAAAGAGGAAGTTGTTATCCAATCCGGAATTGTCGTCATAGGCAACCTGATTTTTAGCTGTGTCGTACATGGTTGCCTGTGTGTCAATGGAGGAATCGGCGTAAATGTCATATGCAATGCCCGGCTTGGTGTCAAAGTAATAGTAATTCTCCTGTCCTGCTGTAATCACAGACCGGGTAACAGGAACAGATTCTTTTAGCTCCACAGCGCCTTCAAATCCCACCACCTCATAATGCACAGTGAAGTATGGATTCCGGTCTATTTTTGCCTGGTAAGAACGGTTAGAATTATCTGCCACCAGTGCCACACCGTAATTGGCTTCTCCCGCATACCATGCCTTTACAATATCAGTCACATCGCACTGGTATTTCCCTGCCTTCTGTATTCCCACAGTTGCTGCGGCACCCGCTTCATACGCCGGTCGGTTGTTATAAGTCAGTTTGTTGACGTTCCAGTTCTGTGTCACTTTGTGGACACCGATGTCAAAGGTCTTTCCAGCCCCTAATTTTAATGTCTTTTCATTCTTGATATGTAATGCCGCATCCCGAATCTGCACATCTTCATTTTTTAGTTCGGAAAGCGTGGACATCTTGGTAAATGCCACACATTTATTTGCCTGCAGGAGCAAAGATTTGTCGTAACCGAAGTTGCTGTTTGGTGCGCCGGCATAGGCAGCTCCCACTTTTACATCTCTGCTGTGCTTGTTTGTTATGTATGTTGTCCGGATTTCTACCGGGAATTTTCTCTTTTTGCTGTTCCACCACTTTTTATTTGGTGTTACTTTCAATGTTTTTGTCTTTTTGTTATAGGAAAGTTTTACGTTGGTTGTCGATACTCCATTGGCATCGGTAATCTTGGTGCTCATCCGGGTAAATTTGGTTTTACCCTTTTGGGTCTTGAAATAAACCTTTTTGCCCTTCACCTTTACTTTCAGCTTTGTATTCAATTTGAAGGAAAGAGATTTATTTTTCTGTTTTTTATTGATGGAAACAATCTCCTGCACTTTTTCCGGAAAAATGTCATAGGAGACGTTAGTATTCTTCAGGACTTTTTTGTATGTTACTGTGTTCTGGTTCAGAACATCAGTGTATGTCGTTTTCTTTGGATTACTGATCTTTG
>ERZ837380.4986-NODE-4986-length-10583-cov-4.731288_pt1 | contig 10583 bp, 7 predicted proteins | sample MGYA00519685_ERZ837380 | MGnify/ENA primary metagenome ERZ837380 (study PRJEB31850, sample SAMEA3708817) | human gut metagenome | biome: human gut; feature: human-associated habitat; material: faeces | place: China | collected 2014 ...
TTCTTCGGAGACATCCAACGCCTTATTAAAATTTTTATTTTTTTCAAGTTTAATCATTCCTTTTTTTAATTTTCTGCATATAATGCACTTTTTGAAATTCCAACAATGTCATCTACATTTGCCCATCCATTTGTTGTTGTACTTCCTGGATCTGAAACATAAACCTCTCCAGATGAATTTATATCTAATAAAGCAATAAAATGTTGTCCATAATATTTTGTTGCTCCACCAGCTTTCAAATTACCAGAAATTTCAACCACTACAGGTTTTCCATTTTTTAGATGTTCTGTAATATTTTCAGATGTTGCAGAATCTCTGCTGCAACTAATTCCGTATTCACTATAATGTTGTACTAAGTAATTATGATTTGCAAGATTTGCCGGATTAACATTTATTCCATAACCTGTTAATACTATTGAAATTGAAGTAATTGAACATCCTATAGAACTAATGCTTTCTCCATAAGGCATATACAATGTATCTTTATATGAACCTTCATATTGTTTATATTCTTTAAATTGTTTTCCAGAATTAGCAACATATATTGATGTATATCCATCTCCATCATCTACTGATGTTGAAGTACCACTTGGCTTTGTTTTTCCTTTGAATTCATCATAATAGCCTTTGGCTGCATCAATTCTTTTTTGAATTGAACTTTTAAAGGCTTCTGCACTTGGTCTTTCAAATGTAGCACAAAATGCTTTAGTTGCTTTTTCTACACTATCAGCTTCAGTCCATGAATTTTTTCCATTTGGAAAACTTTCACTATATAAACCTGGATCGTTAAAATATCCATTATCCTCTAATTCCATTAATAAATATTCTATTTGTACTTGTACATCTTGCCATTCTTTTCCTTGTTCACTAGCATAATCTCTAAGATATTGACATCTGCCAAATGTCCATTGACATAGCCCAATACCTCCTCTTTCTTCTGTTTGTCCATACTCTACTAATGTTGGATCAAATCCAGATTCTCCATATATATTTCCCATTGCACCAGCAGTTGCTTCTTCACTATATCCTGCATCCCTTAATGCAAACCAGACCTTTTCTTCAACTGAATTTCCATAAATTCCTGTTGAAGTATTAAATGCACTTGGAGCATACTCACTAAAATTAAATGCTATTATGCCAGTATCTTTCCCGCTAGCTTTATAAACAAGATATTTAGTAATATCAACTAAATTGGCTGTTTTATCATTATCTTCTAATATACCTGTCAACCAATCTATTGTTAACCAACCCTCAGTTGGATATTTTTTATACAATTCAACAAACTTTTGCTCATTCCCTGTTACTTGAGATTCTCCTGCCTTATATTCATTAGCAATACTTGTTGTATCTGTTGTAACTTGTGTAGTAGTTTCTTTTTGATAATTTTTTACTATTTCTATCTCTTTCTCTTCTTCATCGCCATCTTCATTTATATATTTTTCTGTTTTGGTTTCCGTTTCAGACCATTCATCTGTATTAACACTTGTTGCTGTAGAAGATGATTCATTTTGAGTTACTGTACCATTGGCTTTTTGAACATTTTGAGAAGTTTGTTCCAACAATAATTTATTGTCAAATTTTACAAACCATGTATCAGCATAAATTAATTCTAATTTTGAAGATGATTTTTCTGTTGTTTTTATTTCTTTGTTGGTTTGATGTAAATCAACATTTTCAATATTTATTGAGTAATCGCCATTTTCATCTTCTTGTTTTGTTTGAGAGGACTCCTCTGTTGTTGTTATTACTCTTGTTGTTGAAACATTATCTTCAAGCATAATAACAAATTCACTATCTAATGCAAGTTGAGCTAAATTATTTGCAAATTCTTTATTTTGAGTATCTATATACCAACTTAATACATATTCCATTGGCATTGTGTATTTACTTAACACACTTTTATAATCTAAAGCTGTAGGATTTTTACTTACCGTTAAGTTACCATCTGAATAACTCCATGTTGCAGTTATTAATTTATAATTATCATCCAATGAAAATTCTTTTAATGCTTGCTCTGGATTATCATTTATATCAGCTTCAAATTGTTCTAATGGTACATATTTTAAATCAACTACTTTTGATTCAATTGTACTAGAAATACTACTTGTACCATCAATCATTGTACCATAGCCTCTATTTTTAAGATTATAATATTCTAAAATTCCATTTACAACCCCTTTTGCATACTGTTGTAATCCATAATCTTGACTAATAATTGCGTAATCTTTTTTTGAAGTTAAATAACCTCCATTTATTGTTAAAGATAAAAAGTTATCTTCTTTTGTTCCTAATGTATTAGTTGTATCACTGCTATCAAAATCCGCAACATTTAATCCCATACTACTAGATACTGCTTTTTTTAAGATTTCTCCTAATTTTTTAGTTTCATCGGAACCTCCATCTTGATTATATGTAATTCCTACTCCATTTTTATTATTATAAGATTTCCCATCTCCATTAGCATTAAATGCTATACCAACTAATGCATCAACATTAGCATCTTTTGCTTTTTGAATTCTTACATCATTTGAAACATTAGGTTCATCTTCTGTACTTCCTATTTGAACAACTTTTATATTCCCATAAATACTAAATGCTTGTTCTATATACTTAGCCACTTTTATTGTTAATTCTTCTTCTTTTAACTGTTGTTCTCCAGATTCCGGATTAGGTGATGTTGCACCAGGTGAATCCTTAGAATATGCTGCCATTATACCAATTGTATAAATTTTATCTCCATCAGATGGCTGATTAACCGTATCAGTATCAGAATATGTAATATTTTGTTTTGTTGTTTCCCCACTAGCAGTGTTTTTTATTTCTCCATAAGATTTATTGGGCGTAATTCTTCTTATTTTTATTGCTCCTTGAAATTGATTATCTCCATTAGTTATTTTTCCACCAAGATTTGGATATTGTGTAATTAATTCAGCTTTTATTATTTTTTTTAAAAATTCTTTATCTATCGACGCTGTAACATAATTAGCTTTATTTAGTTCATTCATAGTATTATTTATCTTTTCATCTATATTATCTTCAAAATCTAAATAATAACCATTTTTAGCATCACCTTTTATTTGTATTAATGAAGATAAATTTTTTGATTGTGCATTATTTTCATCTAATGTTGATGCATAAATAACTTCTGGTGTATCTATTGCTTCAAATATCTCTATAAGCCAAATAAATAATGGAGTAAGTAATGCTGTAATAAGTATCAATGGTAATAGTTTTGCTAAAATTAATGATATAAATGATGTTATTTTTGCTACTATTACATTTTTTATTTTTTTAAATGCCTTATTCTTTGATCTTCTAACAATATCTTCTACAGCATCTTTACTCTTTTTTTCATCATTTTCATTCAAAACTATCACCTCTATTTCTTCATAATTTTATTGATTTTATAATTCAATTTCAATTTCTATTATATCTTTATAATTATCTGCATCTTGTTTATATTTTTCATAATTCTTGATTATATTAGAAAAATTTATTTTTCTTAATCCAACATCAACTCGATAAGAATTATTGAATTTTATTTGTAAATTTTTTTTCTTGTTTTTTTCTATAATAAAATCTTCATCTATATTTTCATTAAACATTGCCTTGAATTTTATACCATTACTATCTTGTAAACAAATCTCTTCTCCATCATTATTCTTTGTTAATTTTATTGTATTTTCTGTCGTATTACTTACTTCTAAATTAATTATTTGATAATCCATATATACATAAGAATTTTTTATTAAAATAGTTATGTTATCTTTTGTTTTTGATTTTTCTATATCTTTAATTCCCAAAAAGCCACCCACATTTAGCTTATAACTATCATTTTCTTTTATTATTGTAAAATAATCTTGTAAATAATTAGATGTATTGTCTCTTCCAGTTGTTAACATATTATCATACACTTTTACTAAATAAATATCTCTACCAGAAGATGACCAAGATTGAAAATTGTATTTTTTATTTTTATCAAAATTTCCATTATAATATAAATCTTCAAATAATTTTTCAGAAGGATATAATACTTTTTTACAATCAGAAGAAAGTAAATCATAGGCTTTTTCTGGTTGACTATTTATGCAATATTTTAAAAATTGCTCTATTAAATTTCCATATTCGTCTTGTTTTGTTTCTGATACAGTTCCACCTGATACCATTGATTTACTTTCATTTTTATATATTGATGTATTTTTCTGTTGTTCAATTATTTTATTATTTTTTTTATTATTTTCATCTCTAATGGATTTATTAAGATTTTGAATTACAGTAATTGAAATAATTATTCCAATTACTATAATCCATATTTTTATTCTATTTTGATTATATATTCTAATCAAATTATGCATTTATTATTTTCCTCCCATAAATTAATTCTTTCCTTGTATCATTTTTTTAAATTGTTCTTCTGCATTAGCCCCAGTAACAATTGAACTTTTTCTATCATTCTTTGTTTTTTCCTGAGTTCTTGATTTTTTTGATATATTTTTATAGTAAGCTCCTTGTCCATGTGCTTCAGCAAATAATTGCATAACTTGTTCTTGTTGCTTTTTGTTACTTACTTTACTTGCTACGATTCCTTCCATAGCACTTCTTTTCTTGTCATCCAAAATATAATCTTGACCATATTTTCCTGTTAATCCAACTATATCCATCATTTGTTCATGGTTTCTACCACCAACTCCGCCATATTTACTTTCAAGCTCTAAACCTTTTTCAATTTGATCATCACTTAAGCCTGCCACTTTATAGTCAAATGCTGAATTCATAAGATCTTGTGCTGTATATGTATTTCCTGTTTTTTCTTCCAATGTAGCTGCCATTTCTTTATATTTTCTTTTTTGTTCATCATCTTTCATAAAAGCTTTTTTAGCTTTTTGATTTTGTTCAAATATCTGTTCTTGACGAGCTCCTGCCAAACCATATTTTTCTTCTCTGTAATCATTTTTTACAGTATTAACCGCATTGCTAACTCCATTTTTTACACCATTTCCAATTCTTGTAGCTCCATTAAATGTTCCTTCACCAATTTTATTTCCAGCTGCAGCACCTGCTAAACTATATTGAAAAGCCTTTGATGGATCTCCACTTGCTATTCCTGCTGCTAATCCAATTGCTCCTCCCATTAATGTTCCAGATGCCTTTAATCCAGTTCTCAATGCTTTTTTGCCAAAATACCTACTTCCTTTTAAACCTCTTTTGGCGCCTCTTATTACCATTCCTCCTAATATATCTTCTTTTGTTTTATTTTTTTCTTTTCTATTATAATTTAATGGAACTCTCTTACCTTCTTTTAGTTCAAAATTATTATTTTTTAATTGCTCAATTGAATCCATATTTTGTTTGTTCAAATTATCATCTAGACCTTTGTCTACACTAGAATAACTTACAGAATCATCCTCTGTTATCTTATCTGTTGCCGCACCACCTGCTGCTAAAACTCCTGCATTTCCAGTAGCATTATCTATAGAAGAATCTATACCCAAATTATTTTCTTCTCCATTAAATGATTCTAATGTATTTCTTTTATTCTGTCTAATTTTATAATTATCTTCGGCATCTTGCCCATTTGCTTGTCCATTTCCTTTTCCAGGTCCACCTTTTCCTAATGGTGGTGGAGCTTTTTTACCCAAGCTCTCCAATGCCTTCATAGTCATCGCACCACCAGCAAAAGAACCTAATCCTCCAGCTGTTTGACCTTTGTCCAATCCAAACATTTTCTTTATGAATTTTTCTGCTGGAATTAAGAATCCTATTGTAACTAATGCATAAATTGGATTATCACTAGCTAAATCCATAGCAGATGATACCATTACAGAATATAGCAATAAATGAACTGGCTGTAATATGGCATTCATTATATATTCTTTAAACCACATATTAAATGCTTGTGCTTTTCCATCTCCTGCTTTATCAATTGGATATGTTAGAGATACCAATGGCGCAATCATCGTTAGAAATGCCATCCATAAAAATCTTTTCAAATATGTAAAAGTGAACATAATTGTATATATAACTAACACAATATAAATTATTGTATATGCAGTAGCATCTCCCCAATTATTGCTTTCTGCCATAAATCTCATATAACCTGTCAAGTTTGTTTTAAAACTTGTTCGTGAATTTCCATCAACTACATCTACATATATTGTTGAATCCCCTAAAGAATTATTTAATAATTCTGTTACTTTATCAATAAGCATTAAAGTTCCAGCCATTATAAAATGAATTGCAAAAACCAAACATAATGCCACAAACCAATTCAATAATGCTTCTTTATATTTTGCTTTTCCCTGTGCTGATGTTTCTATTAATATTCTAATGCCCAAATAAACTAAAACACATAATAAGCCAACAACAGATATATTTCTAAAAGCTTTATACCAAGAAGAAATTGTTGGAGCTAATTTACTTGCATAACTTTCAGTATCTTCTCCATATACGTTTTTATAACTATTTGGATGAATAAAATTAACATCTAACGCAGGTATTTTATTTGAAAATATATTTTCAGGGCAGTATAACATATTGGGTACCTTCCATCCATCACTAAACAATCCATTTCCAAAATTACCTGCAATTGCTTCTTTTCTTGTTCCTCCTTCATTACCACTAGAATATGCTGATGCACCTTCTTTAGTAACACTTGGATTATCTTTGTCGAGAATTACAGAACCATATATTTCGTCAGTTCCTAGCATTGTTTTATTTAACAACCCCATTACTACATCTCCGAACAGAATCTAACAATTTTAAAAGTTGTTCTAATATTTTTCCACCCATCTTTTCAAAAATACTTGCAGCATCGCTTTGAACTGGAATAGCAAAGTTAAAAAGTATAACTACAACTAATGCTAATATAATCTTTTGTATTGTACTCTTTTTTGTTAAAAACCTCATTTTTTCCTCCCTTACTATCCTAAAGCACTCTCTTTTTTATTTCTCATTTGTACTAATTTATTAATATTTGTCTCAACAAATTCAAATTCTTTCTCTGTAGGAACAATTTGAATTATTGCTGTTTCAGAACCTACTTTTAACAAGCCTTCACCTTTTAAGCAAGTAGTTAAAAATCCAGCTTCACCTTCGCTTAATTTAAATACTTCTTTTAAGTACTGAATTTCTGATTTATCTTGTGCTAAGAATAATTTTGTATCAGAAGAAGTTAAAACAGCTTGAGCTTCTGGCTTTTCATAAAAGTCTTGGAATCTTTGAGAAATAATTGCTAATGATACATTTCTTTTTCTTGCACGTCTAGCCATTGTATTTAAAAAGTCTACAGCTTCTGGGTATGGTAATAACATCCAAGCCTCATCAACAATAACTCTTTTTTGTCTAGCTCTTGTTCTATCTTCACTATTTTTCTTTACGAATTTTTCCCAAATCCAAGAAAGTAATATTTGTTGAGCTAATGGTCTTGCGAATCTTTCCTCTAATTGAGAAATATCTAAGTTAATAAATGGTGCTCCATCTAACAAGTCGAAGGTTGATTGTCCATCAAAATATGCCATTTGACCATTAAATTCTCTTATATATTGTTTCATTACTTTTAATAAATAACTATAATGATAACTATAATCTTTATTTGTATTTGCTTGAGCCTTTTTTTCTAGATTTTTATACCAACTTCCTATAGTAGGCATTTCTTTCTTTTGATTATAAAGTTTATCTCCTTGTTGAAAAGTTTGTCCACTATATAAGCTACTTGGATTACTATTAATTCCAAGTCTTGCATACTCTTCTGCAACAGTTTCTGCAATTACTTGTTTTGTTAATTCATTTACTTCAGAACTTCTTGTACTTCCTCTCGCCATTGTAAGTAAAGCTTGAGTAACATCCTCAACTTTACTTTCTACATTTAGAACAGTTCTTTCTCTTCCTGTTATTTCATCTTTTACATTTTCTGGTTCTATATCAAATAAATTAATTACTGTTTTTGAATTTGGGCTTAATACAACATTAATTCCACCTAAGCTTTCTGCAACTATACTATATTCGCCTTCAGCATCTAATGCTAAACTTTCTATTCCCATAAGAACAGAAGAACGTGAAATTAAAGTTTTCATTGTAACAGATTTTCCAGCTCCGGACTTAGCAAATATAACCATATTATAGTTTGTAAGTGATGGGTGGAAGTTATCAAATAAAATTGGTGTTCCTGTCTGTTTATTAAATCCTATTGGTACACCAGTTGAATGTCCTACTTCTGTTGTAGTAAACGGAAATACTGTTCCCATTGATCTACTATCAAAATCATGTGATTTTTTCACTCTATCTGTTGCAAATGGTAAATTACTTTTAAATGCTTCTTCCTGCATTCCCCATGCACTTTTTATCCCTACTAATGATTTAGACATTTCTGTAGAAAGTAATTTTGTTAATCTATCTAAGTCTTCTTGATTATATGCAAATAATGTAGAAACAATAGATGCTTCATACATTTTATTAAATCCCGCTGCAATTTCATCTCTTAATTGCTCTGCTTCATATCTCTTTTGAGCTAATGTACTTTCTCTGTTTATATTTCCTCTATCAGCAGCTACAATTCTTTCTGTTTCTAGTTCATTTATTGTTTTATTCAATTCACTTTGAGATCTAGATTCTGCTATTGGTGTAATATATATTGATGTATTTATATCTCCAAAAAAGTATAAATCCCTAAACAATTCTGGGAATGTACACATACGAGGAAGTGTAGAAATAAAGAAACTTCTGGCATATCTTTTTACACTTGCTATTATTTCTAAATGATCTATATGTGATGCATCAATCCCTGAAGGAGCAATTAATTCTTTAACAGTTTTTCTTCTTAATATTTCTGGTTCTTCATTATCATTAATTAATTGATTGTTTTTTTCTTCCTCTTGTTGTCTTTTTAACTTGTTTTTCATTTCTTTCTCCTCCTTCCTGTAATTCTTTAATTGCTGCATCAGCAACTTCTTCTCCAACATATTGTCTATTTTCAGATAATATAACTTGTGCCATTTTATTTATTAGTTCTTCCATACTATCTTCTTTTTCTTCTGCTTTTTCTTGTAATTTTGATTTTACTTTTGTTATAGTTTCATTTGCTACATCAATAGCTTTTTTATTTATTTCTTCATCTAATACTTTTATTTTTTTAGCAAATACATCTGGCGCTGTAGAATATAAACTATCATATTGCGCTCTCATCGCTTTATTCAAATTATATATTTCTGCATCTTCTCTATTGTAAGCCATATACAATAATTCAACCAATTGAGCAGAATTTAATATTTTCCCTTTTACGGAACAAGCAGATATTGCTCTTATAATAGATTGTGCTTTTGTATATAATTCTGAAAAAGCCATACTTTTTATTTCTTCTTTATCATATTTTTCATCAGAGTTTTCTTCTGAAAAATATGGTATTACTATATAATATTTTTGATTTAAAACATTTTTATTTAAGCTCATCTTTTCAGTGTTAGCAATTATATCAGTTCCATATTCTAATAAATTTCTTTGCTTTGTTAATTCGTAAAAATACTTTTCTAATTCAATTTCTGTATATGAACCAGATTCTTTCATTTGGTTATATTGTGCTTTCATTCTATTATAATTATCTTGAATGTCTTTTAATTTGTTTTTATATGTTCTTACACTATTTTCCAAATTTACAGTTCTAGTTTGTATATATATTTGAATTGGGTGTCTTAAAGTATTTAAAAATTGTTGGAATCCTTCCTCAACTGAAACTTTCTCTATTTGAGACATTAAATCATAATTAACACCTTGACATTCAACAACCATTATGTATCTTTTACCATCTTTTTGAACAATCATATTATCTGTTACTGAATCAAATTCCATAAAGTCAAATATTGATTGTTTATTATAGCCTGTTGTTTTTACATTTTCTTTTATTTTTGAATTATTTTTACTTTGCTCACTTTTTTTATTATTCTTATCTTTATTTGAATTTTCTTTACTCTTTAACACTAAAAAGATGATTGATAATATCATTAACAAAGCTATTAATATAATAAGTATTATTCCTAATATTGCTGAAATTGTATTTGTCCCCATTATTCTTCTCCTCCTTTTTCATTAGTAGCTGTATTATGACCTTTTTTATCAAAATCATATACATATATTTTTTTATTATTCATTTTAAATTTTATAGCTCTTTTTATTACATCATCAATGTTTTCTCCACCTGTCTTTTTAGTTATTTCAAAAGCATTTGTTTCAGGAACTTTAAGCGTTCCAATCGCAAAACCTAATAGAGCCAAAATTACCATTGCAATAATTCCAACAATATTTAATTTTACTAAACTAAAAATTAAATAGAAAATAAATCCTATTCCTATTCCAACAACAGTATATATTAATGCTTTTGTTGAAAATACAAACAAAATTCTTCCTTCTCCTTTTACATTTCTTGGTAAATTATATGTTCCCAATATTATTTCCTCCTCAGTAACAAAAAATTACATTTTTACTAAGTATAATTATAACATAAAAACTCGTAAAATGTAATATTTTTAGGCAAAAAAGGTAAATTTAATATTTTTTTAATATTCGTCTATCACCTGTATCTCCAGATAATCAAA
>ERZ837380.4987-NODE-4987-length-10582-cov-53.898167_pt1 | contig 10582 bp, 9 predicted proteins | sample MGYA00519685_ERZ837380 | MGnify/ENA primary metagenome ERZ837380 (study PRJEB31850, sample SAMEA3708817) | human gut metagenome | biome: human gut; feature: human-associated habitat; material: faeces | place: China | collected 2014 ...
CAGACGGGAACAGGAGCGCGAATGATGTCAGTTTGCACCCAATGTGCAGGACGGTTCTTGTGCAATTCTGTGAATAGCTTTCCGGTGGGATTGCTGGTATCGTTGTACCGAACCCAAAATGCAGCAACTTGAAAAAAGGAGAGATGCCTATGGTAGCAGGACGCTTACAGGAGAAAAACGGATTTTATTACATCGTGCTGAGTTACACGGACTCGGCGGGAAAACGCCGCCAGCCGTGGATCGGCACAGGGCTGCCCGTCAAGGGCAACAAAAAACGCGCCGAAAAAATGCTGGCGGATACGCGAAAGGACTTCACGATTCCCAAGGGTCAGGTGTCCGAACTCAGTCCCGACATGGCATTCAGCGACTATATGCGGTACTGGCTGAAAATGATGCGGACCGCTGTAACAGAAACGACCTACTCGTCCTATTGCTTCAATGTAGAGAAACATATTATTCCCTACTTTGAACCGCTGGGCGTAACGCTGGCAGGGCTGCAGCCGCGCCAGATTCAGAGCTTCTATCTGCACGAAGCGGAAACGCTGAAAAATACCTCTATCCTGCGATTCCACGCCAATCTGCACAAGGCGCTGAAATACGCCGTGCGCATCGACCTGATTACCAGCAACCCGGTGGACAAGGTAGACCGCCCCAAGCCGCAGGCGTTCATGGCAAGCTATTACAGCGCCGAGGAAATGGAAAAGCTCTTTGAAGCCGCCCAGGGCCATAAGCTGGAACTTATCATCCAGCTTGCAGCCTTTTACGGACTGCGCCGTGCCGAGGTGATGGGCTTGCGGTGGGAGGCCATCGACTTTGAAGCCAAGACGCTGACCATTCGCCACATTGTGACCAGCACCCGCATTGATGGCAAGAAGATTTTGGTAGAAGCTGACCGAGCCAAAACAAAATCCAGTCTGCGAACCTTGCCGCTGGTAGACCCGATTGCCGAGCGCTTGAAAGCCGTCAAAGAGCAACAGGAGTACAATCAGAAAATCTGCGGCAACTGCTATAATCAAGAGTACCTTGGCTATGTATTTGTGGATGCAATGGGAAATCTGATCCAACCGGATTCCGTGACAACAGGCTTTCCACAGTTGCTGAAAGAGAACGGTCTGCGCAGGATCCGATTCCACGATTTGCGCCACTCCTGTGCCAGCCTATTGCTGAAAGAGGGCGTGCCGATGAAGCAGATTCAAGAGTGGCTGGGTCACAGCGATATTTCCACCACAGCCAACATTTACGCCCATCTGGATTCGCAATCCAAGAACCTGAGCGCCCGAACGATGGCAAACACGCTGACACTGCCCGAAGCGCAGCCCATAAAGAAGTGGTGATTTGAACAGCGGCGGCATCTGAGAAATCGAGTGCCGCCTTTTTTGCTGTCAATTTGTACCCAAGCTGCGGGAAGAATCTTGTGTAGTTCTGTGAATAGCTATTTGCCGCGATTGCTGGTATGATTTGTACCGAACCCGAAAATCACTACTTGAAAATAAAGGGGAGATGTTTATAAGAAAAGCAACGGAATTTTGCAAACTAGCAATAAAAAATCACTACCCAATGTAGAATTGAGTAGTGATACTTGGCGCAGACGGTGGGATTCGAACCCACGGAACTCTTTCGAGTTCAACTGGTTTCGAGTAATTTGCCGCATTGGATGCAAGATGGCATTTCGGGCCAATACTGGCTGGTTCGTTCGCAGATTTTGAGCGATGTTTGTAAGCAAAAGCGACACAAGCATGGAATAAACCATGTAAGTACGACAGAAAGTAAAAAAATGCCGTTTTTGCCCCAAAATGACACCTTTTTGGAAAAAATGCAAGATAGGATGCAAGATAACCCCAAGGGCAACACGCCCTGTCACAGCGCGGATTTGCGGGTACAGGCGGAACTTTTTTGATGCAAAAATGCAAGAAAATAACCCCAAATCAGCCAAGTAAAGCAGATAGCTGGTAACCAGATAGTCGATTCTCTGGGTTCAAATCAACACAAAAGGAGAATCGAAAATGAAGAAAAAAGCCGTCCAGCAAGACCCCTTAGCCGAGAAAATTGAGGAGATCCTAACCCCCTACCCTGACCCGATGTGCCGCAACGAATTCCGCAAAGCCTGCCACATCGGAACGCGAACCACCATCTATCTATTGCAGACAGGTCTCGTTCCCTGCAAGAATAACGGCAGACGAACCCGGTGCTACAAAATTGCCAAGAAAGACGTTGCCGAGTATCTCTACCGCCGAGAGTCCGATCCGATGCACTATACTCCTCCCAGCGGATGGTATTACAACTGCCCAAAACACAAAAAGCCAGCGACCTCATTGGATCGCCAGCTCAATTATGAAATCGTGGACCGCCTGCTGGTTCGCCAGTGGTATGAAAAACTTCTGGACCGCAGCCCCGATGTACTGACCGCCGAGCAGGTCGGCGAAGTGTTAGGTTACAGCCGCCACACGATCTCTAAGTGGTGTTGCGAGGGCAGGCTGAAAACCATTATGCAGACCCCGAAGTACATGATTCCCAAGGCGTGGCTTCTGGACTTTGTAACCACGGATTTTTTCAACGAGATCGGCCGAAAATGTGGAAAACACTACGGCATAGTCAGAGCCATCAAGCAGGCAAGCACCCCACTCAAAAAGAGCGGTACAAAGCCGGGCACGAAGAAGAATAAAAAGCGGAAAACCACTAAGTGAATATAGAACGACAATCGGGAGTTCCCACACAAATGGTGGGGACTCCCGATTTATCTATAGAAATTACAATCCCTTTCGGCAGAAAGATCCAATACTTTGACGCATCTACTATAAGGAATCCCAAAAAAGAAAAGCAACTTGACAATAGAGAAAAAATCCACATCAAATCGCTTTTCTTAAACTGCGCTTATAGATTGTTTACCCTTTTACTGCGCCCGCTGTAAGTCCCTGAATAAAATATCTCTGCAGGAATACAAAAATAATTGTAACAGGAATTGCAGCCACAACAGAAGCCGCCATCATGTATCCCCAGTTAGTAGATGCTTCACCCAAGAAAGTCATAACAAGACCGGGAACCAAGGTACGTCTAGCTGGATCTGTGACCAACGTCATTGAATACAGCAGGTCATTCCAGCTCCAAACAAAGCCGTAAATGGCGATAGAAATCATGCCAGGGACAGCCATTGGGAACACAATGCTTCGCATAATTCGGAAATGACCGGCGCCATCAATCTTTGCGGACTCAATAAGAGAATCCGGGATTTGATCGAAATAGCTTTTCAACGTCCATGTGCCAACAGGCAAGGTGAATACAACATAGCTAATGAGCAGTGCCCAATAACTGCCGAGCAGACCCGTCTTGCGCATTAGTTCGTAAATTGAAAGAAGAAGAATCGCTTGGGGGAATGCCTGACTCATCATAAAGAGTCCCATCACAAACCCACGCCCGCGATAGCGGAACTTGGCAAAACTATAGCCAGCAAAGGAGCAAACAATTGTAGCCAGAATACTAGATCCAAACGATACCAACAAGCTGTTTCTCAGGTAGGTCATAATCGTTGAATCAGTCAAGATATGGATAACGTTATCAAGCGTGAGAGGGCCCACAAAAAAGTAGTTGCTAAATGTTTCAGATGTAGGCTTAAGGGCCGTATTGATCATCCACAGCAAGGGGGAAAATACAAAGAAGCCTATCAACAGCAAGGATAACCAGAAGAATACCCTAAACGGCTTAGTCTTTTCAAACATTCTGATTTTTCCCCCTTAATCCTTTTCATTAGCCTGACGAATATAAATGATGCTAAAGCATGCAAGAATAATTGCCCAGATAGTGCCAACAGTAGCGGCTTTGCCCATATCCCAGTCTTTGAATGCTGTAGTATACACTTCGATAGACAAAGTAGTCGTGGCACGTGCCGGGCCGCCTTGCACCATAGTCCAAGGAAGATCAAAATGCTGTAAGTTGCCAATCAGACCAAGCATAAATACCAGAATGGCAGTTTGCTTCATACTGGGAAGGATGATACGCCAAAAGCAAACCCAGTTGTTCGCTCCGTCAATGCGTGCAGCCTCAATTTGATCCAGCGGAACGCTTTGAAGTCCGCCAAGCAAAAATGCCATGTACCAGGGAAGCATCTGCCAGGTTCGAGCAATAATGACGCAAATCAGAGCTGTACTTGTTTGGCCGAGCCATGGGATGCCATCATCAATCAATCCGATTGCTTCCAAAAAACTGTTGATTATGCCATACTGCCCATTGAATATCCATGTCCAAAGGAATCCAATTGCAATACCCGGAACGATCCAGTTGACAAGTGTTACGCCGCGAAGGAATTCCGCTCCCTTAAATCCCTGATTTAGAACAATGGCCCAAATCATACCAAGTACATAAGGAAAAATCGTACTTCCCAGCACAAAAATAACCGTAGTCAGCACAGTTTTTCCAAAATACGGATTCGATAGGACTTTCTCGTAATTTTCCAGGCCAATTATCTTATAGGTCGGAAAAAGCAGGGATTTATCCGTAAAGCTCGTCATAATTGCATCCAAAAAAGGATATAGAATAATCGCAATGAAGAATGCAAGCCCTGGAACTATTAGCAGAAACCCGACCTGTGCATCGGTTAATCGCCCGCCATTTTTTATTTTGCTCATTCTCATTTCCTCTTTTAATGGTAAATAAACTTCCCGACATCGGATTCACATATAACACAATGTCGGGAGTTAATAATCGACTACTATAAGATTACCAGTCTGAAACTTATTTGAAGAGAATCAGAAGTAATTGTTTTTACAGCGCTTCAAGACGGGAAGCCATATCTGCAACAGCCTGTTCTGCGGTTTTTTGACCAAGAAGTGCAAACTGAAGTTCCTCAGTGATAACGGATTTGATTTCACTAGCATTGGTCATGCGGGCTGTTTCTTCCATGCGAGCTGTAGAAGTAGCCTTCAAGAAGCCCTGCAGATAAGCATTATTCTTAACTTCGTCTGTGTTCCCTGCACTCTTGGTTACAGGAGGCATACCATTGTTTTCAAAATAGTCGAGGGCAACATCATCGCTTACCAACGTTTTTGCAAGTTCAGCTGCCTGTTGCTGGTACTGCGAATTCTTAAAGGCCACAAGCATATGACCCCACATGGTAGACTGCGGCTGGTCTCCGGCTTTCAGAACCGGACGTTCCATTGCAGAGCAAACATTTACAACGTCTTCAGGTGCAACACCATTGCTGACGGCCTGTCCTTTTGCGACAACTGCATCATCATAAAACGCCACTTTACCCTGCGCGAACATCTGACGAGCTTCACTGCGGCCGGTATCCATTGCGATATAGCCCTTATCGAGCAGGCTCTGATACCACTTCACGCATTCAACTGCAGCATCGCTATTGATTGCAACACTACCATCATCATTGAAAATTGCTCCGCCAAACGTCCACAGCCAAGGCATAAAGTCGCCAGCACAAGTTGCGTCTTTGGTAGAAACGGCATAGGGGACAACATCAGGGTTAGCTGCCTTGATATCGCCAAGGCACTTTTCGAATTCTTCAATTGTGGTAGGAGGAGCATCCCAGCCAGCGGCTTTCAGAATTTCCGGATTGTAGACCATTGTGATTGATGCCATACTCCAAGGAAGTCCGAGCTGTTTGCCATCAATATTACCAACGTCCAGTGCGGATTGTTCGAAATTTGCTTCCAAATAATCCTTTCCGAGGATATCATTCCAATCAGCCAGAACATCAGCCTGTGCAACAGTGTTGAAGATGCCGATGTCCGTCTGCGCCAGATCTAGCTGTTCATTTCCCTGGGTGCGAATCAGCAACTGCTGAGCAGTATCAGCCCAAGTCCAGCCGACCCAGCTTACGGTATTGCCGGTTTGATCCTCGTACGTTTTCATCATGCGCTGGAAAATATCTTTGCTTGCTTCTTCCTCACCGGACCACCCTGCCCACACAATGTTAACAGGGGCAGAATCCGCGGTAGAAGTTGCTGCGGTGTCTTGTGTAGCAGAGGATGCTGCCGTACTGCTGGATGCAGAAGATCCACCACAAGCCACTAAAGACAAAGCCATAGCGCCAGCCATCATCGCCGAAAACATTTTTTTCGCTTTCATAGTGTTTCCTTCTTTCTTAATATTGCTTTTGTTTCTTTATTGTAAAGGTGGTGCACACACCTTTATGTACTATCAAATACGTTCTTGCCTTACAGAATGTGAATTGAGTATATTGCTGGCGAACCGCCCCATGTTTTTATAAATCTGATACGCAGTTTTTGTGTTGTGATTTTTTCATCGGCCATAATATCGACCAATCGTTGATAATTTTCGCTTATGTGTGCAATCACTTTCCAATTACTGTCAGCTTTCTCAACCTCAATTATAAACTCTTTAATAAGATGAGGCGGCATCGATGTCCGAGGATAATACAAGTGGCTTGCCTGCCAATGACTTGCCCTGCTGCTTGGCAATTCCATAGAAAGATCCGGATCAAGAAAAAATTTTATATGATTGATCTCTATAGCTTTTTCCCAAGTAAACAGAAGCCAGGGATTTTCATCATCCGGATCAGCGCACCATTGGTTGGGCTGTCCCCAAGGTCTATTCCAACCATTTGACAGGTTAGAAGTATCATAAATGCGCTCACTAGAATTTCTATAGCAAATTATAGGCTCGTTTATTTCAGGACTTCCCTGCTCCCCGCAAATAATCCCTGTATGCTCTACATTAGCAAGGAAAATTTTCACGCCCTGAGCTGGCTGAATTTGTAGCATAACGAACTTGCCAACAGACTGTTTAGGGACATCAACACTAATTGTTTGTTCTCCTGCTTCCAGCTGCCAGACTATTGGGGTTCCCATCGTGTCTTCGTCATAATGGTTTGGAAGCATAGCCGATGACATTGTTCCATACAATTGCTGTGTGCTTTCGGAAAAGACCTTGACTTCCACTTTGCCACAGACACCAGGGAATACTACATAGCCACCATGATCAAGCGGCATCAATTTTCCATTTTGTTTATTTTTGTTCGTACTCAAGCAACTGCTCGCTGTGATATTAGCATTTCTCGCTGAATCACTGGGCACATAAAAAGGTACATCAGGAATAAACATGTCATCCTGCTGAAGCTGATGAATTACATCTGTAACTTCCGTTTGCATTAAGTCACAAGGTACCTTATTTTGTCTAGTACATGTAGCTGCTAAAGTTCCAGCCGCCTGCCCCGCTAGTGCGCAAGTGTTCATAACTCGACTAGAGAAAAATGCTCCGCGTTCAATTCCTATATTGCGGCCTGCAAAAAGGAGATTGGGAACAGTTCGTTGATATAGACAGCGGAGCGGAATTTGATAAACTTGCACGGGCCGTTGCTTGCAGTTATCTTCTTCTGTATCTGCAAACCCTCCACTGGGATGCGAGTCGATATACCATCCACCATAAAATGCTCCATCAGGAAAACGTTTATTCTGAATGATATCCTGCTCTGTCAAAACATATTCGGTTTTCATCCGGCGGCTTTCGCGTTTTCCCGGAATGCTTCCGATCCACTCAAGAGTATAATTATCCGCATTATAATGGCCGCTGTTTTTGATGTAATTCCAGACACCCAAAGCCATTCTTCTGAGTTCCAAAGCAATATCTTGGGAATCTCCTATTGTGTCTTGAAGTCCGCCATACTCGAACCACCAGCAATCGCTTCCGCCCATATTTTCACTAATTACACGACCTCCGTGGCCAAGAATGGACTCGATTTTCTGGAGATTGTATGCGTAGTGAGGTGCCACATATTTTATCGGATGATCCTCTTTACATGTATTGAATAGGATTGAATTGCCCATGGTTGAATTGCTTACCGAATCATCGACCTGTGAAACTCCCGCCAGCTGTCCAATGACAGCATCTCCAGTTGCATCGATAAAATATTTCGCCGTTATTTCGAAGCGTTTTTCGCTTCCTTGCTGGGTTCCTGCCACTTTTTCAATGCATTGACCAGCAAGTTTGACTTCATCAATTTCCGTATTCAACTCAAGCTGCAAATTTGGTTGCTGAAGCACTGCATCCAGAAGAACATCATCCCAAAATACTGGATTGGCATCGAAGTTGCGATACAAGTTTTCTAACTTTAATCTACCCCAGATGCCCATTTCTTCTGCCATCAGGTTACCACTGCCCACAGCGCCTCTGGTCCAAACACGAATTTCGCTGCTGGAGTTTCCTCCCAAAACCGGACGATCTGTAACAAGGACTACTTTGCACCCATTCTGTGCTACTGCCAGAGCAGCACACACACCAGCAGGTCCACCGCCAATTACTGCGACATCAACATTGCAGCAAACTATATGCTTAGCATTCTTCACAAATCTGCACCGTCCCGTTCGGATATTTACGAAGTATAGACAATCTTCTTGTGCATCACTATTATATAGGCAGCATTATCACCTGCTTATTTTCAATAACGCAACCGTTTTTGTTTGATTTGTCTATATAATACCAACAAGAACAGCACATTTCCATAATTTATCTGCACACTATCTGGATATATCCGCACAACTAATTGACATTTTGTAAAGACAGCTATATTATAGGTTTACTGCGATTTATATTTTTGCCTACGGATCCGCCAGTCGGTAACCATACCATCAACAATTGATGTGCCGCGGTTTTCAAAATCATCCCAGGAGGTGAAATTCTACATGAGAGAGGCGTTTTCAAAAGTTGCTTCGTACTTAAATTACTTGAGAGATGAGTACAATGTCCAAATCTGCATCAAAGATTTTTGCGGGTTTATCCCAATTAATAAAGAACTCGATCGCGCCTTGCAGCCTTTTCTTGCCCATACGAATCCATTTTGTATGTACATGAAAACAGATCAGTCTCATTATCGCGTTTGCCTTAGTATGATTCGTCCTATGCGATTAAAATGTGATAAGACCCCGCAAGTCTATTTTGGAATGTGCCACGCGGGATTAGGCGAATATATTATTCCTATTTTTTCGGACGAGATATTACTTGGAGCACTAAACGTTGGCTTTTTCCAGAACGATGAAAATAGAACCGTCAAACGAATTGCCAGAACCTGTGCCACAAAGCCGCCATTATCTGTTGAAAGAGCAATTTGTTTGTACCATGATAATATAGCGTCTCCTACTATTGATATTCGTCTTCTCCTGCCGGGTTTGGAAATGCTGGCTGAGTACTTGGGACAAACTTATAAACTGTTCCAACAGACTCACAACGCTCCCCTATCTGGACGATATCATAATTCAAGTGAAGATACGATTTTATCCCATGCCTTGGAATACATACGCAGCAATATAACAAATTCCATTACAATTACAGAACTAGCCGATTTTTGTCATTGTAGTGAATCGTATATAAGTCGCATTTTCAAAAAAAGAACAGGTGTTAACATTAACCTCTACATAAATAAGATGCGCATTGAAGCCGCCAAAAATCATCTGCTTCTTTCGCATGAGAGTATGGCAGATATTGCGGCCGCTGTTGGATTCAATGATCCAAATTACTTTTCTCGCATTTTTTCACAGATCATCGGGATATCTCCTACAGAATTTAGACGTAGGTTTCACCAAGATATATAAAACCGCGCTTTCTCTTAGGCCGCTACCGAATGAACTTTCTCAAAATTAGTAGATATGCGCAAAAATGTAGTGTAAATTTCAACAGGACTGACAAACCTAAAGCGGGGTCAGTCGTAGTTATAGCTGGATGTATTTATAGTTGTAGAAGCAGGCATATATGGTGCATAAGCAGAGCTGAAAGGAGACATGAAGGATCCATAAAGTGAAACATGTATTTCCCACTTGATAAAATAAGCATCCACCGAGCGAGGACGGATGCCGGGGTGCTTTTTTCATGGGTAGATTACAATGGCTCTTGTAGAATTTATTCCAAACCAAACCGCTAATTCTTGTGCAATTCCGTGAATAGCTTTTAGGGCAGTTTGCTGGTATGATTTGTACCGAACCTAGAGAAGCGATACTTGATAAAATGGGAGGTGTACGAAGAATCGGACTTGGATCTTGCATAAAATGGTGTCGCTCGTTGGTAATCTGGCCTGTGGCAGAACCTCAACAAAGGTGAAAGCGGCAATAAAAAATCACTACCCAATGTAGAACTTGAGTAGTGATAATTGGCGCAGACGGTGGGATTCGAACCCACGTGACATTGCTGTCAAATTGATTTCGAGTCAATCTCGTTATGACCGCTTCGATACGTCTGCTTATTTAGTTTTTATCACACCGCCCCGCACAGCGTTTGGAAAAATGCGAGATTTCGATGCAAGATAACGATGAAAGGTTGGGTACACGACACCCTACAAAGCCCGCCGTTATGGGATTTCCTGCGGACAAGGTGACCTGCCGGATGCAAACTTTCGAGTCAATCTCGTTACGACCGCTTCGATACGTCTGCTTATTTAGTTTTTACCGCACCGCCTCGCACAGCGTTTGGAAAAATGCGAGATTTCGATGCAAGATAACGATGATAGGTTGAGTACGCGACACCCGATAAAGCCCGCCGTTATGGGATTTCCTGCGGACAAGGCGACCTGCCGGATGCAAACTTTCGAGTGCTCCCTCTTACGACCTCTTGAGTACATCTGCATATT
>ERZ837380.4992-NODE-4992-length-10570-cov-4.282073_pt1 | contig 10570 bp, 9 predicted proteins | sample MGYA00519685_ERZ837380 | MGnify/ENA primary metagenome ERZ837380 (study PRJEB31850, sample SAMEA3708817) | human gut metagenome | biome: human gut; feature: human-associated habitat; material: faeces | place: China | collected 2014 ...
AGTGTCCACGACGTGCAGGTTCAAGTCCTGTTAGCCGCACCAAAGGAAATGACCGAGGTATATCCCCTGCGGGGGGATGTACCTCGGTCATTTTTATTTTTCGGTTGTCTCTGCCGGTACCACACCGTACTCGTCGGCGCTGACGGGGTCTGCATAGACGGCGTAGCGCTGGGGAGTGTGGGTCAGGATGCCGAAGGGGTAGCAGGTGTACAGGATGCAGCTGGGCTCCTCGGCACCCCAGCGCACCTTGTCGACGTCGGTCTCCTGAATGACCTGCATGTCGGTGACTTTATAGGTAAAGTCGCCCCAGTCGGTTTCCAGATGAATGATGGCACCGAGCTGCGTCGAGCCAAGGTCCGAGAAGTACGTGCCCGTATGCCCACCGATAAAGCCTGTGCCGTTCTCGCCGGGCAGGACGCAGTCACTCTCGGCGCGGCAGCCAGCGCCGCGGCCAAACTGACCCTCGCTGTCGCCCCAATAGAGGGCGCAGTCCACGTTTGTGCCTTCGACCCAGATGCGGCCCAGCTTATCGCCGTACTGCACGCTGTCGTGCTCGGCCTGCGCAGCAGTGACCTGCTCGGCACGCTTCGCGGCGGCTGCTTCGGCGGCCAGGCGTTCTTCCTCCTGACGGGCGGCCTCGGCGGCTTCACTGGCGGCGCGGGCAGCCTCCTCCTCCTCGGCGGCTTTGGCGGCCTCGCTGGCAGCAGCGGCACTGGCCGCAGCGGCAGCTTCGGCAGCTCTCTGCCGGTTTTTGGAGATGACCAGCGCCGCCGCTATGCCGACGCAGACGGCCAGCGCCAATGCGCAGAGGGCCAGGCACTTTGCCATCCGTTTGCGGCTCATGCGTTGTGCTCCCGGCTGGCGAGGTAAGCAGCGGGGCCGCTCTGGTACAGGTCGCCGCCGTGGGTGTCCAGCAGGACCGTCAGCGGGAAGTCCTTAACCACCAACTTACGCACCGCCTCACAGCCGAGGTCCGGCCACGCGATGATCTCACAGCTCTGCACACTGCCGGCCATCAGGGCACCGGCCCCGCCGATGGCGGCCAGATAGACCGCGCCGTTTTTGACGACGGACTGCTTGACGGCATCGGTGCGCTTGCCCTTGCCGATCATGCAGGCCAGTCCCAGATCCAACAGCCGCGGCGTGTAGGCGTCCATACGGCCCGAGGTCGTGGGGCCTGCCGCGCCGATGGCACAGCCCGGGCGCTCCGGCGTGGGTCCGACGTAGTAGATGGCCGCGCCCTCAATGGGGAACGGCAGCGGCTCGCCCTTGTCCAGCAGCTCCATCATGCGGGCGTGGGCGGCGTCACGGGCGGTGTAGACCACGCCCGACAGCAGCACGGTGTCCCCTGCCTTCAGCGGCGCAAGGTCCTGCTTGGAGAGGGGCGTTTTCAGTACATATTGCATCGTTGCGCCTCCTTACAGCGTGCGGCTGGCGCGGCGGGTGACGTGGCAGCTGATGTTGACGGCCACGGGCAGGCAGGCCACATGGGTGGGCTTTTGCTCAATGGCAACCTCCAGACAGGTCGTGGCACCGCCAAAGCCCTGCGGGCCAAAGCCTGTGGCATTGATGGCGTCCAGCAGCTCCTTTTCCAGCGCTGCATAATACGGGTCGGCGTTGGGTTCGTCCAGCGGGCACAGCAGTGCCTTTTTGGCCAGCGCTGCGCAGTGGTCGAAGCTGCCGCCGATGCCGATACCCAGCACAATGGGCGGGCAGGGGTTGGCTCCGGCCTGCTCCACCGTGTCAAGCACGAATTTTTTCACGCCCTCGACGCCGTCGGCTGGCTTGAGCATGGCAAGGCGGCTCATGTTTTCACTGCCCGCGCCCTTGGGGGCGACGGTGATTTTGCAGCCGCTGCCCGGCACAAGATGCACGGTCAGGAATGCCGGGGTGTTGTCCCCCGTGTTGACGCGCTGCAGCGGGTCGGCGGTGATGGATTTGCGTAAGAATGCTTTCTCGTAGCCGCGGCGCACACCCTCGTTGACGGCATCGGTCAGGTCGCCGTCAATGTGGGCGTCCTGGCCCAGCTCGATAAAGACGCAGGCCATGCCGGTGTCCTGGCAGATGGGCAGGTCTTTCTCTTTCGCAACGCAGAGATTCTGCTGCAATAAGCCCAGTGTCTCCTTTGCCAGCGGCCACGGCTCGGCGGCCTCGGCGGCATCCAGTGCAGCCTTTACGTCGGCGGGCAGCCGGGTGTTGGCCTCGATGCAGAGAGCCTCCACTGCGTCGGTGATGGCGGCGGCGGGAATTTCACGGATGCTCATACGCGCGCCACGCCGCTTTCTCTCGCGGCCTGTGCGACGGCAGCGGCGACGGCATCGGCCACGCGGGGGTCAAATGCCTTGGGCAGGATGTTTTCCTCGTTCAGCTCGTCGTCGGGGATGAGACCTGCGATGGCCTTGGCGGCGGCCATCTTCATCGCGGGGTTGATGTCCCGCGCACGGACGGACAGCGCACCCTTGAAGATGCCGGGGAACGCCAGCACATTGTTGACCTGGTTCGGGAAGTCGCTGCGGCCCGTACCGATGACGCGGACGCCCGCCTGCTTAGCGAGGTCGGGCATGATCTCGGGCGTGGGATTCGCCATGGCGAACACAATCGCGTCCTTCGCCATCGTGGCGGCCAGTTCGGGGGTCAATGCGCCCGCAATCGACGTACCAATGAAGATGTCCGCGTCCCGTATGGCCTCGGCCAGACCGCCGGTCAGCTTGTCGGGGTTCGTCTCCTCGGCCAGCCTGCCCTTGTGGCCTTCAAGGCCCGCGGGGCGGTTCGGGTAGAGGATGCCGTGCTCATCAACGGCGACGATGTTCTTAGCGCCCGCGACCTGCAGCATGTGGATGATGGCCGTGCCCGCCGCACCGGGGCCGTTCTGGACGATCTTGACGTCCTCAATGCGCTTGCCGACGACCTTCAGGGCGTTGAGCACACCCGCCAGCACGATGATGGCCGTGCCGTGCTGGTCGTCGTGGAACACGGGGATGTCGAGGTCACGCTCGAGTTCGGCTTCGATTTCAAAGCACTCGGGGCTGCGGATGTCCTCCAGGTTGATACCGCCGAAGGTCGGGGCAATGGCCTTGACCGCAGCGATGACCTCCTCCTTCGTCTTGGCGTTCAGGCAGATGGGGAACGCATCGACGCCGCCGAACTCCTTGAACAGGACACACTTGCCCTCCATGACCGGCAGACCGGCCTCGGGGCCGATGTTGCCCAGACCCAGCACGGCAGTGCCGTTCGTGACGACGGCGACAGTGCGGCCCTTCATCGTGTAGGTGTAGACGTCATCGGGGTTTGCCTTGATCTTGCGGCACGGCTCGGCCACGCCGGGGGTATAGGCGGTGGACAGCGCGTCGCGGTCCTTGCATTCGCAAAGGCTCTGCACGGCGATCTTGCCGGGGAACTTGCTGTGGAGCTCCAGAGCAGCTTTGTTGTAGTCCATGGGGATACCTCTCCTTTATATAGTTTTACTTTCCGTAATGGTGCTCGGTAGGGGCCGGACATGTCCGGCCCGCAGCCTTGCCGCCACATCGCTATGGATTTTACGTTGAGGGCAGGGCATGCCCTGCCCCTACAGGGTTGCTTCTTTTATTCGTGGTGTACCGGCGCATAGTCCGGTTCCAGCTTTATGACACAGAAATGGTCGGGCCACTTGGCCTGTACGGCATTGCGCAGGGCATTGACGAGCTTGACGCCCCGGTGCTGTTTGTCGGTCATGTACTCAGCAGGGACGGCACAGTCAAAAATCACGTTCGTATGTGTCGGGCCGGGCACAATGCGCAGGTCGTGGATGTTGGCCAGCGGCGCGAGCTCCTCGACCTCACGCTGCAGAAACGCCTTCAGCTCGTCCGCGTGGGGGTCACCGGTCACGACGGGGTCAAAGTGGATCGTCGCGATCAGCCCGTCCTCCACAAGCAGGTCCCGCTCAATACGGTCAATGACATCGTGGCTGCGCATAACGTCGTCCTTAGCGTCCATTTCCAGATGGAAGCTGACCAGGCGGCTGCCGGGGCCGTAGTCGTGGATCATCAGATCGTGCACGCCGAGCACGCCGGGATAGCTCAGGGCCTTTTTCTCGATATGCTCGACCAAATCCGAGTCAGGCGCTGCACCCAGCAGCGGATTGATGGTGTCTTTGACGAGCATTGCACCGCTGTACAAAATGAACGCCGCCACACCGATACCCATCAGTCCGTCAATGCGGGCAAAGCCGGTGAGCTTTGTCAGAATCGTGGCTGCCAGAACCGCTGCCGTCGTGATGACATCGTTGCGGGCATCGGCGGCGGTGGCCAGCAGCGTTTCCGAGTCGATGGCCGTGCCGATCTGCCGGTTCAGCCTGCTCATCCAGAGCTTGACGAGGATGGACGCAAGCAGTACTGCAACCATGAGCCAGCTGAAAGCGACCTCCGTCGGGTGCAGAACCTTGGCAAAGCTCTCCTTCAAAAGCTCCACGCCGATGACCAGGATCATGACAGAGACCGCCAGCCCGGCCAGATACTCATACCGGGCATGGCCGTAGGGATGCTCCGAGTCCGCCGGGCGCGCGCCGAGCCTGAAGCCGACGAGGCTGACGATATTGGAGCTGGCATCGGAGAGGTTGTTCATGCCGTCGGCGGTGATGGCAACGCTGCCGGTCAGTACACCGACGGCGATCTTGCCGCCCGCCAGCAGTAGGTTACACACCACGCTGACGATGCAGGCCAGGTTTCCGTAGGCCGTGCGGACGGCGCGATCCGCGGTGCTTTTATAATTTTTGACGAAAGTCCGTATTAAAAGCTGAATCAGTGGGAATGCCCCCCTTTTTTAGAAAAAGACAGACCTTGTAAGGGTCTGCCTTTTGGTTGGTTATAAGTTCTTGCCTCCTCTGGGAGGGGGCCAAGGGAAAAAATTACTTCCGCACGATGCAGGCATCGCGCTCGGGGCCGACGGAGATATACTTGATCTTGCAGCCGACCAGCTCCTCCAGACGTGTGACATAGTTCTGAGCAGCCTGGGGCAGGTCCTCAAACCTGCGCACGCCGGTGATGTCGCAGTGCCAGCCGGGCACGGTCTCGACAACGGGCTGGGCGTCGTCCAGCGTCTTGCCCATGGGGAAGCGGGTAGTCGTGCTGCCGTCGGTCAGCTTGTAGGCGGTGACGATGGGCACTTCCTCCATGTAGTCGAGGACGTCCAGCAGGGTCAGGGCCAGTTCATCGCAGCCCTGGCACTGCACGCCGTAGCGGCTTGCCACAGCGTCGAACGGGCCGACGCGGCGGGGACGGCCCGTGGCAGCGCCGTACTCATGGCCGTGCTCACGCAGCACGTCCTTTTCCGCCTCGGTCATAGCCAGCTCCGTGGTGAAGGGGCCCTCACCGACGCAGGAGGAATAAGCCTTCATAATGCCGATGGAGAGGTTCAGCTTGTGGCCCGGGATGCCCGCACCGATGGGTGCATAGGCGGACACGGTGTTGGAGGAAGACGTGTAAGGATAGATGCCGAAGTCGATGTCACGCAGAGCGCCCAGCTGGGCCTCGAACATGATCTTCTTGCCCTCGCGGTCAGCCTTGTCCAGATAGTCGCCCACATCGCAGATGTAGGGGGCAAACAGCTTGGAATATTTCTCGCACCAGGCCCACATCTCGTCAACGCTGACAGGCTTCTGGCCGTAGATCTTCTCCATGGTCAGGTTCTTGGACTCGACGATGGTCTCCAGGCGTTTCCTGACACCGGCGTCCATGTGGACGAGGTCGCCCATGCGCAGGGTCTTTTTCATGTACTTGTCGCCGTAGCTGTAGGCGATGCCGCGCTTGGTGGAGCCGAACTGCGCGCCGGTCTTGGACAGGCGCTCCTCCTCAAGGCCGTCCTGTGCGACATGGAACGGCATGGTGATGGTCGCACGGTCAGAGATTTTCAGGTTTTTGGGGCTGATCTCAACACCCTTCTCGGTCAGGGAGGCGATTTCCTTCTCGAGGTGCTCGGGGTCGATGACCATGCCGCCGCCCATAACGCAGACAACGTCGGGGCGCAGAATGCCGGAGGGAATCAGGTTCAGGACGAATTTGCCGCGCTCGTTCTTGACGGTGTGGCCTGCATTGTCGCCGCCCTGATAGCGCGCAACAATGTCATAGTCCTGGCTGAGCAGGTCGACCATGCGGCCCTTGCCCTCGTCGCCCCAGTTGATGCCGGTAATGGAAGTAAGCATACGTTTCTACCTCTTTTGTAAGTAAATAGGCATTTCAGCCTTTTCCGGAATCTCCGGGATCCGCTGCCGTCCTGTATTATACCATATTTGTCAAGAGAATACTATAGCTGTTTTGTACAAGATTCAAATGTTTTCGTTGGCGCAGTTGCAGGGGCAGATCAATGCTTAGAGAGCTTCGCATACTCGGCATAGGGGATCTTTGCGCCGTCCGCAGTCTGGACATAGGTGCTGTCAAGCTGCTGTTTGAAGGCCGCGCGCATATCGGCCAGATACTCCTTGCGCAAAGCGTCGCGCTCGGCGGTCTCACGCTCGGTCAGACCGATGGCCTTGGCCTTTTTTGCCAGCGCGTTGATGCGGTCAATTTTGGATTTTTCCATGGTGTATGTCTCCTTGTTGTTTGTTTTTTACCATTATACCACATTTTCACAGCAATTTCATTTTACTTTTCCGAAAAATCGTGTATAATAAGAAAGTATGCAATTTTGAAAAAGACAGGAGAATTCCATGAAACTGAAGAATTTCCGCCGTGTGGCAGCCCTTGGCATGGCTGTCGGCATGACTGCTGTGCTTGCGGCCTGCGGCAATACCGCTGACACCGCTTCCTCCGAGGCCGCTGAATCTACCGCCGAGACGGCTGACACCGCCGAGAAGGCCAGCGCTGAGACCGCGGACGCCGAGTACGCCTATCTGGCTGATTTCAGCTTTTCCGATGCGTTTGACGAGAACGGTTATCTCAAGGGCGTGACCGCCACCGATTATGTCACCCTGCCCGACGACTACGCGGACATCACGATCAGCGCCGACCTGGGCCAGGTCAGCGACGACGACATCAATGATTACATTGATTCCAACGTGCTGTCCAACTTTGCGACCACGAATGAGGTCAAGGACCGCGCAGCCGCGGACGGCGATACGGTCAACATTGACTATGTAGGCCGCATCGACGGCGTTGCTTTCGACGGCGGTGACACCAAGGGCAGCGGCGCTGACCTGACTTTGGGCAGCGGCACCTACATTGACAACTTTGAAGATCAGATCGTCGGCCATACCCCCGGCGAGACTTTTGACGTCACAGTCACCTTCCCCGAGGATTACGGCAATGAGGACCTGAACGGCAAGGAAGCCGTCTTTGAGACGACCCTGAACTACATCAAGGAGTCCGTCACCCCCGAGCTGACCGACGACTGGGTCAAGGAAAATCTCGGCGAGAGCATGAGCCTGAACAGCGTCGATGAGCTGAAAGCCTTCGTCAAGTCCACGATGCTCTATGACAACCAGGCCAGTGACGTTTACACCGACCTGCATGACAAGGCCAGCTACGCGGACGAGCTGCCGCAGACTGCGCTGGACTACTACCGCGATGTGCTGCTGTACCGCATTTACACCAACGCCCAGAAATACGGCACCGACATGAACACCCTGCTTTCCTCCGGCATGATGGGCAGCAGCTATGACAGCGTGGATGCCTATCTGGCAGATGCCAACGACAGCATCAAGTCCATCACCCAGCAGGCCCTGCTGATGCAGGCCGTGGCCGAGAAAACGGGCTTCAAGTGCGACACCGCCACCATGAACGCTGACTTTGGCCGCTACTACGGCACCACCGACCCGAGCCAGTATGTCTCCGCCTATGGCGAGAACTACATCAAGATGAACGTTCTGCAGAGCGACGTCATGCAGAACCTGATCGACAACGTCAAGTACGAATAAGCGGTAAGCGCCGCCGCACTCCCGGTTTTGCACCGGGAGTGCTTTTTTGTTGCTTTTTGCGGGGGAAACCTTTATAATAAAGGTATTCTGAACAAGGAGTCCTTCCCTATGCCTCTTATCATCCCGAAAGACCTGCCTGCTTACGAGGAATTGCAGCAGGAAAATGTATTTGTCATGCACCAGGAGCGCGCGATGAGCCAGCATATCCGCCCGCTGCGCATCCTGATTTTAAACCTGATGCCGACCAAGATCGTGACCGAGACCCAGCTGGCCCGCCTGCTGGCAAACAGCCCTTTGCAGGTGCAGGTCACCTTTTTGCAGACGGCGACCCACAGCACGACCCACACCGCGCCCGAGCACATGAAGGCGTTCTACAAGACGTTTGACGAGATCAAAAACGAGCGCTTTGACGGCATGATCATCACCGGCGCGCCGATTGAGGACCTGGACTACGAGGACGTTGACTACTGGGACGAGCTCTGCCGCATCATGGACTACACCAAGGAGAACGTCTACTCCACCATCCACCTGTGCTGGGGTGCGCTGGCGGGGCTGTACTACCACTTCGGCATCCCCAAGGTGCATCTGGACAAGAAGATGTTCGGCGTGTTTGAGCATCGTGTGACACGGCCTTCCAACCCGCTGGTGCGCGGCTTCGACGAGGTATTCTACGCCCCGCACAGCCGCTGGGCCGGGCTGGACCGCGCCGCCATCGACGCCTGCGGCGACCTGCGCATTCTGGCCGAGAGCGACATTGCCGGGCCGATGCTGCTTTCCACCGAGTCCGGGCGGCAGATCTTTGTCATCGGCCACCCCGAGTACGACAAATATACGCTGGACAGGGAGTATAAGCGCGATGTGAAGGCCGGCAAGCCCATCAACATCCCGTGCAACTACTACCCCGACGACGATCCGAGCCGCGACCCGCTGTTCCGCTGGCGCGCCCACGGCTACCTGCTGTACACCAACTGGCTGAACTACTACGTCTACCAGGATACCCCGTATGATTTGAACCATTTGGAAGCACTGGAAAAATAAGGCAATACCTGATTTTAGGAGACCACCCATGCCCACCATTTCCGCCTGTATTGTGGCGTATTGCGATTATGAGGAAGTCTGCGCCGCGGTGCGCAGCATCCTGCACTTTACCACCGCGCCGGATTTTACACTGTACATCGTCGATAATGCCAGCCCCGACGGCTGCGGCAAGCAGCTGGCCGACACCGATTGGGCCGACCCCCGCGTGCAGGTGCTCTGCCTGCCGGAGAACGTCGGCTTTGGCCGCGGCCATAACGCCGTGCTTGGTAAACTGCATAGCAGCGTGCATTTTATCTTAAACCCCGACATTGTTCTGACCGGGGATATTTTGCAGCCGATGGCCGAATGGCTGCTGGCCCAGCCCGGCGCGGCCATGGCCACCCCGCAGCTGCACTACCCCGACGGCCGCTTGCAGCACCTGCCCCGGCGCAAGCCCACGCCCTGGCTGCTGCTGGCCCGCCAGCTGGCACCAAAGTTCGGTGGAGTGTTCAAAAAAGCCGACGACCACTACACCATGCAGGACGAGGATTTGACCGTGCCCCGGCGCATTGAGTTCTGCACCGGCAGCTTTATGGCTGTGCGCACCGACGTGCTGCAAAAAATCGGCGGCTTTGACCCTGCCTACTTTATGTATGTCGAGGATGCCGACCTGACCCAGAAAGTCCTGCGGGAGGGCACCGTCTGGCTGGCCCCTCAGTTCCACGCCGTCCACGCCTGGCACCGCGCCCCCATGCGGGATGCGGGCAAGTTCAAAATGCAGCTTGTCAGCATGGGGCGGTACTTCAAAAAATGGGGCTGCGGGAAAGGGAGCGTCTAAAGGCTCCCCTCAAAGGGGAGCCTTTAATGAGTACCCCTTGACAAACCTTCTCCCCTATGCTACAGTAAATATATCGCAAGGCCGCTGACCGACGGGATATTGTGGGGCTTACCACAGGGGACGCGGCGTTATCACTTGCCTTTTAAGCCGACCGTCTGGGCTGCATACACTGGAGTATGGTGTGTGCAGCCCTTTATTGTTTTTACAAAAACGGAGGAATCGTACAATGTTGAGCGACATCGAAATTGCCCAGGCCGCCAAAATGCAGCCCATCACCGAAATCGCCGCCAATCTGGGCCTGCAGGGCGAGGACGTCATCCCCTACGGCCACTACAAGGCCAAGCTGAACCACAAGCTGGCCAAGGCTGACAAGCCAGAGGGCAAGCTGATCTTAGTCACCGCCATCAGCCCCACGCCCGCGGGCGAAGGCAAGACCACGACGAGCGTCGGTCTGGCGGACGCCATGAACGCGCTGGGCAAAAAGACGATGCTCTGCCTGCGTGAGCCGTCGCTTGGCCCCGTGTTCGGCATCAAGGGCGGCGCTGCCGGCGGCGGCTATGCTCAGGTCGTGCCGATGGAGGACATCAACCTGCACTTTACCGGCGACATCCACGCCATCGGCGCGGCCAACAACCTGCTGGCTGCCATGATCGACAACTCGATCCAGCAGGGCAACCCGCTGAACATTGACCCCCGCCGCATCACCTGGAAGCGCTGCATGGACATGAATGACCGCCAGCTGCGGTTCATCGTGGACGGCCTCGGCGGCAAGGTCAACGGCACCCCGCGTGAGGACGGCTTTGACATCACCGTTGCCAGCGAGGTCATGG
>ERZ837380.4994-NODE-4994-length-10569-cov-2.787807_pt1 | contig 10569 bp, 6 predicted proteins | sample MGYA00519685_ERZ837380 | MGnify/ENA primary metagenome ERZ837380 (study PRJEB31850, sample SAMEA3708817) | human gut metagenome | biome: human gut; feature: human-associated habitat; material: faeces | place: China | collected 2014 ...
TGGTACCCGACGGCGCTCCTTTGGGCAGAACGCGAGGTTTGGTACCCGACGGCGCGCATTTGCTGGCAGAATAGCGGGCTTTGGTATCTTTTCGTGGCAAGATGGCCGATTTGGTACCCGGCCTTTAGCAAGATCGGCGGTTTGGTATCCGAGAAAGCGCGTTGTCGTTTTTGTGACCTGGGGTTTCTTCGGCCCGTGGGTACCAAATCGGCGAAGTTGGCTTGAAACGGGGAACCAAACCGCCTCTTTTGTCAGCGACAGGGGCGCGACGGCCCCGTGCGGTACCAAACCACCTCATTTTGCCAGCGGAAGGGGCGATCGCCCCGCGCGGCACCAAACCGCTCGATCCGAGAAATGCTTAGCGGGACGCTCAGCGATGATGCTACAATGGCGGCATTGGCATTGATGGGTTGCGCGGGGCACCGCGCCAGTCGCCGTTGCCGAAGACGCGCGGCTGAGGGGAATAGGGGTGTGACTCCCCTGCTCTACCAGGAACCGTAAAAGCCGATGGGGCATTCGCTCGCCTTCGAAACCGGTCCCACGCCTTCTACAGGCTCGGGCAACGCGGCGCGAGAAGGCGATGGCGGGCACGCCAAATGGCCCAGAAGACGCGAAGTCGGAACACCTGCTCATCGCACGACAGCCCTGGAAGTAGGTGATTCCGCATGGTCGGAAACCCCCGCGTGCGCTCGGCGTACGCCCCTCAGCCGTGGTCACGGCGACTCTTATCCCTGTTCCTTGCCTTAGCGCTCGCCCTCACCCTCACGCCCTTGCCGGCCTGGGGCGACGAGACCGGCGACGCGCCGACGGAAGCCCTCGCGTCCAAGGCGTTTGCAGACAGCGCCACGACAAGCGAAGCACCCGAAACGGAGCCGCAAGCGAGCGACGAAGGAGCCACCTTCAGCGATTCGTCTTTCGTGACAATTACGAAAGACAGCGCGCCCACCAAGCCCAACCCCTATTCGGTCAACAATGGTATGAAACCCGGACTGACCTTGCATGCAACAGCATGGGCAGACAAGAATGCTCTTCTGCAACCTGGTGATTCCTGGAGCTACCAATGGTTTGTCGGGGACAAGAACGGCTCTAGCATCGATCTAGATTCCTTCATTCCCCTTGAAGGCGCCACGGAATCGGCGCTCACCCTCACTAACAACCTCTGCTCGGAATACGAGGGAAAATATCTGCGCGTCCAAATCACCTCAAACGAAACGGTCATCAGCGGGCCCAAGAAGGCGACAAAGTACACTTCGGACACGGCCTGCGGCCCAATCATAACCCCGGAGGCCCCCGTTAAACAGATCAAGCTCGATTACGTTCTGCTTTCATGGAATGGGAGCGGGTTTGGCAACGAACTGGAAAGCGTTCCCGATTGCAATGAGGGAGATACACTCGAAGCCTGCGCTTACAGCTTCGAGGATCCTTATACTCTTTATGGAGCTTCGGATGTTGTCTTCTCCTGGCAGGTAAGCGATTCGCCGTACGGCACCTTCGAAGAAGTGGCCCAAGGGGCGTCGTTCGTTGTTGCAGAAGACTTCGTCGGGCGCTATCTCAAGGTCGTTGCTACAGCGAAGAACGGCGTTCCTGGCAGCAGCACCTGTGAAACTGAACCAGGAAAAGTCCTGCCGCAAGGCGTGGCGACGCTTTACCGAGTGAGCATCCTGAATGCGTCGCCTTCGAAAGAAGTTGGATGCACGCTGCAGGCCCAGGCCTATAAGGGCGACTATTGGAACAACGCTCCTCTTAACACGGGCGTTGAATACACCTGGCGCTGGTCGGCTGAAAAGCCGGGTGGCGCCGGCTTCAGCGACAGCAGCTGGCACGTCATCGAAGGCGCAACGGAATCGAGCTTCACCGTACCCGACTCCCTCGAAGGCTGTTGGGTATCGGTGACGGCGTGCGCGGGCGACAACACGGTGGCCTCCGCGAACACGTCAGCTGCCGGTCCCTTCCGAAAGGCCGGAGCGCGCGAACTGTACTATGCCGCCCTCGACCAGACGCCAGAAGACGACAACTTCATTTTCTGGTCCGGGCGCACCATTGGCGTAACGGCGCGCGAGACCTCCGCTGCTGGCACTGCCGGCGCGTATCTATCACCCGACCAGCTTACCTATACCTGGTACATCGCCGACGCTTGGGACGGAGAATATGTCGAGGTCGCCGACGAGAACGTGCATAAGGCCTCTTTCGTCATTCCCGATTCCTATGTGGGGAAACACCTGAAATGTCTGGTTTCCGCCGGCTTCAACACTCTGGAAGCCGGCCCCATGCGCAAGGCCGTAGCCCAAGGCGAAGCCGTTGAGTCCGTTGACCCCACGCCGCCCCAGCCAGATGAGACGAAGTCGGCTACGGTGACTGCTCGGATTGTCGGCGTCTCACCACACGCTGTGGGAGATACTTATCAAATGGTGGATTGGGTGCCTTCTCGCGAGTATGTCGTGGCGGATAGCACGAAGACTTCCGCGTGGGACATCTTTGCCGACCTTCTCGACGAAGCGGGGTACTTCTATAGTCTTGACGGAGGTTGCCCTTACTCGATCACGACCCCCGACCGCAGCCAAACCCTGGCTATGAGCGCTAGTGCGCCCTGGTCGTACTGGTCGTTCCTTATCAACGGAGAATATGCTGACGTTATGGCCAGCGGGCACCATCCTCAAGACGGAGATGTGCTGGAGTTGGTTTATGTAGATGCAACGGGAGCTGCCGCAGCACCCGACATCGCGGTGAAGCCCAACGCGCCCGCAGCGGAATGGGCAGCGGATTGGGGATCCTTCGGCGCAGCTACGGGAGCGCCGATAGCGGTTGATTCCACGCTGGGCAGCTTGCCGTCGCGGTGGACGTACGATTTTGCCCAGGGCGGCTATGCCTCGTGGTCGGAGCCGGTGGTGGCCGGCGGGTTCGTGTTCTTCGCTACCGGTTCGCGGCTCCTGAAGCTTGACGCAAGCACGGGCGCGGTGGTGGCCGAAGCGCCGCTAGCAGACGGCACGGCCTACGGGTGCCGGCCCATTTACGCGAAGGGTCTGGTGGTGGTGCCACTGAACAACGGGCGCTTGCAGGCGCTTTCGGCCCTCACGTTGCAGACGCGGTGGCTCACCGAGGCGCTGCCGGCAGCGGTGCAGGAGGTGGCCTCGGGGTCTGAAGGCGGGGCTGCATCGGTCACCTATGATCAGCAGGGGCTTTCCACCCTCACCGTGAGCGGCGACTACCTGTACGCCTTCACGGCAGCAGCCGACTGGTCGCAAACCTACGAGGGCTGGGCGCTGTGCGTGAACGCAAGCACCGGCGCCATCCGCTGGATGAGGCAGAACGCCGATGCTGGCTACTACTGGTCGGGAGCGGCTTCAGTGGGCGATTACCTAGTGGTGGCAGGGGACGATGGCGTGCTGCGAGCCGTTTCGGCTGCTTCGACAGACGGAGAGCCGGCGGCGACTCTCGCGCTGGGTGCCCCCGTGCGTTCGACCGTGGTGACCGTCGACGGGTTCGCCTACGTGGTCACGGCCAACGGCACTCTGCACAAGGTGTCGGTCGGGGCCAATGGAGCGCTGACACAGGTAGGGGCCGTATCGTTTGGCGACTACTCAACTTCTACGCCCACCTTTGCCAATGGCGTGTTGTACGTGGGTGGAAGTCGCGCGCACCAAGGGCTGCTCGCCGCCATCGATGCCGATTCGCTGAACGTGTTGGCTACTGTAACCGCCGCAGATGGAGCTCCATTGCCCGGCGAGGTGAAGAGCACTCCTCTTCTCTTGCGTGACGAAAATGGCGTGGTGGCGCTGTTCACCTGCAACGGCGCGGGCGGCGAATGGCCGAACTACACTTCGGGAGGCGGCGTGTACGCCTACCGGCTGGGCAACGCTGAGGCGCAGCTGGTGTACGACCCACCAGCGGGACTGCACAACTACGCCATGGCCTCGGTGGCCTATGGCGGCGCGGGCACGTTCTATTACGTAAACGATTCGGGCACCTTGTTCGCCCTGGACTTGTCCGACCAGCCGCTTCCACAGCGGCCGGGTGACAAGCCCACAAACCCTGAAACGCCAGACAACCCGACAAAGTCGGAGAACCCCGTCAAACCGGGAACCAGCAACAGCACGAGCACCGGCAACGGCCAAGGAAGCGGCAGCGGCGCCGGATCGGGCATTCGCCCGAAAGGAAGCACCTCAAGCCGCGCGCCCTTCAGCACCACCCTCTCCCTTGGGTCGGCCCGTACCGACGCGGTAGAGGAAACCGATGCGGCGGTCGGCGCAACTCCTGCAACCGAGGCGGCCGAAACCGTGGCGGACAGTCCGGTACCCCTGACCGACGTCAGCGGCATGAATGTCAACCGCACGGACACCGATACAGGTGCAACCGTCGGCAGCGAGCCCGACGCCGCAAGCACCAACCAGGTTCCCGCCGCCACGCTCGCGCTGCTTTCCACCGCCGGCCTGGCCGCAGCGCTCTACCTCGTTCTAAGCGCCCGCAAGCGCCGGGAGGAAGACGGCGATCATGCCTGATAAATCTACCAACACAACCCCGCGCCCATCCGCTTCCAATGGGCGCGGGACCCTGGGCAGCACCCCTCTCGCAGCTTCGCTCGAGCCGACCTCGTCCCCAGACACCCGGCCCACGAGCGCGGTCGGCCAGCCCGGCGCCGCGATGGCCGACGGAGCCAGAGAAGAATGCACACGAGAAACTCGATCTCGACGGCGGCTTTTTGCCGGAGCCGCCCTGGGCGCCATCTCCTTGGCTGGCCTGACGCTCTCGTTGCTCTTGCTGGTCGCACCTGGGATTCTGCCGGGCACAGGGGGCGCTTTTCCCGAAGGTGAGGCGTCTTCCACCCAGAGCCTCTTCGCCGGAGGGTTCGGCGGCGAAGACGGCGCGGACAGAGACGGTGCAGGCACCGAGGGCGCCTTCGGAGACGCCGCGTCCGTCAATGATGAGACCGGGGCTACCTCCGATGGAGCAGGCACCGCCGACGCCTCAACAGCTGCGCCTTCTGCAAATGGTGCAGCCGCAGACAACAGCTCCGAGGGCAACGGGCGCGGCGATTCGCGCGCCTCTGCAGGGAGCGCCAACGCCGCCAATGGATCCTCCTCCGGAAGCAGTGCAGGAGCCGGAGACGACCGCAACTCCGGAGGTTCGGCCGACGCGCCTTCAGCCTCCTCACCTTCCTCCTCTTCGGGTGCGTTGGGCTCATCAGACGCAAGCCCCTCCCCTGCCCCGGCCTCTATCGCCGTGTCCGTCGTCGTCGACAGCTCCGCTGCCGCGAGCCTGGGCTTTCCCGCCACTATGGCTTCCGCCACGCTGAAGCTGCCCGAGGGCGCCACGGCCGACGACGCCCTCGCGGCCACGGGGCTTTCCCTGGAGGGCTCATCCTCCTATGTGTCGGCCGTAAATGGCCTGGCCGAGAAGATGATGGGCGGCACCAGCGGGTGGACCTACACTGTTAACGGCACCATGCCCATGACGGCCGCAAGCAACTACATCCTCCACGAGGGCGATGCTGTTCGCTGGGTCTACGTGAGCTAGCGACCGAGCTAGCAACCCATCCTTGTGCAAGCTGAGGAATGCGCCTTGTGGTACCCGCGAAAAGATCGTTGGCCTAAGCGCCTTCGCCGTCTGCGCGATCAAAAGAATACACACGATCACAGAAGTTCTGCACAAGCGCGCGATTATGGCTGATGAACATGAAGGCCATGCCGTAATCGCGTTGCAAGCGCTCAAGCAAGTCCATTATGCGCGCTTGCACGGTTACATCCAAAGCGCTCGTGCATTCATCGCAAATGATGAGTTTCGGATTGCTAATGATGGCTCGCGCGATAGCTGCACGCTGGCACTGGCCGCCAGACAGCTCAAAAGCACGCTTGCTCGCCACGGCGGGATCGAGCCCCACTTCGCATAGCGCCTTGTCCACCAGCATCTTGCGATCAACCTTTTCGAATTGGGGGTGATACGCAATGCCCTCCGCTACGGCACGGCCAATGTTCATATGAGACGAAAACGACGCCTCAGGATTCTGGAAAACCATCTGCATGCTCAGCCACGCACGATAGGCAGCACGCTTCTGGGCACGCGTCGTGCTCTCGTGCTGCACTCGTGTAACCCCGTTGAAGGCAACCGTACCAGAGTCGGCTGTCTCAAGCCCAGCGATGATGCGCGCAAGCGTGCTCTTCCCGCTGCCGCTACGTCCGACGATACCCACCTTCTCGCCGGCGTCGATTTCAAGCGAAACGTCACGCAAAACCGCTTCGCCCTTTTGCGCAAATGTCTTATTCAAACCCCTTGCTACAAGAAGCATACATCCCCCTTGCCTTCTGGCATAGCGGGAATAGCCGCTATGAGCTCGCGCGTGTAGGGATCTTGAGGGTGATTCATCACCTGGTCAACCGGGCCTTCTTCGCGAATGACTCCCTGCCGCATGACCACCATATAGCTGGCAAGCGAGGCCACCACATCTATATCGTGGCTGACAAGCAGAATCGCCAAGCCCTCGCGTTCGTTCAAGTCTCGCAAGAGGTTCACCACCCGCGTCTGGGCGTCCCCGTCGAGCGCGCTCGTCGGCTCATCTGCTAGAAGAAGCGATGGAGAACCTGCCAAGGCAAAAGCCAAGGCCACACGCTGGCACATACCCCCCGAAAGTTCAGAGGGCAGCGCCCCTAAAACTCGTTCGATGTCGTCAAAGCCCATACGGCGCAGAAGCGTGCGCTCGAGCACCTCGTTCACGCACCCGAAATGAGCACGCAGCACTTCGTCGAACTGCTGTTTGACAGTGAACAGCGGATCAAGCGACTGCTCGCCGTTTTGGAACAGGTACGCCAGCTTCGTCCCACGCAACCGGTTCATCTGCTTGCGCCGAGCATGGGTGATATCGACGCCTTCGAACACAATAGAGCCGCCCTCAACGGCAGCCGTCGGCGAAAGCAGATGCGCGACCGCCCGCAGTAGCGTGCTCTTTCCCGAGCCGCTTTCTCCCACAATGCCCACGATCTGCCCCGCGCACACCGCAAGAGAAACGCCGCGCAAGGCCTGAGCGCCCCCGAAGGAAACACTCAGGTCCTGCACGTCCAACGCTATGTCGGTGCCGTTACGCAACGTCAGCATCAACCGTCACAAAATAGTACTCGGAAGGCGAGGCATCCAAGCCCGATACGCCGGGATCAGCGATAACGGACGCATCGGTGTTCGCGAAGAAGATACAGGGCACATCATCCAGCACGATTTGGGCGATCTGGCGCGCAAGCTCATTGCGCTCGTCGATGTCGTACGTGGCATTCAGCTGGTCGATCAGCGCATCAACCTGCGGATTCGAGTACTTTCCGAGGTTGCTCGAGGCATCGGTGGCGAAGCACTGTTTGGCAAAGTACGCAGCATCCCCAGTAGGAGCCATGGCCATGCTGTTGAAAACCATATCAGGATCATCTTTCGCGAAGGTCTCGGCGTCTTCAATGAAGTAGTCGATCGGCACAATGTTCAGCTTAATGCCTGCCTGACCCAGCTTAGATTGCATGTCATCGGCCAGCTGAGTGAAGCGCTCGTAGTTGGTGCACGTGTACAGGTTGATTTCAATCGGCTTGCCATTCAGCTCACGCACGCCGTCGCCGTCGCCGTCGGTGATGCCGGCATCTTCGAGCGTCTGCGCCGCAGCCTCAACGCTGCACTCGCTTACGTTCACCTTCAGGCCTTCGGTGCCTCCGAACGGCAGCGTGGCACTGTAGACGCCCCACGAAGGAACAGATGAATCCTGGCAGATGACCTTCGCGTAGCCGTCGCGATCGATGCAGTAGGCCACGGCCGTGCGCACGGCATCGTTTTGAATAACCTCATGCTGCATGTTCATGCGGATGAAGTCGGCACGCGAGGTGGTACGGCTGAACACCTGGTAATCGCCCTGCGCCAAAGTTGCCCGCGCAGACGCCGACGGCATAGCGATAGCATCGATTTCACCGTTCTGCATTGCCATGGTAAGCGTGTTGTCGTCGGTGAAGGAGGTGAGCGTCACGCGATCGAGCTTCGGCGTGCCGTCCCAGTACGTCTCGTTGGGCTCCATGACGATATGATCTTCGGCAACAAATTCGACCTTCTTGTAGGGGCCCGTGCAGGGCGTGTCGTTCGCATAGTCTATGCCATCGCCCACGTAGTACACGCACAGTAGCGGGTCGCACAGAATATTCTCGATGCCGGGAACTTTTTCGGAAGTCACCAACGAAAGCGTCTGGCCATCGGCAGTCATTTCGTCAATTGCCAACGTCTCGGCGCCTCGGCTGTTCTCGGTATAGGTGCGCTCCCATGCCGCCTTAACCGCTGCAGCATCCACCGGCTCGCCGTTAGAGAACGTGACGCCTTCGCGAATCTTCAACGTCCAGTGCTGGCCGTCATCTCCCTCAATGCTCGCGGCCAGCAACGGCTCGGCCGTCAAATCGTCGCTCACCTTGAACAGGGTTTCCGCGATGCCGTAGTAGCACAGATACCAGCTATCCCAGTCGGCTGCCGGATCCATGCTTTCGGCATAGAAATAGGTGGTAGAGCCAGCATGCAGCTCTTTGGTCGCCGGAGTCGCTGCAGCATCATTGGCCGCAGTTGAGCTGTTAGCGGCGCTCTCTTCGCCCTGGGTGTCCGAGGCAGAGCAGCCGGTCATGCCCGCAGCAAGAGCCACGGCGCATACGCCGGCAACCAGCTTCCTTTTCCAACTGTGTCTTTTCTTCATGAACCTTTACTTCCTTTCCTCATCCTCGTGTTTACCCTGTTTTCCCGATAAACACTCTGATCGAACAGCACTTGTCCCTTGCTCGGAATTCGCACTTTTATCGCGCCGTCTGAGAAAACGGCGCTTCGAAACCGCCTGAGTGCGCACATCGAGCGCATCACGCAAGGTATCGCCAAGTAAATTGAAAAGAACAACAGTTATAAACAGCGCCGCCATAGGCACCAGCATGCACCATAGCGCATACTGGAACGTGGCCTGGGCCTCGGACATCATGGCGCCCCATTCGTTGGTAGGCCGCGCCGGTCCGAGTCCGATAAACGAAAGCCCCGCCATGGTGAGCACGATGTCGCTCATCGAGACAGCGGACAACACCGCAACCTGCCCCGCCATTTCGGGAACGAAGTAACGCATCATGAGGGCTCCTGCCCGCGCGCCGCACATACGAGCAGCGCTCACGCATTCCGATTGTTTGAAGGCAATGGCGATACTGCGAGTCAGGCGCGCATATTGCGTCCAGTACACAGCGGCAATGGCAATGATCATGTTGATTGTGCCTTGCCCCAAGATGCCCGCAATGGCCACCGCCAGCACAAAGCTGGGAAATGCCTGAAATGCCGTGATAACGCGAGAGAGCACGTAGTCGACCGCGCCGCCAAATCCGGCTGCCAACCCAACCGCGCAGCCCACCAAAACTGCCACCGCCATGATGGCAAGGCCCAGAAGAACCGATTCTGATCCACCCGCCAGCGTGCGAGCCAGAACATCGCGGCCCATCGAATCGCATCCGAGCACATGCCCCTCGCTACCTGGCGGTGTCAGGGAAGCCGACAGTTCCGTAGCGTTCACATCAAAGGGAATAGCAAGAGGAAGCAGGATGAGCACTGCGACATACGAAAGCATCACGCCCACCATGACAAAAAAACGCGTACGCGCAGAACCTCTACGCATGACAGCTCTTCTTCCTCAGACGTCGATCGATCAGCTGGTAGGAGGCATCGATCAATGCATTGAGGATCAAATACAAAATGGCCATGACAAGAGCATACGCACCGATAAACGGATAGTCGCGGGCGCTCACTGCCTCGATAGAAGCCAAACCCACGCCTGGCCAATTGAAAATGGATTCCACGATAGCCGATCCGCCCAACAAAAGACCGAACGACACGCCAATCAGCGTGAGCAAAGGCACGCCCATATTCCGCAGCACGTGCACCCACAGAATACGAGCATCACTCACCCCGCGCGCCCGCAATCCATCAACATAAGGAAGTCCCAGCTGTTCAATGGCGCAAGCACGCACCTGCCGCATGAACCATGCGGAAAGAGGCAGCGCCATGGCCAGCGTCGGCATAAGGACACCCGCAAAATCGCGCGTTGCCATGACATCGAACAGATGCAAGCGCACCGAGAACACATAGAGAAGCAAGAGCGCGACGAAAAACGAGGGCAGCGAGTTGAACACATAGGTGACGACGCGCATGACATGGTCAAGCGCTCCGTTGCGCCGATACGCGCACACGAGGCCCAGCGGCACCGAAAGAACAAGAGTGAGCGCAATGGACGTAAATGAAAGCACCAGCGTGTAGGGGATAGCAGACATAAGCATAGCCGAAACTTCGGCACCCGTTCGATAGGATGTGCCCAAATCGCCCTGAAGCACCCGGGAGAGCCAGGAAGTGAACTGCATGATGAAGGGCTGGTCAAGACCTAGTTCCGCGCGCTTGGCAGCCAGCTGCTCCTCGGTGGGAGCCACTCCCATTTCCGCAAATGAATGCACAGCAGCATCCGTGGGAGAAAGATAGGAGAGCACGAAGGCAAGAAGAGTCACGAGAAAGATAACCACCACGGCCCCGCCAAGCACCGCCCCGATCTGCTGAGGTTTC
>ERZ837380.5004-NODE-5004-length-10556-cov-2.658128_pt1 | contig 10556 bp, 9 predicted proteins | sample MGYA00519685_ERZ837380 | MGnify/ENA primary metagenome ERZ837380 (study PRJEB31850, sample SAMEA3708817) | human gut metagenome | biome: human gut; feature: human-associated habitat; material: faeces | place: China | collected 2014 ...
GACCAGGTTAAACATCCTCATAATCTGAGAATGAGTAAGGCCTGGATCTTTAGTGGTATTACTAGCAGAGATACTAATCTGTTCTGGGTTTCTTACTTTCATGCTGATAGCTCCACTCTGAGTTAAAAACTCAGAATAAGCGTCCTGAATAAGAATACTGTCAAAAATCGCTCATTCACGCAATAAGCCGTTGCATTACCGATTTTGACTGTGCTAAGGGATTCTTTCGGTTCAAAGCTTCCCAGCTATGCAAATACGTCCTTGATAGCTGAACGAATATTGGCTTTTTTAATACGCCTTCTCTATGGATTGCTGGTTGATAACAAAATCACTACACTAACGCCGTTCTCAACGGGGTGCCACGCTGCCGCGTGCGCTGAGAAAATACCCGTCGAACCTGATCCGGATAACGCCGGCGAAGGGATTTGAGGCTCCTTCTCAAGTCCTTTGCCACTCTTCTTTGAGGTGCAAAGTGTTAAAAAAATATCTTCCCCTGCTGTTGCTCTGTACAGCACCCGCTTTAGCTAAACCCGTTCTGACTGTTTATACCTACGATTCCTTCGCCGCCGACTGGGGACCTGGTCCGGTGGTCAAAAAAGCCTTTGAAGTCGACTGTAATTGCGAACTGAAACTGGTGGCGCTGGAAGATGGCGTTTCGCTTCTCAACCGTCTACGGATGGAAGGCAAAAACAGTAAAGCCGATGTGGTGCTGGGGCTGGATAACAACCTGTTAGATGCCGCCAGCAAAACCGGGCTGTTTGCTAAAAGCGGTGTGGCAGCGGAAGCCGTTAACGTTCCCGGCGGCTGGAATAATGACACTTTCGTACCGTTTGATTACGGCTACTTCGCCTTCGTCTATGACAAGAACAAAAACCCCGCCACAAAGCCTGAAAGAACTGGTTGAGAGCGATCAAAACTGGCGGGTGATTTATCAGGATCCGCGCACCAGTACACCGGGGCTGGGTCTGTTGCTATGGATGCAAAAAGTCTATGGCGATGACGCCCCACAAGCCTGGCAGAAACTGGCGAAGAAAACGGTCACGGTCACCAAAGGCTGGAGCGAAGCCTACGGCCTGTTTTTAAAAGGTGAAAGCGATCTGGTACTGAGTTACACCACCTCTCCGGCTTATCACATTCTCGAAGAGAAGAAAGATAACTACGCCGCCGCGAACTTCAGCGAAGGTCACTATCTGCAGGTGGAAGTCGCCGCCCGCACCGCTGCCAGCAAGCAGCCGGAGCTGGCGCAAAAATTCCTCCAGTTTATGGTTTCTCCGGCTTTCCAGAATGCGATCCCAACCGGCAACTGGATGTATCCGGTGGCAAATGTCACGCTGCCTGCCGGGTTTGAACAATTGACCAAACCGGCAACCACGCTGGAGTTCACGCCAGCCGAAGTGGCGGCACAACGTCAGGCATGGATTAGCGAATGGCAACGCGCCGTCAGCCGTTAATTCCCGGCTGGTTAATTCCAGGTGTAAGCGCCGCTACGCTTGTGGTGGCGGTTGCGCTGGCGGCGTTTCTCGCCCTGTGGTGGAACGCGCCGCAGGATGACTGGGTGGCAGTCTGGCAGGACAGCTATCTGTGGCATGTGGTGCGCTTCTCCTTCTGGCAGGCGTTTCTCTCGGCGCTGCTCTCTGTCGTACCCGCGATATTCCTCGCCCGCGCCCTCTATCGCAGGTGCTTTCCGGGTCGGCTGGCGCTGTTGCGTCTGTGCGCAATGACCTTGATCCTCCCGGTGCTGGTCGCTGTTTTCGGCATTCTTAGCGTCTATGGTCGCCAGGGCTGGCTGGCCTCGCTCTGGCAATCACTTGGTCTGGAGTGGACCTTTTCGCCCTACGGCCTGCAAGGCATTTTGCTGGCCCATGTGTTTTTTAATCTGCCGATGGCGAGCCGTTTATTACTCCAGGCACTGGAAAACATTCCCGGCGAACAACGTCAACTTGCCGCACAACTTGGGATGCGCGGCTGGCATTTTTTCCGCTTTGTCGAATGGCCGTGGTTACGTCGACAAATCCCGCCAGTTGCTGCGCTTATCTTTATGCTCTGTTTCGCCAGCTTCGCCACCGTGCTATCGCTGGGGGGCGGTCCGCAGGCGACCACTATCGAGCTGGCAATCTATCAGGCGCTGAGTTACGACTACGATCCTGCCCGCGCGGCGATGCTTGCGCTGATCCAGATGGTGTGTTGCCTTGGGCTGGTGCTGCTGAGTCAGCGATTGAGTAAGGCCATTGCGCCAGGCACCACGCTGCTGCAAGGCTGGCGCGACCCGGACGATCGTCTGCATAGCCGCATTTGCGACACGGTGTTAATTGTGCTGGCGCTGCTGCTATTGCTGCCACCGTTACTGGCGGTGATCGTCGATGGGGTAAATCGCCAGTTGCCGGAAGTGCTGGCACAACCGGTGCTGTGGCAGGCGCTGTGGACCTCGTTGCGTATTGCGCTGGCGGCAGGCGTATTGTGCGTAGTGCTGACCATGATGCTGCTATGGAGCAGTCGCGAACTGCGGGCGCGGCAGAAAATGCTGGCCGGCCAGGCGCTTGAGATGAGCGGCATGTTGATCCTCGCTATGCCGGGGATTGTGCTGGCTACCGGCTTCTTTTTACTGCTCAACAACACTATCGGCCTGCCACAATCTGCTGACGGCATTGTGATTTTCACCAATGCGTTAATGGCGATCCCTTATGCGCTGAAAGTGCTGGAAAACCCGATGCGCGATATCACCGCCCGCTACAGCATGTTATGTCAGTCGCTGGGGATTGAAGGCTGGTCACGCTTAAAAGTGGTGGAGCTGCGCGCCCTGAAACGTCCACTGGCGCAGGCGCTGGCCTTTGCATGCGTGCTGTCGATTGGTGATTTTGGCGTGGTGGCGTTGTTCGGTAACGATGATTTCCGCACCCTGCCGTTTTATCTCTACCAGCAAATTGGCTCCTATCGCAGCCAGGACGGCGCGGTCACCGCGTTAATTATGCTGCTACTCTGTTTTCTGCTGTTTACTGTGATTGAAAAACTACCGGGGCGAAATGTTAAAACTGACTGATATCACCTGGCTTTACCACCATTTGCCGATGCGTTTTAGCTTAACGGTGGAACGCGGCGAGCAGGTGGCGATCCTCGGGCCAAGCGGCGCGGGTAAAAGTACCCTGCTGAATTTGATCGCCGGTTTTCTGACGCCAGCCAGCGGTTCGCTGACTATCGATGGCGTTGATCACACCACGACGCCGCCGTCACGCCGTCCGGTGTCGATGCTGTTTCAGGAGAACAACCTGTTCAGCCACCTGACGGTCGCACAGAACATCGGGCTGGGGCTAAATCCGGGATTGAAACTGAACGCGGTACAGCAGGGGAAAATGCACGCTATCGCCCGCCAGATGGGGATTGATAATTTAATAGCGCGGTTACCGGGCGAGCTTTCCGGCGGTCAGCGACAGCGCGTGGCGTTAGCGCGTTGTCTGGTACGCGAACAGCCGATTTTATTGCTCGATGAACCGTTCTCTGCGCTCGATCCGGCGTTACGTCAGGAGATGTTGACGCTGGTGAGCACGAGCTGCCAGCAGCAAAAAATGACGCTATTGATGGTGTCGCACAGCGTGGAAGATGCGGCGCGGATCGCCACGCGCTCGGTAGTAGTCGCCGACGGGCGCATCGCCTGGCAGGGTATGACCAATGAGTTGTTGAGCGGTAAGGCGAGTGCTTCGGCACTATTGGGGATTACGGGTTAGTATGCACTGTCGGATGCGGCGTGAACGCCTTATCCGACCTACGGGTAGTGCGTTTTGTAGGCCTGATAAGACGCGGCAAGCGTCGCATCAGGCAACCCGCACAAGACTATCTCCTAAACCCCAACCACTTTACGCAAAATATCGATATACACCGGCATCAACGGGTGGCGAATTAACACCACCAGCGCCACCACGCCGATGGCAGAAATCAACGGCGTCAGCCACAACAAACGACCGCGCGACAAATAATGACTCAAACGGTCAGTCGCTTTACCGCTGCGCCATAACCGCCAGCACAGCCAGCCACCAACCCACAAAAACACCGCTGTTGCCAGCAGCAACCATTTAAACTCACCACTCTGCATCCCGGCAGGAATATCGATCGCCGCACCCGCCAGAATCCCCGGCAGGAAGTAAAACGGTGGCCACAGCAGGCAGCCGATAATATTCGGCGTAATAAATTTTGCCACCGGGAGATCCAGCATTCCCGCCACCATTGGCACCAGCGGACGCGTCGGGCCAACAAAACGACCGACCAGAATGGTGAACATGCTGTGTTGATGCAACGCATGTTCAGTTTTATCGAGTAATGCTTTGTTTTTCTTCAGAAATGACCAGCGATGCAATGGCTTTTTAAAACGCCAGCCCAGCCAGAAAGAGATCCAGTCGCCCAGCAGGCAACCGACGATCCCTGCCAGCCAGGCGTGCCAGAAACTTAACTCGCCGCTGCCAATCAGCGCTCCCAGCCCCGCCATCAGCACCGTACCGGGTAGAATCAAACCGACCAGCGCCAGCGACTCCAGAAAGGCCACCAACACCACCGCCATCAATGAATACACGGTGGATTGGGTAATAAAGTGTTCCAGCAATGCTTGCATAATGTGCCTGTCAAATGGACGAAGCAGGGATTCTGCAAACCCTATGCTACTCCGTCAAGCCGTCAATTGTCTGATTCGTTACCAATTATGACAACTTGACGGCTACATCATTCACTTTTTCTTCACAACCGGCACGGAATTCACTTGGGCTGGCCCCGGTGCATTTTTTAAATACTCGCGAGAAATAGAGTTGATCGTCAAAACCAACATTGCGACCGACGGTAGCGATAGGCATCCGGGTGGTGCTCAAAAGCAGCTTCGCCTGACTAATGCGTTGGTCCTCGCGCCAGCTTAAGACGCTAATCCCTAACTGCTGGCGGAAAAGATGTGACAGACGCGACGGCGACAAGCAAACATGCTGTGCGACGCTGGCGATATCAAAATTGCTGTCTGCGAGATGATCGCTGATGTACTGACAAGCCTCGCGTACCCGATTATCCATCGGTGGATGGAGCGACTCGTTAATCGCTTCCATGCGCCGCAGTAACAATTGCTCAAGCAGATTTATCGCCAGCAGCTCCGAATAGCGCCCTTCCCCTTGCCCGGCGTTAATGATTTGCCCAAACAGGTCGCTGAAATGCGGCTGGTGCGCTTCATCCGGGCGAAAGAAACCCGTATTGGCAAATATTGACGGCCAGTTAAGCCATTCATGCCAGTAGGCGCGCGGACGAAAGTAAACCCACTGGTGATACCATTCGCGAGCCTCCGGATGACGACCGTAGTGATGAATCTCTCCTGGCGGGAACAGAAAAATATCACCCGGTCGGCAGACAAATTCTCGTCCCTGATTTTTCACCACCCCCTGGCCGCGTATGGTGAGATTGAGAATATAACCCTTCATTCCCAGTGGTCGGTCGATAAAAAAATCGAGATAACCGTTGGCCTCAATCGGCGTTAAACCCGCCACCAGATGGGCGTTAAACGAGTATCCCGGCAGCAGGGGATCATTTTGCGCTTCAGCCATACTTTTCATACTCCCACCATTCAGAGAAGAAACCAATTGTCCATATTGCATCAGACATTGCCGTCACTGCGTCTTTTACTGGCTCTTCTCGCTAATCCAACCGGTAACCCCGCTTATTAAAAGCATTCTGTAACAAAGCGGGACCAAAGCCATGACAAAAACGCGTAACAAAAGTGTCTATAATCACGGCAGAAAAGTCCACATTGATTATTTGCACGGCGTCACACTTTGCTATGCCATAGCATTTTTATCCATAAGATTAGCGGATCCTACCTGACGCTTTTTTTCGCAACTCTCTACTGTTTCTCCATACCCGTTTTTTTGGATGGAGTGAAACGATGGCGATTGCAATTGGCCTCGATTTTGGCAGTGATTCTGTGCGAGCTTTGGCGGTGGACTGCGCCACCGGTGAAGAGATCGCCACCAGCGTAGAGTGGTATCCCCGTTGGCAGAAAGGGCAATTTTGTGATGCCCCGAATAACCAGTTCCGTCATCATCCGCGTGACTACATTGAGTCAATGGAAGCGGCGCTGAAAACTGTGCTTGCAGAGCTTTGCGTCGAACAGCGCGCAGCTGTGGTCGGGATTGGCGTTGACACAACCGGCTCGACGCCCGCACCGATTGACGCGGACGGTAACGTCCTGGCGCTGCGCCCGGAGTTTGCCGAAAACCCGAACGCGATGTTCGTATTGTGGAAAGACCACACCGCGGTTGAAGAAGCGGAAGAGATAACCCGCTTATGTCACACGCCGGGCAACGTTGACTACTCCCGCTATATTGGCGGTATTTATTCCAGCGAATGGTTCTGGGCAAAAATCCTGCATGTGACTCGCCAGGACAGCGCCGTGGCGCAATCTGCCGCATCGTGGATTGAGCTGTGCGACTGGGTACCAGCTCTGCTTTCCGATACCACCCGCCCGCAGGATATTCGTCGCGGACGTTGCAGCGCCGGACATAAGTCTCTGTGGCACGAAAGCTGGGGCGGCCTGCCGCCAGCCAGTTTCTTTGATGAGCTGGACCCGATCCTCAATCGCCATTTGCCTTCCCCGCTGTTCACTGATACCTGGACTGCCGATATTCCGGTGGGCACCTTATGCCCGGAATGGGCGCAGCGTCTCGGCCTGCCTGAAAGCGTGGTGATTTCCGGCGGCGCGTTTGACTGCCATATGGGCGCAGTTGGCGCAGGCGCACAGCCTAACGCTCTGGTAAAAGTTATCGGTACTTCCACCTGCGACATTCTGATTGCCGACAAACAGAGCGTTGGCGAGCGGGCAGTGAAAGGTATTTGCGGTCAGGTTGATGGCAGCGTGGTGCCTGGATTTATCGGTCTGGAAGCAGGCCAATCGGCGTTTGGCGATATCTACGCCTGGTTCGGTCGCGTACTCGGCTGGCCGCTGGAACAGCTTGCCGCCCAGCATCCGGAACTGAAAACGCAAATCAACGCCAGCCAGAAACAACTGCTTCCGGCGCTGACCGAAGCATGGGCCAAAAATCCGTCTCTGGATCACCTGCCGGTGGTGCTCGACTGGTTTAACGGTCGCCGCACGCCAAACGCTAACCAACGCCTGAAAGGAGTGATTACCGATCTGAACCTCGCTACCGACGCTCCGCTGCTGTTCGGCGGTTTGATTGCTGCCACCGCCTTTGGCGCACGCGCAATCATGGAGTGCTTTACCGATCAGGGGATCGCCGTTAATAACGTGATGGCACTGGGCGGCATCGCGCGCAAAAACCAGGTCATTATGCAGGCCTGCTGCGACGTGCTGAATCGCCCGCTGCAAATTGTTGCCTCTGACCAGTGCTGTGCGCTCGGTGCGGCGATTTTCGCTGCCGTCGCCGCGAAAGTGCACGCAGATATCCCATCAGCCCAGCAAAAAATGGCCAGTGCGGTAGAGAAAACCCTGCAACCGCGCAGCGAACAAGCACAACGCTTTGAACAGCTTTATCGCCGCTATCAGCAATGGGCGATGAGCGCCGAACAACACTATCTTCCAACTTCCGCCCCGGCACAGGCTGCCCAGGCCGTTCCGACTCTATAAGGACACGACAATGACGATTTTTGATAATTATGAAGTGTGGTTTGTAATTGGCAGCCAGCATCTGTATGGCCCGGAAACCCTGCGTCAGGTCACCCAACATGCCGAGCACGTCGTTAATGCGCTGAATACGGAAGCGAAACTGCCCTGCAAACTGGTGCTGAAACCGCTGGGCACCACGCCGGATGAAATCACCGCTATTTGCCGTGACGCGAATTACGACGATCGTTGCGCTGGTCTGGTGGTGTGGCTGCACACCTTCTCCCCGGCCAAAATGTGGATCAACGGCCTGACCATGCTCAACAAACCGTTGCTGCAATTCCACACCCAGTTCAACGCGGCGCTGCCGTGGGACAGCATCGACATGGACTTTATGAACCTGAACCAGACCGCGCATGGCGGTCGCGAGTTCGGCTTCATTGGCGCGCGTATGCGTCAGCAACATGCCGTCGTTACCGGTCACTGGCAGGATAAACAAGCACATGAGCGTATCGGCTCCTGGATGCGTCAGGCGGTATCTAAACAGGATACCCGTCATCTGAAAGTCTGCCGTTTTGGCGATAACATGCGTGAAGTGGCGGTCACCGATGGCGATAAAGTTGCCGCACAGATCAAGTTCGGTTTCTCCGTCAATACCTGGGCGGTTGGCGATCTGGTGCAGGTGGTGAACTCCATCAGCGACGGCGATGTTAACGCGCTGGTCGATGAGTACGAAAGCTGCTACACCATGACGCCTGCCACACAAATCCACGGCAAAAAACGACAGAACGTGCTGGAAGCGGCGCGTATTGAGCTGGGGATGAAGCGTTTCCTGGAACAAGGTGGCTTCCACGCGTTCACCACCACCTTTGAAGATTTGCACGGTCTGAAACAGCTTCCTGGTCTGGCCGTACAGCGTCTGATGCAGCAGGGCTACGGCTTTGCGGGCGAAGGCGACTGGAAAACTGCCGCCCTGCTTCGCATCATGAAGGTGATGTCAACCGGTCTGCAGGGCGGCACCTCCTTTATGGAGGACTACACCTATCACTTCGAGAAAGGTAATGACCTGGTGCTCGGCTCCCATATGCTGGAAGTCTGCCCGTCGATCGCCGCAGAAGAGAAACCGATCCTCGACGTTCAGCATCTCGGTATTGGTGGTAAGGACGATCCTGCCCGCCTGATCTTCAATACCCAAACCGGCCCAGCGATTGTCGCCAGCTTGATTGATCTCGGCGATCGTTACCGTCTGCTGGTTAACTGCATCGACACGGTGAAAACACCGCACTCCCTGCCGAAACTGCCGGTGGCGAATGCGCTGTGGAAAGCGCAACCGGATCTGCCAACTGCTTCCGAAGCGTGGATCCTCGCTGGTGGCGCGCACCATACCGTCTTCAGCCATGCACTGAACCTCAACGATATGCGCCAATTCGCCGAGATGCACGACATTGAAATCACGGTGATTGATAACGACACACGCCTGCCAGCGTTTAAAGACGCGCTGCGCTGGAACGAAGTGTATTACGGATTTCGTCGCTAAGTAGCCGCATCAGGTATGTAACGCCTGATGCGACGCTGACGCGTCTTATCAGGCCTACACGCTGCGATTTTGTAGGCCGGATAAGCAAAGCGCATCCGGCACGAAGGAGTCAACATGTTAGAAGATCTCAAACGCCAGGTATTAGAAGCCAACCTGGCGCTGCCAAAACACAACCTGGTCACGCTCACCTGGGGTAACGTCAGCGCCGTTGATCGCGGGCGCGGCGTCCTGGTGATCAAACCTTCCGGCGTCGACTACAGCATCATGACCGCTGACGATATGGTCGTGGTCAGTATCGAAACCGGTGAAGTGGTTGAAGGTACGAAAAAGCCCTCCTCCGACACGCCAACTCACCGGCTGCTCTATCAGGCATTCCCGTCCATTGGCGGCATTGTGCACACACACTCGCGCCACGCCACCATCTGGGCGCAGGCGGGTCAGTCGATTCCAGCAACCGGTACCACCCACGCCGACTATTTCTACGGCACCATTCCCTGCACCCGCAAAATGACCGACGCAGAAATCAACGGCGAATATGAGTGGGAAACCGGTAACGTCATCGTAGAAACCTTTGAAAAACAGGGTATCGATGCGGCGCAAATGCCCGGCGTCCTGGTCCATTCTCACGGCCCATTTGCATGGGGCAAAAATGCCGAAGATGCGGTGCATAACGCCATCGTGCTGGAAGAGGTCGCTTATATGGGGATATTCTGCCGTCAGTTAGCGCCGCAGTTACCGGATATGCAGCAAACGCTGCTGGATAAACACTATCTGCGTAAGCATGGCGCGAAGGCATATTACGGGCAGTAATGACTGTATAAAACCACAGCCAATCAAACGAAACCAGGCTATACTCAAGCCTGGTTTTTTGATGGATTTTCAGCGTGGCGCAGGCAGGTTTTATCTTAACCCGACACTGGCGGGACACCCCGCAAGGGACAGAAGTCTCCTTCTGGCTGGCGACGGACAACGGGCCGTTGCAGGTTACGCTTGCGCCGCAAGAGTCCGTGGCGTTTATTCCCGCCGATCAGGTTCCCCGCGCTCAGCATATTTTGCAGGGTGAACAAGGCTTTCGCCTGACACCGCTGGCGTTAAAGGATTTTCACCGCCAGCCGGTGTATGGCCTTTACTGTCGCGCCCATCGCCAATTGATGAATTACGAAAAGCGCCTGCGTGAAGGTGGCGTTACCGTCTACGAGGCCGATGTGCGTCCGCCAGAACGCTATCTGATGGAGCGGTTTATCACCTCACCGGTGTGGGTCGAGGGTGATATGCACAATGGCACTATCGTTAATGCCCGTCTGAAACCGCATCCCGACTATCGTCCGCCGCTCAAGTGGGTTTCTATAGATATTGAAACCCGCTGGCAGCCTTTTCCGAATGTATGGCAGCAAAAAAGCAGTCCCCATGGTAAAGCAGGACTGCTTGGATCTTATGTTGCAT
>ERZ837380.5005-NODE-5005-length-10552-cov-3.367724_pt1 | contig 10552 bp, 21 predicted proteins | sample MGYA00519685_ERZ837380 | MGnify/ENA primary metagenome ERZ837380 (study PRJEB31850, sample SAMEA3708817) | human gut metagenome | biome: human gut; feature: human-associated habitat; material: faeces | place: China | collected 2014 ...
GGTGTCACGAATACGCCAAACATCGGGCCATCCAGGCTTTCTCCGTTCGCTTTCAGAATCGGCGGGGAGTCTGCCATAAGCTCAGACCATTTCGTATCTTTCAGAGCCACCGGATCGCCGATTGAATCCGGTGTTTTCGACCGATAGGCCCGATTGGAAATATAATAAGGACGTACTGTTTCCTCGCCCTGCTTCTCTTCTGCAAATCGGTGATATTCCAGCCGCGTGTAGTACCATTTTCCTTGCGTGTACGTATCTTTGAATATCATTCCGGTGATATTCTGGTTATCATAATCGGTTATAAGCACTTCATCCGGCGTGAATACATCCAGTGTCTTCCCGTTCGGCTTGATGACTACCGTTCCATACGCACAGCCATATTCCACCCATTTTCGGATACCGAAAAACACTGCATCCGTCTGTTGCTGCAGCCACTCCGCCCTTGCTGATCCCTCGATTGTGATTTTAATTGCTAGTGTCGCAAGCCGCGCTGTTTCGGAGCTTAACGATTTTGCAAAATTAATTGTTCGGATGCCGTTTTTTACATCTTTCCACGGCGGTTCTCCGGAATAAACAGCAGCGCATTTTTTAATTACCGTATCCATTACCGGGGATTCGATCACATCAACATCAAACGCCTGCTCCGCTTCGCTTCGAAAAAACATGCTTAGCCACCTCTTAATAGTTGTTATCAGTCCCATTCCTAGCCCTCTGTCACTTTTCTGCCACACATCGGGCAATAATTGACGTTATGCGGCGTTCCCTCGATGCTCCCCGCCGCTCTTGTCTCGACCATCGTCTTGCGTATCAGCTTACACTGATAGACGTACCGTGCACGCTGATCGAATCTTTCTAAGGTTTTCCAATTCTTCAACTCATCGCAAAATTCGCACATTATGCACTATACCCCCTGCGATTAAATAATGGCTCATACGCATAACGCAAAGCCGAGATAGCATGGTCGTTACCGTCTGGATATCCGCTGATAACGTTCCCGTCCTTATCCCGGTCGTATTCGTATTCCGTGATTTCTTTGTACGCGTGCGGTGTCCGCTTCGGATCAATGACTAACGTTCGTGCCTGCAGGAATTTGAATCCGTATTCAATGCTTCCCGGTCCTTTGATTGCTCCCCTGGCTGGGAGTCCGGCATCCCTATAGTCGTTTACGGACTTAGGCTCCGCGGAATCGCAGATAATCGTATAGTCATCATACCCTTTTTCTTTGATCCATTTTGCTGTTTTCTCATTGCTCCACTTATTCACGTATAGTTCGTCAATGAGATAGATTTTCTCCCGCGCCGAATCGTAGTAAGTCCGCAAGTAGCAGTACTGATCCGGGTACCATCCGAAGTCAACGCCTGGATAGATACGGTCCATGTGGCTAATCTCTTCGTCTGTGATGTCTCGGATCTCCAGATATTCAAACACGTTTCCGCCGTCTCCGTTCGGGATGCCGAGATACTCATGCTCGTACGCTTCCGGATTGACTTCTTTTAGATGTTCCGCGTCCTCGATGAACTTCTTTCCGAGCCATTCCGGCGGCGCGTCTGTATAGCACGAGTGGTGTATCACTCTTTTCGGATTCGGCACGAGCTTAATTCGGTTGACCCAGTTACTTTTGCTTTTGGGAGGGTTGTAAGATGAGAAATCATAGGATATGTCACCTCCTCGCAAAACTGACTGATTCACGGAACGCTCCTGTGCGTCGCCTTTCATCTGGTCTTTCTCCTCTTTCCAGAGGATTCCAATATAACCAAATTCGGGCTTAATGGATTTCAGTTTTGTTTCGTCATCCAGCCCGCGAAAGTATATCGTCTGTCCAGTCTTTACATATTTTATTTCTAGCGGAGATACTTTAAACTCGAACTCTTCCATCAGCCCAAGTTCATTTATCGCCCATTTCATGTTGGCATACACGGAATCTTTCAGTGTTCCAGCCACCTGTCTCGTGATGCAGGCGTGCATCTGAGGGTTATTCTTGAGAATTTCAACGATTTTGAACGCCACATAGGACGATTTCAGACCGCCGCGCCCGCCCTCGAATACATATTCAATATTTGGCTCGATCTTACGGTTGATGTCAACGAATGCTTTTCCAATCACCCTTGCTGGCAGTTCATATGCTACTGTATCTGCTTTCTTATCCGCTACAAGCTGCTCCCACTTCTCCACAGCCATCATGTTTCCCTCGATGGCCTTACTGTACACCGACGCTACGATCCGCGCGTTGTTGTTCGCGTTTTCATCGTCAATTCCAAGCTTTGCTAGAGACTTTTTTGCCTGCGCAGGTGCCGGGTTCTCGGCTATCATCTTAGCCAGTTCGGAAAGGGTCTTTTTCTGCCTGCGCACCTGTCCAGACTTGATACCGCCTTTTCTGGCGTTCTCTCTTACCTCGCTCTTACTTCTCCGGTTTGTCGGTATTAAGTTTTGTTCGTTCGCCATTCCATCATCTCTGTTCCCTTTCCTGCAGCTTTATTTCTTTACCCAACTCTTTGTTTTACCGTCCCATCGAAAGCCTTTTTCTTTTAACATGCTTCGTATGTTGTAGGTTTGTCCCGAAACGCTGTTTACTTTGTCCCATCTGATACCATAGCTTTCAATTCCCCTGGAATCATCGTAGCTCACAATACCATGTTGGATTTTATACGTCACGTCTTTGGTGTTCGCTTTCGGGTTGCTGTTGTCGAACGTTCCATAGGCTTTTACAATCTCTATTCCGCCTTTTTCATTCTTTTGTTCTACCGCTTCATACACATCATCTCTATAGTGTGGACCATAGATAGAATTCCGGCGGTAGAATGTCGTGATCGTCTGCTCTTTCGCTTTCGGGTCCAACGCGGATTGGCTTTTCTTGCCTATGCCGCTTGCCCCCCCTCGTCCGCCCAACTAGATTCCCTCCTTCTTGTATCTCTCCTGGAATGCCGCGACCTTTTCCACGTCCCCTTCCAGTTCTTCCGGAACTTTCCCGAAGAAGATCACATGCTCCGGTGATAATCGTTTCATCATTTCTTCATATCCCCGCAGGAATGCCGCTTTTTTCGCCTTGCTGTTCTGCGTTCCCACACTGGATACTGCCACCACGCTTCCCGCCGGCTCGCCATCAAAGCACCACTCGAACGAGCTTTCATCGCTCCATGCGATCGTAGGTATTACACGCAGTCCATTCATCTGCATATATGCCGCGCACCAGTGTTTTCTGTAATGGTTATAAATCTGCATGGCTTTTGGGAAGTCTGTGTACATGCTGAAATCCGGTGAAAGCACGTAGTCATAGTCTCTCAGTACCTTAATATACCTGTCCGGGTTGTTCCATACCCGTTCGAACTGGTAGTCATCCAGGAAGAAATGCACGCCCTTCCCGGCTCTTTTCGCTGTGCTGACCGCGTAGTTAAATCCGATCCACTCACACGGTTCGTACTGCTCCGGGATAATCTCTGGAATCCCGTATTCTCCCACGCCGGAGAAGATCATTTTCTCGAGATTGTCGTAAGTCTTGTTTGTAGGCATAAAAATCACCCCCATACTAATACACTTCTATTCTTAGTGTACTGGTATGGGGGCTTTTCGTTGTACCCTTTTATTATATTTTTTCAATAAATTCTAAAAACTATGTCTGCTCCGGCTACTCCATCATAGTCCATTTTCATTTTTTCCGCCTCTTCATAGCTCGTCGCGGTACCGATCAGCTCCAGTGTTTCTCTATCTACGACACCAATTTCCATCTTTGAGAAATCCCATACATCTCCGCCGGAAATCCACTCTCCGTCTTCGTCATATTCATTTTCTCTTCTCCTTCCAGTCTTCACTCTAACTCCTTCCCGTGCAGAAGCAGCAATCGATACAGTTCCTCGATTGTCTTCCTTCTGTATCCCTGGAAATCTTTCCGCTGCATTGGGATGTACTGCACCTGGCTGATCCGGTCATACCCAATTCCGAGCGTCAGATTCGCAAACAGGGCGCTCGATATCTCCGGGCAAGTCTTCTGTGCGGCCTGCAAGATAAGATTCTGGTCGTAGTCGTGCGCGTTTCTGCAATATGATACGATCTTATCCCCAAGTTCTTTCGAAATCCCGTAATCTTTCAAAAATGTGCTCCGAATGCTCATGGTGCAGCTCCTTTCTGCGTTACGCTTCTTTTACCTCATCTCTTAACTGGCAGAATTTGTAGGTGACGCAATACTCTCCCACACTGAATACCGCAATATGTGTAGAGATATCAACCAAAGTTGCATCGCTCCACTGATACGAATTTACGTTGCCATCCGCGATTGACGGGCGGCGGATCTTATACCTGTTCCCTATCACAAGTTCTTCTTTAGTCATTTTGATTTTTTCTCTCCTTCTTCATCCAGGTTCATGATGTCTAAAATTTTTTTCATGCATTTCTGGCATAAGTCAAAAAAGTCCGTGTCATAATAATTTCCGTCCTTTGTGTTACATCGAAATGTTATTTTAGTCGCCTTTAATCCATCGTATTTATTTTCTGCTGCATACGACTCGTATAGCTTGCCGCATCGGTCACATTTGTATGCTCTACTCATCCTTTTCACCTCTTTCTACTTCCTTGAAAACCAGATCAACAGCTCCACCCGCCACTTTTTCAAGTGCTTTTTGTGTCATCTGTATTCCTTTTTCCAAGAATCCTGTTACAAGTTCTGCTGCCTGCTCTTCCAGTCTCTCGTACCGTGCCAGCTTCTCAGCAATTTCGTTCAGCACCGGGCATTCATCCGACGCACCCGTCGTACGGGAAACTGGTACCGCACAGCTTAATATATGCGGTACCATCAAAAGAATCTTCTGTAAGTCTTTTCACTCTTCCCATCTTCACTCTTCACATCTTCACTCCTCCGGCATATTCATTAAATACGCAGCAACTCCTGCGTTGCATAACGCACTCTGCGTTGCGATCATGTCCAAAACTTCCATTGCTCTTTCTTCTGTTTTGTAAGTTCCAAGCTGTTCAAATTGGTCTGCGCAGATTTTAAAACAACCTCCAACCGTCTCAGCCACATAAAGCACTCTGCAAGTATCAATATTGAAGATTGCTTTCTTGTCCTGTCTTCTAATCAGCATCTTCTTCCTCCTCTTCTGCTGGCATTTGATACACATATTCCTGTGCAAGCGCTTGATACACGGTTACACGGAGTCCGCCGATCCCTCTACCCGCGTAAATGATTTCATCCGCTTTACAACATCCAATCTGCTCAGCGATTTCATCAAGGACCTTTTCTGCTTTTTTTTTGGTTTTATAGACTCCCAATACGCCCGCTCTTGTCTCAATAGCGTACCGGCCATCCGATTCGCAGAACATACGGAATTCATTTCCGTTTGTATCCACCACGAGATCTTTGTTTTGACTTTTAATTATCATTCCTTCTCCTTTTTCCTCACGCAAATCTCAACTGTTCCTGGCTGTCATCGATATTCAGATTCGGCATTCGTTCCCCAGTGCCATCTCGATGCCGACGGAGGCACCGCCCCCGCCAGCAAAGCAATCTATAATCAACTCTTTACTCATTTCAAAAAATCCTCCAGGCTCATCTGACCAGTAATGCTTGCTTCGACTTTTTCAGCATTCCTTCTCTTTTGCTTATAGTCGTTATATCGTATCCGATATGTATAGCTTTTTCCAAAGATATTCCAAGCTGCCTTTACGACATTCGGTTCGTATTTTCCAATCTTTTCCAGATCCTCAACCGCCTTGTACGATATCGGGCAACCGCAACACCCTGTTCTTGTCAGACCATACACCTCATAAGCATCTGAGTATCTGATCCCGTACCGCTCTTTATACCACGCCTTATCCTTATCTGATACATAATACAATGGTCGCAACCGGAACTGGCCGGATGCAGTCTCGCTGAAGCATAATGCTGTGTTATCTTTGCGTGGAACCGATCTCATGCCGCCCTCGTCCCTGCGTTCCCCGGTAATGACCATCTCATATGCTTTCTGTACGTTGTGCGCAACCTGTTTTTTGCAGTAATCACAACACTTAGCGCTTATTTTGAAGTCCGGTGGATATTCTGCGATGAAATCTCGCATATACTTCGAGGAATTGATCACAAGCTGAATATTCGGTCTTGGTTCTCCGGCTGCGTTGCAACAACACAAAAAATTAATTACGCTCTCGCACTTAGGATAACGTTCTCTTAATTCCTGCCGCTTTGCTGCTTTATCTTCCGCCCGATCATATTCATCAGCAATACACAATGGTATTCCTTTCTTCTGCCACTCAGACAAGCCGCCCGACATAATTTTCGAAACAAATGGAATGCCGTATTTTCTGGATGCCTGCACAATATTGATTTTTGGTCTGCATTCCTCTATCTCAACCCCATATTTTTCGGCGGTTCTCTTTACGTGGTCTTTCGTTGCTTTCATTTCCAGTCCGGTGTTAAAAAATACGTATTTAACCGGCGGCAGGTCGAATGTCTTTCGCGTCTGCTCGATAAGATCAATCATAATATCACTGTCTGCTCCGCCAGAGTATGAGCATATTGCATTTGGATGCTCTCTCAATCTTTTTGCGATAATACTTTTAATTGCTTCAAATTTTGCCGATGAATCAAAATCCGCATAATCTGGTCTATCTAAATATACTTTACTTACTCCGTTTTTCATTGTGTCAAGAAGCCCGGTATACCCTTGCCCCGGCCGGAGGCTGGCTCCTTTCTTTGTGTTTGTTATTTTTTATGTTTCTTGTTCCATTCGTTCAGAAATTCAATTTGCTCCTCATCCTCTTTCGGATCTTTTTTCCGATCCGGCGGGTCAAGCATTAGTTTTGCTGACGCGAGAATCACCGCGCAGAACAGAACAATTCCGATGATCTCCATTCTCTTTTCCTGCCTTTCCGAGAATCTGTTTTCTCGTTTTATCCCATTCTTTCAGAAGAGCATCCGGGAAATTGTTTTTATCGTATTTCGTTTCTTTCATTCTTCCGCCCCTCCAAAGCCAAACTCTTTTGCGAGATCCATATCCTCAAATTCCAGCGTCGCGCCGGTCTTTTCGTGCAACTCCTCGTACATCTTAGCCAGACCTACACTGTTCATCTTCCGTACTGCCGCAGTGTAGTTGTCCATGTACCGGTCAAGCGCCTTTTTGTACCCCCATGTCTCATAGATCGCCAGTGCCGAGCACACGACGTTCGCCGCGCTGATGCAGTCCTCTGCTTTCAGCAGCTTTTCCTGTGCTTCTTTCTGGTAGGCTTCGGACAGGTTTCTCTGCATCCTGTCCACCCATTTCCGCAGGATTTCGAGCTTGACACCTGTGATCCCGCTTACCTCTGCGGCTGTCATCGTCTCAGGGCTTAACCGCGTTGACGGCTTTTTCTTCAATTTGTTGCTCATAGGTCCCTCCCCTGTCCTTTTCTTAGCGTTTCATCATCTGGAAGAAGCAAAACGCTACTGTTGCGCAGATAATTGCTGTTTTTATTACTGATACCATGCTTAACCTCCTGTCAAAGCCTGCTCCAGCGCCGTGAAATCATAGTTCCGCTGGTTGAAATTGTTGAATTTGTTTTCTTTCTGCTGCTTCGTCGGCTCTCTTTTTCCCGGCTCATAATTCGCGTCGAGATAATCCACGTAACCAGAATTGAAAAAGGTACTGCCGTACTGCGGCTTTCTCCAGTCCTCCTTTTCCAGTTCCGTCTTATACCTCTGAATTGCTCTCTCAAGCTCTTCATGCCCGATTTTAAGCAGTTTTTTCTTTGCTGTATCACTTACCTGCCCCTTGCCTTTTTTGTTCGGATACAGGCTCCACAACCGCTCGAAAAGAATCTTTGCTTCTTTGGTTTCCTCCGCCTTTTTCGACGGCTTCGGCTCTTCTGGTTCTTCGTGTTCCTCTTGCTTCTCCTCTACCGGCGGTGGTGTTTCCTGCTCCACAGCTTCTATTTTCGCCTGTTCCCTGTACCGCGCCTGCCGCTTCCGGTTGCTCGCCCGGATCTGTTCCAGCGCGGCTACGTTCTGATGTTCTTCCCATCCAGGGATCAGAAGCGTGTTTTCCTCGTTTCGGCTTATCATTCCCATACTTTCCAGCGCTTTCATGGCTACCAGAATAGTACTTTCTGGGAATCCAAGCTCATTTGCGAGCATCGCCGGAGTGTACGGGATGTTTTCGGTAAGGAAAATATAGCCGTTGGAATTGCACCGTCCGGCCAGCGTCAGCAGCATAACCCAAATAAGAACGATGTTGTTTCCCTCCGGCAGGCCGCGTAAATACTTAATTTTCCGATTATCGAACATATCTATCGACATCTTAACCCACTTAACCTCGCCCATCGTCCGCACCTTCTTTCAGACTCATTCCCGCTTCGTATTCGCGGAATATTGTCATCCAGTCGTCGAGTTCCATCGTGACTAGGATCTTATGATTGTTTCTCTTGTGGAATACTGCGGGCAAAACGTCTTTTCCGCTTTCTTTCGCGTCGTGTTTCGCCTGATCCATCCAATCATAGAGCTGCATTCGCTCTTGATGTTTCGCTTCCACGTGGATCCCCGGGAGGCCTACAACATCGGATGCATCCCCGGTGTTGCCGCAGTATTGCGCGGTCCGGCGGGACGCCGTGTAGCCATACTCCCGGAACTTTCTGGAAAGCTCCAGCTCGAAGCGCTTCCCTTTCTGTTTGCTGTTAATCGGCATCTCTGCCCCTTTCCGGCGGCTCCAGCCAGCCGCCTTTTTGTGACGTATAAAATTTTGAACCATACTGAGATACTCTGTTGACAGTTCCATGCTGGACTCTATGATTTCCCTTCCGGGCTATCATCCACAATGATTCCGTAGACGTGATACATTTTCTCGAAGCTCGGCATTCCTCGTTGATGTGCGATCGTGTGGTGCGTCCTGCACAGACAGATTTTCCGGTATCCAGAATCATCCACCCTCCGCCGGTCATTTCCCATGCCGATTGTATCAACATGGTGTATTTCACCGTCTTTCCCGCATACCGCGCATTTTCTGTGCTTGATACACGCGTATAAGTATTTTCCAACGTCATCCGCGCGTTCTATTCCGCTGTCTGAGAGCTGTATTCCCTCTTTCAGCACGAAATCCATCAGAAACGTGATGAAATCCCGTGCCGTCCCCATCGAACAGTCTGAAAGGGAGAAATACGGCTCTCCGGTCTCGATCATGTAATTGCATTTCATAATCTCTTTCATCTCCTCCGGGAGATAGCCTAACTCAATAGCTATATCCCGGATGGTCGCGTATGCTTTCTTCCGCTGCAGATTGGAGATATGCCGCCCATCGTCGAAACGCATTTCTGTATTCGTGATGGTTTTGTTCTCGATTTCTTCTTTCAGTCTGCTTTTCGGCAGCCGCACTACAAGCCACGTATCACCGTCTTTTTCTACGGATTTTACGATTTCAGCCAGAGCGTGCATCACTCGCCCCCGAGCTGTTTTTTGAACATGTTAAGAATCTTTCCGGCCTGCATCGCCGTCGGGCGGCCGTTCTTAACTTTTTGTCTTTTATACAGCTCTTCAAGATTGACATTGTGTTTGACCGCCAGATCCCGGATGGTCTTTTCCTGCGCATCCGTGCAAGGCTCCCCGCTGTCAATCGCCCGGTTGGAATCCGGATCAATACTGTCATCGAGCAGGAACATGCCCGAGAGCGCATATTTCCGCGCGTAGGACGATGCAGAACCGGTGGTCTGGCTCTCGTCCATCTTCGCTTTCGGGACAGCAGGTTCCCGTGCAAATGCGCTTGTACTACGGCTTTCTCCGCTTTCCAGGTCATATACCGTCACCGTTGCGCGAATATACACATTCGCTCCTACCGCTACCACTTCGTCGGTGATCTGCACTGATAATAACAGCTCTTTTTCCATCGGTTTCAACGCTCTCATGATGTCCTCAGCGCTTCTGTATTTGAAATTTCCGAATTCATTAACGTGATTCTTCGGGACCTTGATCCGCGTCTGAATCTGCATGATTTTCTCATCTACTTTCGCCATACGTAGCTTCCTTTCTGTGCTCATGAATCCATCTATCCATGCAGTTTTCTGTGTGGATGCACTCGCCATTGACCTCTACATAGTCCTCACCGTAATACCCCGGCTTCGCAGGCTCAATGACCTCTCCGCAAAAATCACAGATCAGAACTCTTCTTCCGTTTTCGTCGCTGTCCCACATGGCTGCACCTCCACTTCTCTCAGTCCAAGAATCGCCGCGATTGTCTCAACCTGCGGGAATTTTTCAGATTCCAGATACCGGCGTACTGCTTCGATATAGCATCTTGCGCCGTCCTCTACACTTTTTTCTGTGCTTACGTCCATTCCTGCATATTCATAATGTTTCATTCTTCTACCTCCGAAAATTCTCCGTTTTTCAGCGTGTAATAAGTGTCATCTTTGATTTTTTCGCCGTCTACACGCTCTGTTTTTACGCAGATCGGCACATAGCGTCCTTTTTCTTCATCTTTCACCCATTCTGCAAGCGTGATCCAGCTCCCCTTTTTGCCTTTTGCTTTTGATTTTCTGCCCGCGCACATAATCACAGCGTCTTCTCCGGTGCTGTTGATCTGCGCGTAGTCACCGGACGAGCCGATCT
>ERZ837380.5007-NODE-5007-length-10551-cov-2.909394_pt1 | contig 10551 bp, 7 predicted proteins | sample MGYA00519685_ERZ837380 | MGnify/ENA primary metagenome ERZ837380 (study PRJEB31850, sample SAMEA3708817) | human gut metagenome | biome: human gut; feature: human-associated habitat; material: faeces | place: China | collected 2014 ...
GAACTGGTGCCAGCCGGCACCCGAATGGGCCGCTACGAAATGCTCAAAGACGAACCCTTCCACTGGGACGCCTGGGATATTCAACGCGATGCATTCCTCACCGCCAACGCGCTCAGCGAGGCATCGATTACAAGCGTGGATGAAACCGCCAACGGTGGGGCCGTCGTGCATGCTGTCACTCGCGCGAAGGGCGTTGAAATTCGTACGGGCATTGCCTTAAGGCCGGGCTCCGCGACACTGGACGTCACCGCCGATGTGGACTGGCATGCCGTCGAACAGTTCCTCAAAGTGGATATGCCGGTCACCGTGCAAGCGGTGAACGCGCAATATGAATGCCAATACGGCCTGGTCGAACGCCCGATCAATAAGAACACGCGCAGCGATGATGCCAAATTCGAAAGCTGCACGCATCGCTTCGTGCGTATCGCCGACGCCGACTATGCCGCCGCTGTGGTCAACGCCTCCACCTACGGCTCCGACGTCAGCCCCATCCACGCCGATACGGCACATGGCACCGGCCGCGGCACCATGGTGCGGTTGTCGCTGCTGTCCGCACCGCTGTACCCTGACCCACGCACCGACCAAGGCGCGCACTCCTTCGCATGGTCTCTGGTCGCTGACGCCGATATGAATGCGGTGCTGGACGAGGCGGCGCGACTCAACAGCCCTGTAATAGGGGAGTTGCCTGACTTGGCCCCGCTGGTCTCGCTCACCGACGTCACCGGCACCATCGTATTGGACTGGGTCAAGCTCGCCGATGACGGTTCCGACGATCTGATTGTGCGCCTGTACGAGGCCGCCGGCGGCAATGCCGCGGCCGCACTACGCCTTGACGCCGCTCTCACCGATGCTAAGGCCAGCGTGCAGGAGGTGAATCTCATGGAGGAGCCGGAACTGGACGCCGAATTGCCGCGCGCGCTCGCCGGCGACGAGCCGATGCCTGCCGACGGTGCGGTCGTCTCGTTGGCGCCGTTCCAGCTCACCACGCTGCGTATTCGCCGATAAGGGATATTGGGCCTAGGCTCGATATTTTGGGTCGCGCCCAACCGTAACGGAACCGGAGTAGACCGGCTCTGCCATACGGTTGGGCGCAGCCCATTGTTGTATGAGAAGAGGGGACGATTTCGTTGGGCAAATATCAATGCGACACGCGCGGATGAATTCGTTGCGTGCATGTTTCGATTGTGTTATATTCTTACTAAACCGATTTAGTTAACAGGTTCATAACTGGCTGGAAACTAAAACGGTTTAGTCTCAGCGATGAGAACTGAATAAAGGTTGTGATACCACGTCAATCACCGCGACGGGTGACTGTACCGGAACACAACGATTAGGTTTTCTCCGTCCACAGCAGGGCGGGGCGAAAAAGGAACCAAAAGGAAAGGAAAACGTATGTTTTCTATGAAGAAGATCCTCGCCATCGCCGGTGCCGGTGCGATGCTCGTATCGGTGGCTGCCTGTGGTAGCGGAACTGCGGGGGATGACGGCGGCAAGAAGGAGATCTCCTTCCAGACCTGGAACCTCAAGAACGACAAGTACACCCCGTATTTCGAGGCGCTGATCAAGGCCTATGAGAAGGACCACCCGGATGTCACCGTCAAGTGGCTTGACGCCCCGTCCGATGGTTACGAAGACAAGCTGTCCAGCCAGGCTGCGGCCGGCGAACTGCCGGACATCGTCGACGGCGGCAACTCCATCCTGTACGGTCTGGCCAAGGCTGGCGCGCTGCTCGATGTCTCCAAGCAGGCTCCGGATGCGGAAAAGGACTACTACGAAGGCGCATGGAAGTCCGTGACCATGCAGGGCAATGGCGTCGAGAAGGGTGCCTACGGCCTGCCATGGTATGTCAACGATGGCCCGACCTACTGGAACACCGAGCTCATGCAGAAGTGCGGCCTTGATCCGAACAAGATTCCGACCACATGGGATGAATACTTCGCCGCCGGCGACACCATCGTGCAGAACTGCAAGGATGTCTACCTGGGCACCACGATGGGTTACAACGCCGAAGATCTGATGACCGCAGGCGTCAAGTCCTTCATGAATGATGACCACAGCAAGTACACCTTCAATGATGAGGCCGGTGTCAAGCAGATCAGCCGCTTCGTTGAGCTGTACAAGAAGGGCGGCATCCCGCCGGAGGCCCTCGACTCCTCTTGGAGCCAGGCCGCCGATCTCTTCCAGCGCGGCAACTTGGTCTCCATGGCCGGCTCCGCCTACTCCGCTGACGGCTTTAAGCAGAACGCTCCGGACCTCTACAAGAACCTCGCAGTCGGCCCGCGTATCAGCAACGACGGCAAGTCCGCTTCCGTGGCCTACGAGATGCTCGGCATCAGCGCCAACTCGAAGCACCCCGACGTCGCCATCGACTTCGCCCGCTTTGTGACCAACGAGAAGAACCAGATCGAGTTCGACAAGAAGGCCTCCGTGTTCCCGTCCGCTAAGGGTGGTCTGGATGACGACTACTACAAGAGCATTGACGAGAGCACCCTTGAGGGCAAGGCTCTGAAGATCACGCTCGACCAGGTCAAGGACGGCTACGGTTCTCGTCCGGCCGAGTTTACCGACAACAACGGCTACAAGAACTTCCAGCAGCAGATCGCCCTCGCCATGCAGGGCAAGCAGACCGCCAAGGAAGCCCTTGACAAGTCCGTCGAGTTCGCAAACGAGAAGCTCGCACAGTGAGCAACGCGGCACTCGCCGCTGACAGGTCGGAGGCCCGACCGGCCTGAACCGATGAATACGCGTCACGGCAAGAAGCAGGATCGCAAGTTCGGCACCATCATTGCCCCTTACTTGTTTGTTCTGCCCGCATTCGTGATTGTGTTTGTTTTCATCGTCCTCGCGGCACTCAACACTTTCAGGCTTGCCTTCACCGATTCCACGCTGCTCCGTCCGGGCAAATTCGTCGGATTCGAAAACTTCATCAAACTGTTCCACGACGAGTACTTCCTCACCGCACTGCTCAACTCCACGATCTACGTGATCTGCGTAGTGCCGTTCATGGTGATCCTCCCGTTGATTCTGGCCTATCTGGTCAAGGGTAACTCCCGAATCATGGGCTTCTTCCGCACCGCCTTCTACATGCCGGTGGTTATGTCCGCCGTTGTGGTGGGCATGATCTGGACCAACCTGCTGGATTCCGCCGGTCTGGTCAACTCCGTGCTCAAGGCATTGAAGATCATCTCCAAGCCGGTTCCATTCCTCACCGATCGATGGGGCGTGCTCTTCAGCTCGATGTTCGTGACAATCTGGCTGGGCCTCGGCTACTACATGGTCATCTACCTGACCGCCCTCGCCAACATCGATGAATCCCTTTACGAAGCCGCCTCCCTCGACGGCGCTGGCCCTGTCCGCCAGTTCATCTACGTGACAATGCCCGGCGTGCGCTCCACGATGATGCTCATCATGATGCTGTCCACCATCGCCGCATTCCGAGTCTTCAACGAGATCTACGTGTTGACCAACGGCTCCGCAGGCCCCGGCGGCATGGATATGACGATGTCGATGCTTATCAAGCGCGAAGGCACCGGTATCCAGGCCCGCACTGGTTACGCGAGCGCCATCTCCATCGTCGTGCTCGTCATCGTCGGCGTCATGCTCATCGTGCAGCAGATCTTACAAAAGCGAGGTGAGGACTGATGAATACCAACACGCATAAGGTCACTGTCGGCAAAGTCGTCCAGTATCTGATTCTGATTCTGATGTTCCTGCTGCTCGTCGGCCCGTTCGTCTGGGAACTGTCCCTGTCGTTCAAGGGCAAGGGCGACAACGTCTACGCCGTGCCTCCCTACCTGATGCCGAAGACCCCGACGCTGGAGAATTACATTTCCGTGTTCAAGCAGGTCCCGGTATTCCACTACATGCTCAACACGCTGGTGATCTGCCTGATCTCCATCTTCGGCAACGTGGTTTTCTCCACGATGGCCGGCTACGCACTGGGACGCCTGAAGTGGCGTGGCCGCGGACTGGTGTTCACCATGTTCATGGGCACCATGGTCATCCCGATCGAAGGCGTGATGATCTCCCAGTTCCTGATCATTCGCTCCATCCACCTGCAGAACACGCTGCTGGCAGTCGCACTGCCTGGCCTGTGCGGTGCCATCAACATCCTGCTCATGACCAACGCCTTCAGATCCATTCCAATGGAACTCGAAGAGGCGGCCATGGTGGACGGTGCCAACCTATGGCAGCGGTTCTTCCACATCTGTGTACCGCAGGTCAAAGGCACGATGACCGTTGTCGGCATCTTCGCATTCGTCGGTGCCTGGAACGACTTCCTGTGGCCGTTGATCGCGATCTCCGATGAAAGCAAGTACACCTTGACCCTCGGCATGAACCGACTCAAGGGCATGTTCATCCAAGATCCGCGACTGATTGCCGCCGGCGCGCTCGTCTCGCTTATCCCGATCATCGTCTTCTTCTGCTGCTTCCAGCGCTACTTCTTCCGTGGCTTGGAACAGGGCGGACTCAAGGGCTGAGCGGACTGGAAAAAAGGAGATACTCCAATGAAATTCGGAGTCAACTACACGCCGTCGCATGGCTGGTTCCACGCATGGCTCGACCCGGACTGGGACGGCATCGACAACGATCTCAAGCAGATCAGCGAACTGGGTATGGACCATGTGCGCATCTTCCCGATCTGGCCGTATCTGCAACCTAATCGCACTTGGATCAACAAGAAGGGCGTGGCGGATGTGCGCCGCATGGTGCACATCGCCGGCGAGCACGGTTTGGATGCCTATGTGGACGTGTTCCAAGGGCATCTGTCCAGCTTCGACTTCCTGCCTTCATGGCTGGTCACCTGGCATGCGGGCAACATGTTCACCGATGCGGACGCCGTTGCGGCCGAGCGTGAACTGGTCAAGACCATGACCGATGAGCTGTCCAAGGAACCCGCGTTCAAGGGCCTTACCTTGGGCAACGAGGTCAATCAGCTGTCTGACAGGCCGCATCCTACGAAGATGAGCGCCACGAGCCAGCAGATCGATGCATGGCTGAATGCACTGCTTCCGGCCGTTGCCGGCGAAGGGCACAACGCGCTGTACAGCGTCAACGATGGCACTTGGTTCATTGACGGGCACCCGTTCACGCCGGTGCAGTCTGCCACCAAGGGCGATATGACCGTGATTCACTCCTGGGTGTTTAACGGTATCGCGCAAGGATACGGCGCTACCAGTGAGGAATGTTCGTCGTACGTACTGTACTTGGCTGAGCTGGCCAAGGCGTTCGGCAAGGATTCCGAGCGTCCGGTGTGGCTTCAGGAAGTCGGTGCGCCGGAGAATGTGCTGGAAACCGACTACACGCCGGAATTCTGCCGCAAGACCGTTGAACGTGCCATGGATTGCCGGAACCTGTGGGGTGTGACGTGGTGGTGCTCGCACGATGTGCCCGCCAGCATGGAAGACTTCCCGTTCTTTGAGCACTCTCTGGGCTTGTTCGACGAGCAAGGCCAGCTGAAGCCGATTGGCCGTACGTTCGGGGAGCTCGCCGCACAGTACCGTTCCGCATTGCCGGCTCAGCCGAAGACCGTCGCCGTGGTGGTTGATGTGGACGAGGCCGGAAACCCGGTGAACCGCAGTGCGCTCGGCCCGGGAGGTTCGGTGTGCGACCTGTGGATGAAGCTGCAGGTGGCAGGCCAGCGCCCGACCATCATCACCTCGCAGGTGGCGGCCGATCAGGCGGAACTCGCGCGTCGCGGCATCCTTGAATTGCACGCCGACGAGCACCCCTACGCCGCCCGCTACTACACTGCGGTTTCGGACCCATCGTTCGAAACGGCTGACTAAACCGATATCCGGTTGTGGAATCATCTACTCCTTGTTCCGCAACCGGATATTTTCAATTGCCGTGCGCACAATTGCGGTGCGCAGTGCACAACATAAGACCCTGTACTCGCCGAAGAGCGGGAAGAACGAGAAGTTATATACGAGGGGGCGCACCCGATGAGCATCAATCACGCCGCAGTGGACCGACTCATTGATTCGATGAGCTTCACGCAGAAGGTTGGTCAGCTGAACCAGCGTCTGTTCGGTTGGAAGTCCGTAGAACGCAATGCCGCAGGACGGCTTGTGGCCTCAGACGAGCTCAAGCAAGAGATCGACCGGTGGGGCGGGCTTGGCGCTTTGTACGGCCTGCTGCGAGCTGACCCGTGGTCGGGCCAGCATTGGGGCAATGGCATACGCCCTGAGGAACGGCCTGAGGCGGTTGCCGTGGTGCAGCAAACCGTGTTGGAGCGCGGTGCACATGGCATCGGCGTATTGCTCAGCGAAGAGGCTCCTCACGGGCATCAGGCGCTGGGCGGCGCGGTGCTGCCCACCAATCTGGGATTGGGTGCCACATTCGATTCGCAAGGAGTGCAGGAAGCGGAAGCCGCAGTCGCCGCGGAACTGGCAGCCAGCGGTATTCATATTGCATTGGTATCCGGTTTGGACATCGCCCGCGACCCGCGTTGGGGCCGTTGCGAGGAATGCTTCGGCGAGGACCCGCTGATGGCCTCCCGCATGTGCGAGGCCATCGTTACCGGTATGCAGGGTGAGCATCGCAGCAAGGTCGGCCGCGGGGGAGTGGCCGTGGTGCTCAAGCATTTGGCGGCGCAAGGCGAGGCTGTGGGTGGCCGCAACGGGCAGTCCGCCGTATTGGGCCCGCACGATCTTCACGAGATTCATCTGCCGCCGGTGGCCGCTGGCGTGCGTGCCGGTGCCTTGGGCTTTATGGCTGCCTACAACGATATCGATTCCGTGCCTTGTTGTGCCAACCCGTGGTTGCTCGAGGATTATCTGCGTGACCAGCTCGGTTTTGATGGCATCGTGATGGCCGATGGTCTGGCCGTGGACCGGCTTGAAGATATGGCCGGCTCCATTCCCGCTGCCGGACGCGCCGCACTGCTTGCCGGTGTGGATGTCTCCCTGTGGGATGAAGGATTCGCGCGCCTCGAAGAATATGTGGATGACGAACAGGTGGAGGCCGCCGTCGATACGGCATTGCGTCGTGTGCTGGAGCTCAAAGCCATGTTCGGTCTCTTGCCCGAAGATGGTGCCGATACCGCCGCAATTGCCATGCCAGATGCCGATGCCATCGCGCAGGCCACTGCGGATGGGCGTGAGCAGGCCAAGCGCATGGCCCGCGAGGCGATAACGCTGATTAATGATGGCCGCTCTGCCGTTACGCTCGACAGCATTCGGGGTGTGCTGACCGATGCCCAAGCCGGCCCTGTGATTGTCGCCGGCCCATTCGCCGACGATTTCGGCTGCTTCCTGGGCGATTACACCGCCCCTCTGCCCGCCGATGAGCAGTCAAGCATCTACCGGCAATTGGTGGCACGCCTTGGGAAAGACCGGGTTTGCTTGGCGGCCAAGCCGAGCGATGTGTCGGCCGATCGGTGGGCGAGTGCGGCAGCCGTGGTATTCGTATGCGGCAGCACCAGCGAACGCAGCTATGACAGTGAATTCGACGACAATGGTGCGGCAAAGGCCGTAGCCGAATACGGTGCCACCTGCGGTGAAGGCGTGGATTTGTCCGACATCCGTCTGCCTTGGCACCAGGATGAAATGCTGGACGAAGTCGTGGCATTGACCACCGCTCCGGTTGTTTCGGTGGTGGTGTGCGGCAGGGCGCATGTGCTGACTCATGTAATAGGTCAATCCGCCGTGACGATTTGGGTCGGATATGCTGGCCAGTATGGTCCGCAGGCCGTGGCTGATGTGCTGATTGACGGTGCCGGTTTGCCGGGCCGCCTTCCCGTAACGCTGCCTGCGCATCCCGCAGCCATTCCGGTTCGATACAACGACCGGCAAAGTGCCGCCCACGTATACAAGGATGCGGCGGAACCGGTATTGCGCGAGTTTGGCTACGGAGCCGGTTCTTTGGCTGGAGTGACGTTTAGTGGGATGCATGCCGATGCCGAATCCCGCGCGAATGAGGTGTTGGTGCAGGTGACGGCACATGCCGGCGACCATAAGACGGCCGGTTCGGTGAACCTCTTCGCACACGTCAGTGGCGGTCGTCGCATCCCACGCTTGGCAGTGCTGGTCGATTCCGTTGCCCTGACGCTTGAGGCGGGCGAAAGCCACGCGGTATCGTTCTCGGTACCCTTTGAACGGCTGATGGACGAAGCTGATGACAATGTGCGTGTGACGTTTGCCCTGACAGCCGCTTTGAATAACGATGATACCCGACATACAGACGACTGCGATACCAGCGTAAGCATCGTGATACATCGCTGACGATGTGCATGAGACAAGTCGGAGAGGGGTATGTTCCGTAAGTCTCATGACCTACTCATTGCGGCCGATATGGTCGGTGGGTGAGAGAAAAAGAGAATGTGGGATATGGCGTTGGTGAAATATCGCCGTATCCCGTGGGCTCAAACCGTCCTACCGGTTTGAGCCCCCGTCTACTCAAGCCGCATAGACGGTTGATTTCCGGCGTGAGTCGGAGGAAATCAAAGGAGATTATGGATGAGATTGTCATCAGGTGATCACGCTGGGCGTGCTTCTGCCCGGACTCGACACAGGAAATGGCTGCGGTCTGGCTTGGCAGCGGTGCTGTCGATGGCCACGCTGGCGGCATTGGCCGCACCGGCAAGCGCCACCGACACCATGCCGTGGGCAGGCCAGTATGCCGATACCAGCCATCCGGAGCAGTCTGCGGGAGCCAACCAGCCATATCAGCATGGCTATACCGGTCTGGATATTCTGAACTGGAACCCGGACGCGGATAAGGACTCGGAATACCTGCGCTCCCGTGTACCGTTGCAGACCCGCATCGCCGCCAACGCCGCGACGCAGAAAGACCCGAACCTGCCGGCCGATACGGAGATGTTCAACCTTGCTGGCGACTACGGCAACGCGTTCTTCGAGTCGTTCCACGACAACAACGTGTTCTCGCAGTACCTGTTCAACTACTGGCAGTACACGGATTATTACGGTACCTGGCATGGTCAGCCGACTGCGAACGTGCCAAAGAGCCTCTACGACGAGAAGGCCCAGTCTGACTGGACTCAGAAATGGTTTGAGTTCGGTACGTTGAATCTGCCGAATGCCGCATATACCAATGTCGCGCACAAGAATGGCGCGAAGTCGATTGCGACGATCTTCTATTCTGGCAACGACCGAGGAGAACAGACCTATAAGGACCTGCTTCAAGGCAAGCGTGCCGACGGCACCTATCCGGTGGCTGACAAGCTGGTGGAGATTGCCAAGTACTATGGTTTTGATGGTTACTTCGTTAACCAGGAATCCAGTGTGAATTCTGCTGATGTGCCGGCCTACCAAGACTTCATGAAGCAGATCATCGATCAGGGCATTTATATCCAGTGGTACGACTCCGCCACATACCCGAATGGCGGCGTCAGCTATCAAAACATGTTCAACGATGCCAATTCGCCGTGGGTGCAGGATCCGAACAAGGGTAAAATCTCTGATTCGATCTTCCTGAACTACTGGTTCAGCGGCAACATGCTACAAGATTCAGCTGATCACGCCAAGAGCCTTGGCATTGATCCGAAGTACGCGGTATTCGCGGGTATCGAGGCCGGACAGTATGACTGCATTTTCAATGTAAAGGATGATGATTATGCGAGACTGGAAGCAAATCCGGAGCTGACTACATCATCGCCATCGGCGGCGGTTCTTCCATGGATACTGCAAAAGCAATCGGTATCATCATTGCCAATCCGGAATTTGAAGATGTCAGAAGTCTGGAAGGAACTGCACCGACCCAAAACCCATGTGTACCGATCATTGCGGTACCAACCACAGCCGGAACAGCAGCAGAAGTTACGATCAACTATGTTATCACCGATGTAGAGCGTAAACGTAAGTTTGTCTGCGTAGACCCGCACGATATGCCGATCATCGCAGTGATCGATCCGGAAATGATGTCCTCCATGCCGAAAGGACTGACTGCTTCGACCGGTATGGATGCCCTGACACATGCAATCGAAGGATATACTACAAAGGCTGCATGGGAAATGACCGATATGTTCCATCTGGAAGCGATCAAACTGATCTCCGCTTCTTTAAGAGATGCAGTAGAAAACAAAAAAGAAGGCCGCGAAGGCATGGCACTTGGCCAGTACATCGCCGGCATGGGATTCTCAAACGTAGGACTTGGAATCGCACACTCCATGGCACATACCTTAGGTGCTGTTTATGATACACCACACGGTGTTGCCTGTGCAATGATGCTGCCGATCGTTATGGAATACAATCAGGACTGCACAGGCGAGAAATACCGTGAGATCGCACGTGCGATGGGAGTCAAAGGTGTTGATGATATGTCCGTAGAAGAATACAGAAAAACAGCAATCGATGCCGTAAGAAAACTTTCTGTTGATGTCGGAATCCCGACAAAACTGGAAGCAATCAAAGAAGAAGACCTTGATTTCCTGGCAGAATCTGCTCATGCAGATGCCTGTGCACCGGGCAATCCCAAAGATGCAAGCGTAGAAGACCTGAAAGATCTGTTCCGTAAAATTATGTAAAAACAGATATTGCTGCAAAGTAGGTAAATGTCAGCAAAGCTGACCAGAATTGCCTGCCAAATCTT
>ERZ837380.5011-NODE-5011-length-10545-cov-2.323737_pt1 | contig 10545 bp, 8 predicted proteins | sample MGYA00519685_ERZ837380 | MGnify/ENA primary metagenome ERZ837380 (study PRJEB31850, sample SAMEA3708817) | human gut metagenome | biome: human gut; feature: human-associated habitat; material: faeces | place: China | collected 2014 ...
CAGGACAGGCTACTGTAGTAACGGGAAACAAAAAAGCTACTACAGAAAAAACTCTTGATGATGTTGATGGAAAAGAAAAGTACAATTTGTTTAGTGTATCAATTGAGCCGAGTAAAGATGGAACAGCATCTACGGATAAAGATGAAATCAATGGTGCGATTATTAAACTGTATGTTGGAAAAAAATCAAATTAGTGTTCATAAATAACCACATACGTGGCAAAATGGATGGGTTTTCCCATCCATTTTTGCTAAAGGCGCCCGGAGACAGAATAAGCAAATTCTGTTATAATGAATCAAAGAATTGCAAAAGACAGGAGAGAACGCGGCGATGCTGCATCAAACCACATTTTTAACGATTTACATATTAACTATTACATTTATCTTCGGCTGTGCCCTCGGCAGTTTCACAGACTGTCTGGCGGGGCGGATGCTTGCGGGAACTTCGATCCTAAAGGGGAGATCGCACTGTGATGCCTGCGGGCATGTGCTGGGCGTGCCGGATCTGGTGCCGCTGTTTTCGTGGCTGTGTCTGCGGGGCAGATGCCGTTACTGTGGGGCAAAGATCCCGGCGGAATCGTTCTGGGCGGAACTTGTCTCGGGGATCGCGTGCTGCCTGATCGTGTACCGGTTCGATGTTTCGGTGCTGGCACTGCGGGGGATGCTTCTGTGGATTGTGTTTTTGTGCCTGACGCTCACGGATCTGCATGCGTGGATCATACCGGATCGCCTGCAGGTGGCAGGAGTCCTGATTTTTTTCGGAACGGCAGTCTGTCTGCCGGAAACGGGCGCACAGATATTGCGTGGTGTTCTGACGGGGGCTGGCTTGTCGGGCGGTATGCTGGCACTTTCACTTTTATTTGAGCGCCTGACGGGAAAGGAAAGCCTAGGAGGCGGGGATATCAAGCTCTTTTTTGTGACGGGGCTGTACCTTCGTTCTATCTGGGAGGTATTGTTTTTTCTGATTCTCAGCTGTGTGCTTGGAATCGGATGTTCGTTGGTTTGGAGAAAGGGAAAAATCCCATTTGGACCGGCGATTGCGGTAGCTTTCTTTCTGATGCTTCTGTTTGGTGAACAACTGACAGGATGGTATAGGGGGCTGTGGCTTTTGTAAGCTGTACACGATAAAACTCTTTTAAGGGGAGTGCAGAGATGAAGAATTGTTTAGGAATTGAAATTGGACATTACCGTATCAAGATTGCATATGCGGAAAAGGGTGAACTGAAAGAGTTCATCAGCGAGCGGGTTCAGGGAATGGATCTGACCGATATGCACGTCTGTGCGGATTTGATAAAGGATTTATTGAAAGAATATGCGATCCGGTGCCGGAATGTGGTATTTGTCATCCGTCAGGAGGACGTGTATGTGCGGCGGTTTGAGATGCCGCTGATGACGGAAGAACAGCTCCGGCTGAATCTGCCGTATGAGTTTCATGACTATATCGGCAATGAGATGGACAAGTATGTTTTTGATTACGCGATGATTCAGACGAAAGAGAGGACGATGGATCTTCTTGGTGCGGCGTGCACGAAGACGCTGTCGCAGCAGTTTGAAAAGCTGGCAAAGATGGCGTGCCTGAAGCTCGTCGGCCTGGTCCCGGCGGTGCTTGGCCTGGAGCGGATTCTGGAGTATGCACAAGAGCGAAAGGATTACGCTGTTCTGGATCTGGGAACCCAGGCGCTGCGGATTCATTTCTTCCGTGAGGGGGTTTATGATATTACCCGTACCATGGAGCCGGGCTGTGAGGAGATCGAGCAGATCCGTTTGGGAGATAAGAACAAGATGCAGGAACTGGGAATTGAGGTGGAGGAAGAAAACCGCGAGGAGACCGACAAAGAAAAGATGGCGGCTGTGCTGGAGGAGCAGTACCGGACCCGCGCCGTCCAGGTCATGCGAGTTTTGAACTTTTATAGTTTCAACAATGTGAATAATACGATCGACAGCCTCTATTATTGCGGCGGAGGCGCACGATACGGGGAATTGATTGATGCGCTGAAAGAAACGCTGGATCTGCCGGTGCGGAGTGTGGCGGAGCTTCTGCCGGAGGTCTCTCTGGATGAGGAAGATGAGTGGATCGACAGCCCACAGGCATACGGTGTATTACTTGCATAAGGAGGAAGAGCGGTGGCTGATTTAAAATCAATCGCGAATATGCAGATTGGCGGTCCGAAGTATCCGAAAAAACGGCGCATCAATCTGTATCAGAAGCAGACTAAAAAAGGAAAAATAGCGGCGGAGCTGGGCGCGTTTGCCGTTTTTATGGTTTTTGTCTACGGATTTTCGAGATTTGGCGTAATGCTTCCCCTGCAGGAGGCAGACCGGGCAGAGGCGGTTTATGCGGCGACGGAGAAGGAGCTTCGTACATTGGAGAAATCCAACGAGGTGTACGGTGAGGTCCTGGCAGAGTACGCGCATTATGGAAATGGGTATCTGAATGAGGAAGAGAGTAAGCTTCCGGACCGCCGGATGATGCTGGATTCCCTGAAATCACAGATTTTCCCGCTGACGGCAGTTTCGAGTGTTTCGATCACCTCGGATCAGATGTCATTGGAAGGAACCATTCCCAATGGTACACTCTTTCCGCAGCTGGTCCGTGATGCACAGGCGGATCCGAATGCGCGCTATGTGACCGCTTCGCTGGAGGAAACAGTGAAGAAAGATGGCGAAGAGAGAGTTCTGGCATCTTTGAAGCAGGTGGGAGTGTCAATGGCTGTATTTTTTAACGAACCAGAAGAGGGCAAAGAAGAATGAATTCGTTAGGGAAATATGTATTAACAAAAACACAGAAAATAGTGCTGCTGGTTGTAGTCTTTGCCCTGATCGCGGGCGGCTACTATGCCGGATTTTACCTGCCGGTGCAGAGGCGGATTGAGGCGGCGGATACGGCGGAGCTGGATGCCCAGATTCAGCTGGAGCAGATGAAAGCGATGCAGATCCGGCAGATGGAGGAAGAGATCGAGGAAAACAAGGCATCGAATGCGCCGATGGTTCCGGCCTACAATCATTTCAAGACGGAGACGGAGGAACTGAACCGTATTTTTGCGAATGCGTATGATTTTACTTTCCAGTATTCAGAGCCGCAGGTGGACGGAATGGAGATCCGCCGCGCGATGAATATTTCTTTTACGGCAGATTCGTTTGATCACGCTGTTTCAATGCTTCATGAGGTGGTCGAAGGACCGTACCGCTGTCTGATCGAGGATCTGAGCATTCAGGATGATAAAGATCTGGAAAATGGAGAGTTAGAGGATATCCGCATCCACCCGGTGGCGGTGGCATTCCAGCTGACCTATTTTGAGACCCGCTACGATGCGGAATCGGAGGAAGGTCTGGAGCTGGGACCGGAGGAGACGCAGGCACCGTCGGGACTGGCAAATGCGGATGTGTCGAACCTGCAGCGTTCTGACCTTGAGACAGCGGCAGAGGCGGCGCTGGGAGAATAAAGCATGAAAAAAGCAGAGAACAGTGAAAAACACCCGGAAATCTGGAAGCGGGTTTTCAGCTGTATGAAAAATCAGGATGGCGCCAGCTTGATGGCGGCGCTCCTGTTTTTTGTGTTTTGCGGGGTGGGCGCGTCGATCATTCTGGCGTCCGCTTCCGCGTCGGCTGGAAAGATCCGCCACCTCCCGAGGGAGGACCAGAAGCGGTATGCGGTGGACTCGGCGGCGGCATTTCTGCGGGATGAGCTGCAGAAGACGGAGAATATAGTCAAGATCAAGGAAGTGATCGTGCATGACAGCCGGAATGACGAGGAAGACGATGAGGATGATTTTTACTGCTACTACGTCGGCAGCCGGAAAAACACGGATAATGAGGCGTCGTGGCAGAAGTTCTATGGAACGGATTCGGGTTTGTCAAGCCCAGAGAGTGCGAATAGCGCGGTTCTCGATTCACTGATCGTGGATATTTATAGAAATAATGAGTATCGGAAGCTGGCAGACGGGGAGAATGCATCGGAGGATGAAATGGCGTACAAAGATTTTACCCTGTCAGTGAAGAAAGCCGGAACGAGCGGGAACACGATTGACCCGTTAAAGACCAGTGTACGTCTGTGGATGGCGGATGATTATAAAATCAAGGCGGTTATCTCAGATACGGTAACGGCGGATGACAAGAAGGAAGAGCGGTGCGAGAAACGGCTGGAGCTGGAAGCAGCACATAGCTCCGAGAGTGAGACGGTCACAGTAGCGGGCGATGACGGAGATTCGGATGACGACGATTCCTACACGATCACGACGACGACCATCATCACGACGATCCGCTGGCAGAACGGAACAATAGAGAAGGAGCTGCTACAGGATGATAAGTAGAATGGAATGGGCAGCTGGAAGAAAGCTGCGTGCCAATGCGGGAGAGACGCTGACAGAGGTACTGATATCGGTTCTTGTGATTGCACTGGGAATGACGATGTTTCTGAGTGCATTTCTGGCGTCCGGCAGGATGCTGCAGCAGGGCGAAGAGCAGATGGCGGGCTATTATGACAGCCGCAATCAGCTGGAGAACAACCGGACAGCGGAACAGGCGTCGGGCAGATATGTTCTGGAGCTGGAAGCATCTGGAACCGGCGGCATGAAGAAAAGCCTGGCGTCAAATGCCTACCAGACAGGCACACAGACGAATTACCGGACGGGACAGTATCCGATCGTGCTGTATGTGAGCCAGGCTGATTCGGATGCAGAAGAGGAAGAGGTAAACTTACAAGATCTGCTTTACAGATACCGATAGAGGAGACAGAGATGGGACAGGAGAGAAGTGAATGCCGTAGATGCAGAAATAGGCATTGCAGGCAGCAGAAACAGACGGCATCCAAGGGTCACTGCAAGCTCTTTTCAGTATGTCAGAAAAAACTTCGGTCAAAGAACGGTATGACGCTGACGGAGCTGCTGGCGGCGATTGTGATTCTCGGCACGATCGGCACGGTGCTTGGAGGCGGCGTGATGATGGTAAAAAATGTTTACCAGAGGACGCAGGATCAGGCAGATGCAGAGCAGGCGCTGTCGCTCACGGCGCAGCTGATGACCGATGAATTTGCCAATGCGCTGGAAGTGAAAAATTCTGCTGGGACTTCCGAAACAGGAGAAATGGTAACACCTCTTTTGCGGAGTGGGAACAGCCACCTGTGGCTGCACTTTAGTGCGACAGACTGGTCTGGCACGGGCATTGAAAAATGGTATGGGGATTATACTTACGATGATGCGTATAATAAGATATCCTTGCTGACGCAGGCGGCGATTTCGGATGAATACTATACGGCATTTGACGGCTATACCTATTCGGAGGAGACGGCGTGCTTTACGGTTCAAAATCTGGCGATCTACCGGAAAAAAGATACGATGGGAACTTCCCGGAAAGCGGTGGTAAAGCCGATTAACCTGATCGTGCGTGCGGTCAACCTGGATCAGAAATAAAATTAAAAGAGGAACGAGGACAGATGGAGCAGAAGAGACAGAACAAACAGAAGAGAAGGGCGGCGTTTACGCTGGCGGAATTTTTGACGGTGATTGCGATTGTCGGTATTCTTGCCAGTCTTTCTTTTGTTGCGGTGATTCGTTACCAGAGAAAGCTCCGCCGTCTGGAGATGGATCAGACAGCGAAGGAGATCTTTCTGGCGGCGCAGAATCATCTGACACTGGAGGTCTCCAGTGGGACGATTCCGCGTCTGCTCCATATGGAGGCACAGGGGGAATTTTCAGACGATCAAAAGCAGGCAAAGCTGGGAATTTCGGTAGATAATACAGTGCTGGCGGAGGAGAAAGAGGGAAATATCTACGGGGTTCTCTATGTGCCGGAAAAACAGGCAGGGCAGCCTGAATCGGAACAAGAAGAGTCTGGCGGTAAGGCAGCGCTGGTGTCTGCGAATGTGACCGAGGAGATCCGGCAGCGCCTTCTTCCGTTTGGATCGATTGATGAGACCGTCCGTGGAGACGGGAGCTATCTAATTTTCTATGATGCGGAGGCGGGACTGGTCCGCGAGGTGTGGTATTCGGATCATTATCAGTTTGTGCAGACAGATATCGGAAGCGAGGCACTTCTGGCGGCGGCGTCTGATGCCGGAAAACGGGAGCGGTTTACGGGTGCTAACTTCAATTATAAGGATCAGAAGCTGCCGATCGGATATTACGCATCAGGAAATCTGGAAGTTCCGGAACTGCCGGTGGAGGAATTCGAGGCGCCGACAGTGAAACTGGTGAATGATGATATTTTATATGCGGAAATCGGGGATCCGAATAAAAATGAACATTCGCTGAGCCTGTTTGTAAAGGGAGAAAAGAGCGGTACAACCGGCTACATCGAGATCAATGCCCCGGGAAGCAGTCGTTCGGCGCGTGTGGCGAAGGTGTCCGGAACTTCGGGCGATTCGGATGGAACGTATCAGGTCATTCTGGATGATATAACGGCGCCAGCCGGCACGGGCGGAAGTACAGGATTCAAATTTATGGATTTCAACCAGCCGGCACAGACGGATATGACATTTCAGCAGGATGAAAGAGGTTTTGCCTCCTTTATTCCGGGCGAAAATATCTTTGTGTACGCGCAGGTTTTCAACAATGAAGCGCTTTCGCAGGTTAAGACGAGCAATACAGATTCAGGCAGCAGCCTCTTTGCATCGATCGGTACGGACCGAAGCGTGGGGATCGGCAGCTTCCGCCATCTGGAAAATCTGGATGAGAGGGTTTCAGGCTGGGATCCGGATCAGCTGTACACGGGAGCGGTGACTACGCCCAAAACGGTTACGGCGATGCAGAATAGCGATTTGACCTGGAAAGCGGGAGAAAACACTGCGGACGAGAGCGGTTACTGCGGACATGTGGCGAAGCTGCATACGGCATTTGGATCGAATTTTTTGAATCAGAATGCGGAAACCATCTCGATTGCCTACCGGGTGACGGATCAAACGAATGCAGATCGGACGAACCCGACGGCACAGACATATACCACGGAGTCGGGAAGCTATCTTCCGCTTAGCCTGCCGTATCCACTGGACTATCAGGGAAATACATACCGGATCGATGGTCTGCAGGTAGGAAAAACGGCGGGAAGTTCAATCACAGCAGTAGATGGGACGGGTGGACTGTTTGGAACGGTAACACAGGATATGAGGGTTAAAAACCTGCTGATCCGCCAGCCGGTGGTCCGGACGAAGGAGAATGCAGGCGCTTTGATCGGCGCGGTGACGCCGGGAACGGATTCCCGGGGAACTATAAAGCTGCCAACGGTGGAAATTAAAAAGGTGCAGGTGGAATATCCACAGGTGCAGGCAGAGCAGACTGGCGCTTCCGCCGGTGCGTTGATCGGCACATCTGAGGGCGGCAGTCTGACCGTCCAGGATGCGCTGGCGGAGAATCATTTCCGTGATAAGCTGGGAAGCAGCACAGAAAAAGCAGCCGATCTGAAGCTGGAGGAAGAAAGCAAATACCGGATCCGCGCTTTAAAGGGAACGGCGGGCGGCCTGATCGGCACGGCAAAGGGGAAAATTTCCCTGACCGACAGCGCAGCGGCGCTCTATGTGGAAGGTATGTACGCCGGCGGTCTGGTCGGAACTGCTGAGAAAGCAGCAGCTGTAGCCGCCGCAAGCGGTTCCACGGTGCAGATTCAGAGCTGTTATGTCGGCGGTCATACAGCAAACAAGAAGTTTGATACCTCCCAAAAACCAGGGAATGGGGCAAACGCCAATACAGCCTTTGAGAATCTTACCGGACGTTATAACGTAGCGGCATATACCGGCGGATTCGCAGGAGGTCTCGCCGCACAGCTTCCGGCAGACAGTCAGATAGCGAATACATATGTGTCGGCGTCGGTGTATTCGCCGACGGCTGAGGAAAAATCGGATGAAACGGAAGGTGGAACTGGTACAGCGGCGGACGGAAACGGCAATGAAACTGAATCGGACGACGAGAAAGAGGCGTCGGCACTGAAGGCATCCGCATTTGTTGCGTTTTATGATTATGCAAGTAGAACGAATGGAATACTTCCATCGGAGACGAGTGGTACGGGGACGAACAAAAAATCAGTTTATCCGGGGTGCTATGTGTGCAGTAAGGTGAATGAGAAGTATGTGCTTGCATATGACAAGGCTCTTGCAAGTCTGTTTGGTGTAAAGGATCCGAATGCAGATAGCAGTGAGGAAGAAAATAAAGATACGGAGGAAAAGCGGAATACATATCCGTATGATCCGGAATTAAAGAAGGCAGAAATACCGATTTATCCGATGCCGACGATCCAGAAAGTAGCGGAAAAACTTGCTGCGCAGGACGCTTCAAAGGGATTTTCGTGGTTTCTGAATAACCATGTCGGGGACTGGGACAAGGGCGAGAACGAAGAGGCGCTGCATACTGGAAACAGGCTGTATATCAATTATGTCTCTCCGTCTCCGCTTGAAGAAAATCAGAGAATACATCTGATATTTTCGATTACCGGCGAATTGAGCGGTAAAACGATGTGGTATGTTCTCCAAGTCAATACTGGTGATTTGCAGGAAAATACTCTGAGAACGGGATCGAAATTTTGCTTTGTAGATACGAAAGAGAAAGCTGCCAGCTGTGCAGAAAATGAGGCAAATGGCAGTTGGACGAGCTTTGCTGCAGAAAACAGGGTAAATCGTTTTGAAATAGGCATAACGGAAGAGAAAAAGTTGAAATTGCGTTTCTATCTGGATGATTTATCACGTGAGGGTGGAAATTTCTGTAGTCTGGGTACCTGGGGAGGTTATCAGCCGGGCGGTTACATAAATGGAGAAAATGTTATCGTAAAATTGAGCGAGGATGGCTATCCGCCGACAGAAAATACAAAGCTCTCATACAAGTTCAACAGCTGCTTTGCCGATGTAATTGAACGAAATGGTGATGGAACGGATACCTATACGGTTAAGGTCGCCAATGGACGTCATCTGCAGAATCTGAATTTCTGCGGAGAAGGCTATGGTGGTTTAAAGATCACACGGGTCATTCAGACCGATAATATTCTCTGGCAGGAGGATGATTCGATTACCTCACAGACGGAAGCGTATTGTAAAGAGGTGAAAGATGCATACGGAAAGATGACGATCTACAGTCCGGGAAATTCCAAGTATGAAGGTGGAAGTTTCTGGCCGATTAACAACCCGGATATTATCTCTTATGATGCGGAGGTGGATGAGAAAGAAAAAGCAAAACTGGGTGAATGTTATACGATTGCAGGCTTAAAGATAACTCCTGTTGCCTGGAATGGTGCGGCTTTATTTCAGAAGACGGATCATCTGACGATATCAAACTTGAATCTGAAGGATCCGGACATTTCCTGTCAGGGGCAGAATACAGCAGGGCTGGTGGCGCAGGCAGGCACTTCGGCGGACAGCTATCTAACGATTAAAAATATCCATATATATGGAGAAGAATCCCGGATTTCTGGAACGCTGGCAACAGGCGCGGTGGTTGGAAGCACGAACAGTGGCAGTCTGACACTCGACCATGTAGTTGTAGATGCACCGACGCTGCAAATAAGTGGAGGAAAAACCGGAGGCTTGATCGGGGAAGCAAAAGTAAGTGATTTAGTGATGAATCACGTATATGTTTCAGGAAAAAATGCACGGATACAGGGAACCGATGCTAGCGGAGGTCTGGTCGGCTTTGCCGAGAGCTCTGGTCAGATGAAGTTGGAAAACAGCTTCTTCTCTGGGTATGTGGATACAACTGGAACCGCCGGAGGTTTGTATGGATACCTGAAAAACAACCAGAATGGCGGAACTGCCGGGAAAGAATTCAGCATTGAAAACAGTTATGTCGGCGGACGGAACCGCTCTTACGGTTATACGGAAAGTGGTGCGGAAGTGCTGTCAGATAGAAAGAATGTGTCAGGCGGCAGGTGTGCCGGAGGCCTCGTGGGGTGGATGGATGGTCCGATTTCGGTAATACAGAGTTTCAGTGCAGCGGATGCGTGTGGAACGAATACATATAATGCCATCGCAGGCGGTTTATTTGGAAAATATGATTCTGCAAAACTGGTTCTTTCGAACTGCTACACAACAGGAAGTGTGAAAGCGGCTGGAACCTCAATGTTCCTTGGACACTATATTGGTCAGTTGAACAATACCTGGTGGTGGGGGCCAGGAGCCCAGCTGGAAGCTGGCATTCTTTCGGTCCCGGAAGAATGCTGGTATCTGCCAAAGCTAAGCGACGCAATCATTGGCGCACCTTATGTGGACAGCAGCTCTGTAAAGGACAGCTATTCCAGTATTACCAGGACAGGTGCCGCTGACCTGTCGTCCAAAACAGGCACCAATGGCGTTGATCAGACGATCGCAATAAATGATTCTCTGCAAGGAAAAGCATATCCATATCCAATTTGGACGATCTATGAACCAACAGTTTGGCAGACTGGCACACGCCTGTATGTGGGCGACTGGGATTAGGAAATTAAGAAAAATTAGAAAACGATTGAAAACTGGAAACAGGCGCTATTTTACATACCGGGCGGAACCATCAAATTTTTGCCCGGCAAGCAGGATAGCGCTTGTTTTTATCTCAGTCGAGAAGACTCCCACCTCTTCAGGTGGTGAGTAATAGCAAAT
>ERZ837380.5012-NODE-5012-length-10544-cov-8.333302_pt1 | contig 10544 bp, 9 predicted proteins | sample MGYA00519685_ERZ837380 | MGnify/ENA primary metagenome ERZ837380 (study PRJEB31850, sample SAMEA3708817) | human gut metagenome | biome: human gut; feature: human-associated habitat; material: faeces | place: China | collected 2014 ...
GCATCTCCCCACCCCGTGGGGAGTCACCCCTTTCAGGGGAGGCTATCATGAAAATTGATTTCCGTGGCACCGGAACGTGCATATCTTGACAAAAAGAGCGAAATTATGCTATAATTAAGGAAACACCCAAAGAAAAACGAACATTTCAACTGTTCAGGAAAGGAATGTCTATGAAAAACAACAAACTGCGGAACGGGATCCTCATTGGTGCGGTAGTGCTTCTGGCTCTGATTGCCGGCACGTCTGCTGTGACCATCGTTCCGGCGGGACACACCGGCGTGATCGTCACCATGGGAAAGGTTTCTGATCGGGTACTGAGCGAGGGCATGCATCTGAAAGTGCCCTTTGCCCAGCAGATCGTGATGATGAACAACAAGATCCAAAAGACCGAGATCGATTCCAACGGTGTTTCCAAGGATCTGCAAACCGTTTCCAGCGGCGTGGCGATCAACTACCACATCAACAAGGACGATTCCGCCAAGATCTATCAGAGCATCGGCGAGGGCTATGCCGACACCGTGCTCCAGCCGGCAATTCAGGAATCCATGAAAGCCATTACCGCCCAGTATACCGCGGAAGAACTGATTACCAAGCGTTCCGCTGTAGGCGAGGAAATCGGTGCCACACTGGCGGAAAAGGTGCAGGAATACGGCATTCTCATCGACAAGTTCAATATCATCAACTTTGACTTCTCCGAGGAGTTCAACGCGGCGATCGAACAGAAACAGGTTGCCGAGCAGAACAAGCTGCGGGCAGAAACCGAAAAGGAACAGAAAGTCATTGAAGCACAGGCAGATGCCGAACAAAAGGTGATCGCCGCCAAGGCGGAGGCAGATGCCATTCGGCAAAAGGCAGAGGCAGAAGCCGAGGCAAACGAAAAGATCAACGCGTCCCTGAACGAAAACGTTCTGAAGTACCAGCAGATCGAAAAGTGGAACGGCGAATACCCCAATGTGGTTTCCTCGGATTCCTCGATTCTGGTGGACGCTTCTTCCGGAAGAGCCGCTTCGACACAGCCGGCAGAAAACGCGGGAGAATAACGGCAGCGGCAGAGCATCACTGCTTTGCCGTTTTTGCATAGACCGGAGGGAAGAACATGAAGTGGCTGGCAGCGTCCGGCAAAAAAGGCATACAGGGCGAAAAACAGGTTGCCCGCCGGCTGCGGCGGCTGGATTCCCGACAGTACATCGTGCTGTCCGACCTGCTGCTTCCCTGCGGCAGCCGTCTGACACAGATCGACCACGTGGTGGTGTCCGTCTACGGCATTTTCGTGATCGAAACCAAGAATTATCACGGCACCATTTCCGGCAGCATCTGGAAAGAGTTCTGGGTGCAGGAGTGTCACGGCAGGCAGTATGACCTGCGGAATCCCTTTCGCCAGAATTATGCCCATGTGCAGGCACTTGCCAGTTTGCTGGGGCTGGAACGGGACTGTTTCTTTTCCGTTGTGGCGTTCGCAGATGATGCCGTCTTACAGGTGGTACAGCCGGAGGACAGTACAGAACAGCTGGTGTCTATTTCCAAGGTGTGCCGTGCCGTCCGCCGCCGGAAACAGCCCCTGCTGCTGTGGGACGATGTCCGCTATTACGCCGGCGTGATTTTGTGTGCCAACATCGAGGACCCGCAGGCACGGGAACAGCACCTCTCCCAGATCGATGACGAGATCGCTTATCGGCGGTTTGCCCTGCGGAGGGGACTTTGTCCCCGCTGCGGCGGAAAGCTGGTGCTGCGGCAGGGCAGATACGGCTCTTTTTACGGCTGTACCAACTATCCCGAATGCCGCTATACGCTGGAAAATGAAGTATAATGAGAAAGTTAAATTATACAATTTAGTCATCGCTTCTATGGAAATAAAATGTGAAAAAAGTCTTGCATTTCCAAATCAAATATGTTATACTACAGAAGTGCATGAATACAGAATGCATGCAATCAAATGCTATAATGCTTTCATAATATTCCCATAAAGCAGCACCGCACAAATCATTTTGTGTGGTTTCATCGCAATGACAAGTGGAGTTTTGGATAGAAGACAGGGGAGAGCAATCATGACTGGGAAAAAAAGGCTCCAGATCGGTCTGATGATACACCATCTGGAAAATGAATATGCAAGCGAAATTCTCAAGGGTGCGATTGCTGCGGCAGAAGAACTGGACATCAACCTGATCCTGCTGCCGGGCAGAGGCATCAATGCAGTAGAAGATGATGAAAAATACTCGATCTATGATTATCAGTACAACGTGATCTACAACTATGTTTCTGAAAGGAATCTGGACGGTCTGCTGGTGTCGGTAGGCACTGTCGGCTCCTATATCAGTCGGGAGGAAATGGCACAGTTTCTCCACTCCTATGATCCGCTGCCTCTGCTGACTATGGAAGTGGAATTCCCGGGATACCCCTGCATTCGGTTCAATACCAACGCCATGAAGCTGGCAGTAGAACATCTGATACACCACCATGGCTGCCGGAAGATCGGCTTTGTTTCCGGTCCTATGGGAAATCAGGATGCCATGGATCGTCTGCATTGCTACCGTGCAGTGCTGGAGGAAAATCATATTCCGTATGACTGCACCAAGGTGGTATACGGCAACTTCTCCGAGACTTCGGAAGAAGTGGTGCGGAATCTGCTGGATCTGCACCCCGATCTGGAGGCGATCTGCTTTGCCAATGATAAGATGTGCATCGGCGGCTATGAGGTGTTCAAGGAACGGAAAATGCGTGTCGGCGAGGATATTCTGGTCACCGGCTTTGACGATTCCGAAGTTGCCACCAGTCTGAAACCCATGCTGACGACCGTGCGTACCAATATCAGCAGTATGGGCTACCAGTCGGTGCAGGCTTTGGTGGAACTGATCCAGACAGGGGAAACCCGGAGCAGGACGCTGGACGCACGGCTGATCGTGCGGGAATCCTGCGACCTGACAGAGGAACGGATTCAGAAGCTGGCAGATCACTGTGCGGCGGAAGAAATCGTGGGTATGATCTTCAACAAGTACATCGGCGATCTGGAGAGCACGACAAAGACCAGATTCATTCAGCGGGTGTGGGAACTGCTGACGAAAGAATTTCAGGCAGTTTGCAGCCATGAACCGCTGCCGCTGGCGGAATACCAGAAGGAAATCTCCGAGATGTTCGACCAGACGGACGTGATTCCGATACAGGTGCCGCTGCTGAAAAAAGTTGTGACGTATGCGAAAGAATTTGCCGTGCAGATCTGTCGGGAACAGCCGGAAAATCTGCTGGCAGTAGAACGGCTCCATGCGTTCTTTCTGGATAACCTGCTGGACTACAGCATGCAGCAGCAGTATCTGCTCCGCACCAATCTGGTGTACAGCAATTTCCTAATCAGCAACATCAACAAGGACATGATGATCAACAGCAATGATGAAGAAAAAAGCTTTTTCTCCATTGTGAAAAACCTCTATCGGGTCAACTTCAAGAGCAGCTATATCTATGTGTTCCATTCGCCGGTGGTGCACTATCAGTATGAGCAGTGGATCATGCCGGATAACCTGTACCTGAAATCCTACCATATCGGGCAGATGTTACAGCGGGTAGAGCCGCCGGAACAGCAGGTTTCTGTTTACACCTGCATTGCCAACCGCTATATGCCGCAGGATCGGCGGTATACATTTGTCATGGTGCCGCTGTTCTCCAACGAGGAGCAGTACGGTCTGTTTATCTGTGAACTGGACTATAACCATTTCTCCCAGATCTATTCCGTAGCACCGCAGATCTGCTCTGCCATTAAGATGACGCGTCTGGTCAAGGAACTGGAGGGCAATCTGGAGGAAGCACGATTCGCCAACAGCCGTCTGAAGCTGATCTCCGACTCGGACGAACTGACTGGTGTGTATAACCGCCGCGGCTTCTATCGTGCGGCAAATGCCATGCTGAGCAGTCAGGAATCCGCAGGGAAAGGCTGCGTGCTGATTCTGGCAGACTTGGACAATCTGAAGATCATCAACGATACATTCGGACACGACGGCGGCGACCATGCCCTGAAAACCTGTGTGCAGTATCTCAGTTCTGCGACTCCGCTGCTGGACGCGATCGGCAGAGTGGGCGGCGACGAGTTTGCCGGCTTCGTCATGGTCGATGATCCGGAAACTGCCGGAAAGCAGATCTACGACAGCATCAAAAAGGCTGCCCAGCAGTATAACGCCACCAGTGCCATTCCTTATAACATCACGCTGAGTGTCGGGGTGTATACCATGACATGTCAGGGCGGGGAACAGGTGCAGAACTACGTCAAGTACGCCGATCAGAAGCTATATCAGGATAAGAAAAACAAGAACCGCATTGTCATCAAACCGCAGAATAATTCTATGCCAGTGTAACTGTGTGGTATTGCCTTAGGAATCAAAAAGCCGCATCACCGGAGCTTTCTCCGTGATGCGGCTTTTGTTGTTTCTATTGCATGCGATCTGCGTGCAGATCTTTCGCTTTCAGGGGCATTTTTTCGTTCACTTCTTGTGAATATCTTCCCGAATCCGTTCCTTGATGCCCTCGAAAATCACCTGTTTTGCGTGGATCGCCTGTTCCTTGGTCGCCGCCGGAATGCCTTTCAGCGGATAGTCGATGCCCAGATTTTCGTATTTGACTTCGCCCATGGTGTGGTACGGCAGCACGTCCAGAGCTTTCAGGTTATCCAGTCCGCCGATAAAATGCCCCAGCTGTTTCAGATAGGTATCATTCAGCGTAATGGTCGGCACGACCACGTGGCGGATCCAGACGGGAACACCCTTTTCGTTCAGATACTCCGCGAATTCCAGAATGTGCTTGTTGCTCTGCTTGGTCAGCTTCTGGTGCTCGGTGTCGTCAATGTGCTTGATGTCCAGCATGATCAGATCTGTCACTGCCATAAGGCGGTCGAATTCCTCGCGGCGTTCCTGCCGGAACAGGATTCCGGAGGTGTCCAGACAGGTATGGATGCCCTTCTTCTTGGCAGTTTCAAACAGTTCTGTCAGGAACTCCATTTGCACCAGTGGTTCGCCGCCGGTGGCAGTAATGCCGCCGTCATGGAGAAATTCCTTGATGCCGTCATACTCTTTCAACAGGGATTCCACAGAACGCAGATTTTCGGTGTTGCCGTTGTCGATCGTCCACGTGTCCGGATTGTGGCAGTACTGACATCGCATAGGACAGCCCTGAAAGAAAATCACAAAGCGAATGCCGGGGCCGTCAACGGTGCCGAAGCTTTCGGTAGAATGAATGTGTCCTTCCATGTTGTACTCCTTTCCTGAAATGCAGCATTTCACGAATATTCTGCCGCACTTCGATCATTTTGATACAACAGTGGGCGTACAGAAACTGCACGCCCACTGCTAACATTATGTTATGTTAATTTTGCTGTTTCAGTACGTTTCCGCTTACAGAGCAGCGTGGAAAGTTCTGGTGATAACGTCGTCCTGCTGTTCCTTGGTCAGCTTGATGAAGTTAACAGCATAGCCGCTGACACGGATCGTCAGCTGCGGATACTTTTCCGGATGTGCCTGAGCGTCCAGCAGAGTTTCGCGGTTCAGAACGTTTACGTTCAGGTGGTGTCCGCCTTTTTCTGCATAGCCGTCCAACAGACCTACCAGATTTTCAATTTGCTTTTCGTTTGCCATGATAAATTCCTCCTTGAGAATTTACAAATCGGGATATACGCGGAACTGGTGAAAAACTCACTCGTCCTCTATAAATTCAGTCGGCTGACAGCAAGCCATGTTTCCTTTCGAGCAATCCATGCTGCGATAGGTCTTCACATTCAAGCCGTCGCCCATGAGATCGTCTTCAGAAATCGTGAGATGACCGCTGCCATCTTCCATGAGCTTTTCAATCATGTCCACCAGTTCGTCCGACTTATCCTGTTCCTTGACTTCATGTTCTGCCATGACTCTGTGCCTCCTTTCAAATAGTCCTTTTCAGACTTACTGCTTTTCCATTGCCTCGCGGATAGAAGCAACATCGATGTCGCCTGCGAATACAGCGGAATCCTTACCCAGAGCATCCGGAATGATGGTGAAGGTGTTGGAGATACCGTCCTGTGCATTCTTCCACGGCAGCTTTGCAACAGATGCCATAGATGCTGCTGCACCGTGAGTGTCACGGCCGTGCATCGGGTTTGCACCCGGAGCCAGCGGCTGACCCTTCTTACGGCCGTCCGGAGTGTTACCGGTCTTCTTGCCGTATACAACGTTGGAAGTGATGGTCAGGATAGAAGTGGTCGGAACACCGCCTCTGTAGCAGTAGTTGCTGCGGATCATATCCATGAACTTGTCCAGGATCTCAACAGCAATGCTGTCTACACGGTCGTCGTTGTTGCCGTACTTCGGGAAGTCGCCTTCTACTTCGAAGTCAGTTACAACGCCGTATTCGTCACGAATGCACTTTACCTTTGCATACTTGATTGCAGACAGGGAGTCAGCAACAACAGACATACCAGCGATACCAGTTGCGAAGTAACGCTTTACATCTCTGTCGTGCAGAGCCATCTGGATTGCTTCGTAGCAGTACTTGTCGTGCATGTAGTGGATGCAGTTCAGGGTATCTACGTACAGCTTAGCCAGCCATGCCATCATGTCTGTGTACTTTGCCATAACGTCATCATAATCCAGATAATCGCCTTCTACCGGACGATACTTCGGACCAACCTGATTGTGCTTGCCGGTCTTAGCGTCCAGTCTTTCATCGACACCGCCGTTGATTGCGTACAGCAGGCACTTTGCCAGGTTTGCACGTGCACCGAAGAACTGCATTTCCTTACCAACACGCATGGAGGATACGCAGCAAGCGATCGCATAGTCATCACCGTGTGTCACACGCATCAGGTCATCGTTCTCATACTGGAACGAGGAAGTGTTGATGGACAGCTTTGCACAGTAGTGCTTGAATGCCTTCGGCAGACGCTTGGACCACAGAACGGTCAGGTTCGGCTCCGGAGCAGTACCCAGATTTTCCAGAGTATGCAGATAACGGAAGCTGTTCTTGGTAACCAGAGTTCTGCCGTCGATGCCCATACCACCGATAGATTCAGTAACCCACTGCGGGTCGCCGGAGAACAGTGCGTTGTATTCCGGAGTTCTTGCGAACTTGACCATACGCAGCTTCATGATGAAGTGGTCGATGTATTCCTGAGCCTGTTCTTCTGTCAGAGTGCCGTTGTCCAGATCACGCTGAATGTAGATGTCCAGGAATGTGGAGGTACGGCCGAGGCTCATTGCTGCACCGTTCTGATCCTTGACAGCACCCAGATATGCAAAGTATGTCCACTGGATTGCTTCCTTTGCATTGGTAGCCGGAACAGAAATATCATAGCCGTACTTCTTTGCCATGTTCTTCAGAGCCTTCAGAGCCTTGATCTGATCTGCCAGTTCTTCACGCAGACGGATCTTTTCTTCGGTCATGGTGCCGGAAGTAATTGCCTTCTGGTAGTTCTTGTCTTCGATCAGGCGATCGATACCGTACAGAGCCACACGGCGATAGTCACCGATGATACGGCCGCGACCATAAGCATCCGGCAGACCGGTGATGATCGCATTATGACGAGCAGCACGCATTTCCGGTGTGTAAACATCGAATACGCCCTCGTTATGTGTCTTTCTGTAGTGTGTGAAGATATAGGTGATTTCCGGATCTACTTCATAGCCGTAAGCCTTGCATGCTTCTTCAGCCATACGGATACCGCCGAACGGCTGCAGAGAACGCTTCAGCGGCTTGTCAGTCTGCAAACCTACGATAGTTTCCAGATCCTTGTCGATATAACCTGCTTCGTGAGAATCTACTGTTGATACCAGCTTGGTATCCATGTCCAGAACGCCGCCGTTTTCACGTTCTTTCTGGAACAGATCCATTACTTCGCTCCACAGCTTTGTTGTGGATTCTGTCGGGCCAGCCAGGAAGCTTTCGTCACCCTCATACGGAGTGTAGTTCTTCTGGATGAAGTCACGAACGTCGATGGTCTTTTCCCAAGCGCCGCCAACGAAGCCTTCCCATGCTTTTGCCATTGTCTCTGCCATTTTAAGATCTCCCCTTTGCCGGATAAACCGGCGAAATTTGATTTGGATTTTTCCAAAGCACAATCTTTTGGGCAGGTAATTTTCACGACGCTTGCACGACGTGTTTTTTGCCGTCAGAGGACTGTGTTTTGATCTGTCTTAATAATATCACATCTCAACTACGATGTCAATAGGTTTCTTGCAAATTCCCAAGATTTTTTTTTGCAAAACCTTACTTTTTGATCTTTTCCGGCGATTTGTTGGATTCCTCTTAAAAAAAAGAAAAGTAAAATCGCATTTCCTGTTTCATTTGTAAAATTGTAGGTCCAATTTCAGCTTTGACGGTGACTATCTGATGTGTTATACTAAAGCAGATTTATAAGGCAATACCGCACAATCTTTGTGCGGTATTGCCTTATAAATAAGAACGGAGGTCTTTTCATGTTACAGCTTTCTCCCCGCAGTACCATTGCACTGGTGGGCAGTTCCGACGGGCTGCCCCGGGACAGTGATACGGTTTCGCGTCTTTGTGCTGTTCTGGAATCACTGGGACTGCACACCGTGATTTTTCCATCCCTATACCAGACTGCTGCCGGCAAGCCGCAGCCGGCAGAACGACGCGCCGCAGACATACAAGCCGCGTTTGCAGACCCGGAAGTGGATGCTTTATTCGATCTGACCGGCGGTGACGCAGCAAATGCCATTCTGCCCCATCTCGATTTTAAAGAGATCGCCAGATGCTCAAAGCCCTTTTTTGGGTACAGCGACGTCTCGGTTCTGCTCAATCCGCTGCAGGATTTCGGAGACGTCCCGGTGTTTTATTTGCAGGCACGCTTTCTGGCAAGCTGTTCCGCCGCCAAAGAACGGTTTGCACGCTGGATACAGCAGCAGGACGATGCCCTGTTTCGATTTCACTATGCCTTTTTGCAGGGCAGTTCGCTCTCCGGAAGGGTCTGCGGCGGCAATATCCGCTGCACGCTGAAGCTCACCGGCACACCGTGGCAGCCAGATCCCACGGGACGGGTACTGTTTCTGGAGAGTTATTCCGGCAGTTTTGCTCGAATGGAGACTATGCTGCACCAATACCGGCAAATGGAAATGTTCTCCCGATGCAGCGGCGTGTTGCTGGGGAACTTTTCGGAACTGGCGGAAAAGCAGCAGCTCCCGACGCTGTACCGGTTGGTGCAGGACATCATAGACGATCCTGCGCTGCCCATTGCCGTGACCACAGAATTGGGGCATCAGCCGGAGGCGCATTGTCTGGCATATGCGGGAATCTCTTTAGAGGGAAATGGAATGCCCCAGCTGTAACCAGCCGATCAGCAGCAGAAATGCCAGCATGCCGAAGTTCACTGCGGAAAAGACTGCCAGATATTTCAGCGGCTTCGGCCGCTTTGCCTTGCTGTAAAACTGATAGGAGATCAGGCTGGCAAGCGAAGCGATCGGCGTTCCCAGTCCGCCCAGATTGGCTCCCAGCAGCAGTGCCTTGGCATTTTCTGTAAAGCCGGACAGCATCACCGCCGCCGGCACATTGCTGATACACTGCGAAAGCGCTGCCGAGACCCACAGTTCCCTGCCCTGCATCACGCCGGCAAAGAAATCCCGAACCACATCGACCCGTGCAATATTGCCCACGAACACGAAAAAGCAGACAAATGTCCCCAGGAGACAGTAATCTGCCTGGGCAAAGAGCTTTTTGTCACAGAGAAATACCAGTACAGCAGTCAGCAGAAGGCAGAGCCAGTCCGGAAGCACCCGGAACACAGTCAACAGACACGCCAGAAACAGCAGCAGATATACCGCCGCCGGCTTTTTCGGTATGGCAGACGAAGCCGTTTCCACAGGCTTTCCGGCGCAGGGCGTTTTCGGCAGCAGGAACGACAGTCCCAGAAGGATCAGCCAGCTCAGCACGCCGGCGGGGAGCATGGTACGGAAGAAGTCTGCGGTATGCAGCTGATACGCCGCATAGAGGTATAGGTTCTGAGGATTGCCTACCGGTGTCATCATGCTGCCCAGATTGGCGGCGGCTGTCTCCAGAACAATGACCCAGATGCGGCTTTTCTCATCCCCGATTTCCTGGAACAGCAGCAGTGTCAGCGGCACAAAAGTGAGCAGCGCCACATCATTGGTCACCAGCATTGCGCTGAAAAAACAAAGCTGAACGAGGAACATTCCCACACGCCGCACCGTCCCGGCACGTTTCAACAAGTTTTGCGTCACCTGTTCAAACACGCCGATGCTGCGCAGTCCTGCCACCGTGAGCATCAGACAAAACAGCTGGATCAGCACAGCCCGGTTGCAGTAGGACAAATAGCCGGCATCCGGCGGCACAAAGCACATGGATACCAGCGCCGCCAAAAGCGAGATCCCCAGCACCGGCTGTCCTTTCCACCATTGCAAAAAACGTTTCATGGATACATTCTCCTTTTCTGTTACGTTCTACATACTTTCCAGTATAACACTTTTCCGGGAAAAGTCAAACGCTCCTGTCAGATGATTTTCCACATTTCCTTGAGGCAATACCGCACAAAGAGCGTCTGGCGACTTTGCACGCCATCTGCTTGC
>ERZ837380.5016-NODE-5016-length-10539-cov-2.262209_pt1 | contig 10539 bp, 10 predicted proteins | sample MGYA00519685_ERZ837380 | MGnify/ENA primary metagenome ERZ837380 (study PRJEB31850, sample SAMEA3708817) | human gut metagenome | biome: human gut; feature: human-associated habitat; material: faeces | place: China | collected 2014 ...
CAAAAAAGCGGTCGTTTCCGACCGCTTAAATCACTTTGACAATCTATCAAATTCTTTAAAATAATCTCTCGTTTCTTTTGCGACAACACCGCTAAGTGCGATAAGTGCAATAACATTTGGTATCGCCATAAGTCCGTTGAAAATATCTGCAATAGTCCAAACAGCCGCAACAGTAAGGTACGGACCGATGAACACTGCAAGTACATATATCCATCTATAAACCTTAACAACAGTTTTATTTCTGTTTGATAGGTATTCAAGACAACGTTCGCTGTAATAGTCCCAACCAAGAATTGTTGTAAATGCAAAGAATGCAAGACAAATCATAAGAACAAATGATGACACAACCGATGGGAACGGAAGACCGCTTTGGAATGCTTCTGTCGTTATCGCAACACCCTTTAAGTCAGGATTTGCCCATGAACCTGCAATTACGATTGCAAGACCTGTCATTGTACAAATAACGATAGTATCAATAAATGTACCTGTCATTGAAACAAGACCTTGACGAACTGTATCCTTAGTTTTTGCCGCAGCTGCCGCAATCGGAGCAGAACCAAGACCTGCCTCGTTCGAGAATATACCTCTTGCAACACCGTTTTGCATTGCTGCCATCATTGCACCAAGTACGCCTCCGGCAACCGCTCTGATTCCCTGTATGCCGTCACCGTATCCAAACGCACCTTGAACAATTTGCACAATCGCATCAGGAATTTTTGTAACATTGCAAAGTAACAACAACACAGCAAATACAACATAAAGCACTGCCATAAACGGTACAACAACTTGTGATACATTAGCAATTCTCTTGATACCGCCAATAATAACAAGTGCCGTGCATACCGTTACAATAAGACCGGCAATTACAACTACCCAAGAAATATCTCTGCCGAACAAATGAATTGCCCAGCTTGTATTCGGGTCAAAGAAATTAGTAACCGCACTTGCGATACCGTTTACCTGTGTAAAAGTACCTATACCCATAAGACCTACACAAACACCGAAAAACGCAAAAATCTTTGCAAGCCACTTCCACTTTTTCCCCATACCGTTTTCTATGTAATAGAAAGGTCCGCCAAGAACGTGACCTTCTTCATCTATAGTACGATACTTAATAGCCAAGAAACCCTCGGTATACTTTGTAGCCATTCCGAAAAATGCCGCTACAATCATCCAGAACAACGCACCCGGACCGCCTGCCGCAAGAGCAGTTGCAACACCGACAATATTACCTGTTCCGATAGTCGCAGAAAGTGCCGTACACAAAGCACCGAAACTCGTAACTTCGCCCTCTCCGCCTTCTTCGTTTTTAACCATAAACTTCAAAGCCTTACCAAGGTGTCTTACCTGCAATCCTCTTACTCTGATTGTAAGATAAATACCTGTAAGAATTATCAATACAATAAGCGGAACTCCCCATACAAATCCTTCGATCTGTTTCAAAATCTCGCCGAACGTCTTAAAACCTTCACCTGTCATTTTCCTTATCAATCCTTCCTTTTTACAAAAATACAATAAAATTTTATCACATATCGCAAAGATTGTCAATTAACGATATTTCCAAAACATTCAAACACATTTTATGCAACTTTAACGTAATAAAGTGCAAAACAAAAACAGTATCTTTGAGGAAAGATACTGTTTTTAAATCATTTCTATGAAAAACTGTCCGAAAGACAATTATTCATACGGGTCTTGGACCGTATTAGTTGTTTTGTTTTGCGAAACATTCACTGCAATATACAGGCTTGTCGTTTCTCGGTTCAAAAGGAACTTTGTCAACCTTACCGCAAGATGCACAAACTATTTCATACATCTCCTTGTTTTGACGCATACTGTTCTTTCTTGCCTGACGACATTCCTTACAACGCTGAGGTTCATTTTCAAAACCCTTTTCAGCGTAAAATTCCTGTTCTCCGGCTGAGAATGTAAATTCCTTACCGCAATCCTTACATACTAATGTCTTGTCTTCGTACATTGTTTTTACCTCACTTTGGTTATTTGTTTGTTTTCTGCCTTCAATAATTCCCCTCGTTGCCCTCACGCAAAGTGCTTTCAAGTTTTTTCTTAATACGTTGGACGGCATTGTCAACCGCTTTCGTATCTTTTCCCAACTTTTCCGCAATTTCCTGATAGGAAAGCCCCTCAAGATAATATACAAGCACTTCTGTTTCAAGCTTGCTGAGTACTTTATTGATTTTATACTCCATACCATCCATATTCTCTCGATCAATCAATATGGCCTCAGGGTCTTGAAGCTCACTGAACGCTATGATGTCAAGCAAGGTTGTATCGCTGTCATCGTCATAAGTATTCTTATCAAGTGATACATAAGAATTTAAGGGAAGGTGTTTTTTTCTCGACGCCGCTTTAACGGCAGTTATAATGTGCCTTGTCACGCATACTCCCGCAAAGACTTTAAAAAACGGAAATCTGTCGCCGTCAAAATCCATAACGGCTTTGTACAGTCCTATAAGTCCCTCCTGAATAATATCGTCATCATCGGCACCGGCAAGAAAATAAGGTTTTGATTTTGCATAAACAAGATTTTTATATCTCGACAATATCGCCTCCAAAGCCTCGTTATCACCGTTTTGAGCGGCTTTAACAAGTTCTTCGTCCGATAACGTCTTTAGATTTTTTCTTTCCGTTTCCAATACAGTCACCTATTCTTCCCTCTGATATAAGTACAAACCGTAGTATATCATTTTAATTCCAAAAAGTCAAGGAATATTTGTAAAACCTGCAAAAATATTTTATTTCTAATTTATAATTATACAACACTTTTCACAATGCGACATTTTATTTCAAAAGTGAACAAAAAAATGACTGCCGATAAACCGACAGTCATTTTTGTTAGCAGTACATATCCTTGTATGCCGCAATACAATTCTTAATAACTTCTTTTGCCTCGTCTGGACCAAGCACTTCATTTACAACAGTTTCCTTACCCTCAAGAGATTTATACACTCTGAAGAAGTGAGAAATTTCGCTGAAAGTATGTTGAGGTAATTGGTTAATATCCTTAAATTCCGCATATGACGGGTCATTAAACGGAATTGCGATTATCTTTTCATCGACTTGGTCATCATCAATCATTTTCATAACACCAATCGGATAACATTCAACAAGCGTCATCGGAACTATTGATTCCTGACAAAGTACAAGAACGTCAAGCGGGTCATTATCCGCCGCATACGTTCTCGGAATAAATCCGTAGTTTGCAGGATAGTGAGTTGATGTGTAAAGTACGCGGTCAAGGCGCAAAAGTCCTGTTTCCTTATCCATTTCATACTTGTTTTTAACGCCTTTCGGAATTTCGATTACCGCCATAAATTTTTCAGGTGAAATTCTTCTTGGGTTAATATCGTGCCAAATGTTAGACATACCTTATCTCTCCTTTTTATCATTTTTTAGACTGTATTATAACAGTTTTTGTTTCTTGGTCCCATTCAACGGTACAATCAAGCGATTCGCTTACCGCTCTTAAAGGTACCATTGTTTTATCATTCATAAGTTGCGCAGGCTCGTTAAGTTCCGGTTGTTTTTCGCCGTTCACATAAAATTCCTTGCTGTTTATTGTCATTGTTATAGTTTTATCTGCCGTTTTTGCAATGATTTGTTGCACACCGTTTTCATCAACCCATTCAACTTCTGCATTCAATGCTTCGAAAATCGTACGCATAGGCACAAGTGTAGAGTCATTTTTTATAACAGGATCTTGCGTCGGGAACTGCAAAGTCTGACCGTCAAGAACTACAGTCACAATATCAGGCTTTTTGCTAAGCTCGCTCAAACTGCTGTAATCTTCAAACAGTACAACAGGCTTTTCGTCAAATCTTACACCCTTTGCACGAATATAACTTTTCTGACTTGCATTGCTTTCAATATGAGAAATTCTGAAATCATCTTGATCCTTTAAATTATCTCTGTTTGAAATTTGATTTTGAGTTAAATTATCCGTATTGTTTTTATCGTCACCAAACCACATTCTGTCATATGACGCAACGAATGCATCCGGGATATTGCTTTCTGTCAAAGCCGCTCTTGCCGCCGCAACCGAATCCTTATAATTATCGGGATTCATAACAGTCTGCAATCCCTCACCCAACGTATATGAATAATATGTTTTACCGTTTGCCCAAACATTTTCTTCACGGCCGTCCTCATTTACAGTCTTTTCGATTTTTACTTTCGGCTGTAATTCGTCCGTATCGGGATCAAGCATATACATTTGAAGAAGATATGTCGTATCAACACTGCTGAACGTTTCAACACCTATATATTTCTTATTTCCAACAGGGATAGTAAAAACGTTTGCATAAGAATTACCGTAATTTGCAATTAAATCGGTATCTATCGAGCCAAGGAACGTAACACCGTTTTCGCTGCCTTGATAAACCGATACACCGCTGCTCTCAACAGTAATAAGTTCATTGTCAAAGTCCATATCTATATCATCGTAAAATGCAGAGATAAGTCCCGAAAAATAATTATTTACATTGTCATATTCATTTTCGTGACCGGCAAATGACGCCGCAAAATCACAATAACCGACCTGAGGGCCAATCACTGTCGAAATAAACTTATTATAAGCATATATGTTATCTTTTGCAAATGCACTTGTGCCTAAAAGCATTGCACCTGCAAGTACCGCACTGACCGTTTTTTTTAATTTCATAATTAAACTACCCCTTCTTCGGGACATTTATCACAATCCCGACTTTAAATCTTTTATTTTTTCACGAAGATTATTAATTCTTTCTTCTACACTCTCACCGGTTGCAATAGACTTAACGATTGCACTGCCGACAATAGCACCGTCGAAATATTTTGTAAGTTCCTTAACCTGCCTGCCGTTTGAAACACCAAATCCCACGCAAGCCGGAACGTCAGTATATTTCTTTATTGTTCCCACAAATTCATCAAAATTTGTGACAAATGATGATTTCTCACCCGTAACGCCGAGTGAAGAAATACAATACAAAAATCCTTTTGCGTCTTTCGCAATATTTTTAATTCTGTCTTTTGAAGTCGGTGATACAAGGCTTATCTGATATACACCGTATTTTTCGGTATATTCCTTGATTTCATCGCTTTCTTCATAAGGCAAATCGGGAATAATAAGTCCGTCAACGCCTGTTTCCTGACAACGTTTAAAGAATTTTTCAATTCCGTATTGTACCATTACATTATAGTAAAGCAAAAATACCATAGGTACTTCCACATTATTTCTGATTTTTCGGACAAGTTCAAACACCTTGAAAATATCCACGCCTTGCGCCAAAGCTCTTTCATCGGCACGCTGAATTACAGGACCGTCCGCCGCAGGATCCGAAAAAGGTACACCCAATTCAACAAGGTCAACGCCCTCCTCCTGCATTGTGTATATAGCCTTTTCACTCACTTCCAGGTTAGGGTCGCCTACCGTCAAAAATGTAATAAGTGCCTTTCTGCCGTCTGCTTTCACCTTAGCAAATCTCTCGTCTATTCTATTCATTCTCATAACTCCTCACTGTCTCTATAAATTTCTTTATCTTCTGTTCATCTTTAAAACCGTCCGTTTCAACCGAAGAAGAAATATCCACTCCGACAGGCTTAAAAATATCAATACCCTCTATAACATTTTCGGTTTTAATTCCTCCGGCAAGCATAATCGGCTTATCGGTCTTTATACTACCGCTGCCGTGCCAGTCAAAAGTTTGACCGCTGCCACCGTACTCTTTATCAGTATACTTGTCTAAAAGCAGTCTGTCAACCCCTTTTACATCATAAATATCTTCTCCGTCACGCACTCTTACAGCTTTCCAAATTTTGCATTTGCAATCAAGGTTTGAAATATACTCATCGTTTTCATCTCCGTGAAGCTGAACAACGTCAAGCTTTGCTACCTGTACCGCCTCATTTATCTTTTCATATGTTGCATTGACGAACACACCGACTTTTTTTATATCCTTATCAAGATTTTTCGTGATTTCAGCGACCGTTTCGGGTGTGACTTCACGTTTGCTTTTTGCGAATATAAAACCGATGTAATCGGGTTTGTACTTATTAATTATATCTATATCTTCCTTACGGCGAATACCGCATATTTTAATTTCCATATCTCAAATTATCAACAGCTTTTTTTATATCCTTTTCACGCATAAACGCCTCACCGATAAGTGCAGCGTCAAACTTTAATCCTCTCAGATATTCAAAGTCACTGTGTTTCCTTATCGCACTTTCCGCAACCTTTACTTTACCGTCGGGTATCAGCGGTAAAAGTCTTTCGCACGTCGTTATATCCTCGTCAAACGTCTGAAGATTTCTGTTGTTTACGCCTATTATCCTGCCGTATTCAACCGCTCTTTTGACTTCTTCTTCGTTGTGCGTTTCAACAAGCACATCAAGTCCGATACTGTCTGCCAAAGCGTGAAACTTCTTGTATTCCGCGTCGGTAAGTGCCGCCATTATAAGCAAAATTGCGTCCGCACCGTACAGTTTAGCCTCATATATCTGATACTCGTCAACCGTAAAATCCTTGCGAAGTACGGGAATGCTGAATTTACTTTTAATATCCTTAACAAATTCTATATTGCCTTTAAAATATTCAGGCTCGGTAAGTACCGACATTGCTTGAATATTGCATTTGTCATATTCTTCGGCAATCTTCATATGGTCAAAATCTCCGCGTATGAGTCCCTTTGACGGCGACGCTTTTTTTATTTCCGCAATAATTGAAACATCGTCAATCGACATAAGTCCGTTTTTGAAATTCGGTGCTTTAAGTTCCGCTTTATCCAAAGCCTTTAAAAGCCCGCTTGGGCTTAAATTTTCTTTCGCCTTCGCTACTCTGATTTTCGTAGATGCAATAATTTTATCAAGTATCATATCAAATTCCGCAGCCTTTCTTCTTAATTAAATTTCCTAGTTTCAGCCACAAATTCGTTTACTTTATCCATAACCTTACCGCTGTCAATAGTCTGTTTTGCGATTTCGACAGCCTCTTTGTATGAATCTGCTTTACCGCCGATATATATACCTGCCGCACTGTTAAGAACGATAATATCGCGTCTTGCACTCTTTTCGCCGTTAAAAATACTTTTTGCGATTTCGGCATTTTCCTTACCGTCACCGCCGGTAATATCGCTTGCAGCCGCATATTCGATACCGTAATCGTGCGGATCGATTTCATACACGACAATCTTACCGTCAATAATTTCGTTTACCAATGTTTTACCCGTAACTGTAATTTCGTCCATACCGTCACTGCCGCAAACAATCATAGCGCGTTTAACGCCCATTTCACTCATTACCTTAGCAAAAACGCTGACTTTTTCAGGTGAGAAAACACCTATAACCTGTCTTGATGCATTTGACGGATTTGAAAGCGGACCAAGCATATTGAATATAGTTCTGATACCGATTTCTTTTCTGATAGGTCCTACATTTTTCATTGCCTTATGGAACTTCATAGCATTCATAAAGCCCATACCTGTTTCATTTATACATTGCTCAACCTGTTTCGGTTCAAGCATAATGTTTGCACCGAGTGCCTCAAGCAAATCGGACGCACCGCTCTTTGAAGATGCGGCTCTGTTACCGTGCTTTGCTACAGTCACACCTGCCGCCGCACAAACAAACATTGATGTTGTCGATATGTTAAACGAATTAGCACCGTCACCGCCCGTTCCGACAAAGTCTATGTACTCATCAGTATCAAGCTTGACGCTGCCGCCCTTTGACTTCATCATTTCCGTACAGCCGACAATCTCGTCTACCGTTTCGCCTTTCATGCGAAGTGCCGTCAAAAATGCCGACACCAATACAGGTGACGCTGTACCCTCAAGCATCATATCCATTGCTTTTGCAGCCTCTTCACGCGTAAGATTTTGTCCTTCTGTTACTTTTTTTAATAGTTCTTTCATAATTATAGTCCTCCTCTAATCTCAAGCAAAATGTAAAAGAAAAGCCCGTTTTTGACCAAAACGAGCATAATATTCCTATAAAATATAAAACATCTTTTTAATTTTGCTCATCTCGTCTAATCTAAATTTATTATAGCATAGCATAACAAAAAATGCAATACCGGAAAATCGAATTTTCTACATTATTTTTTTCAATTTCCCCTTGTAATATTTGTTTAAATATTGTATAATAAATGTATTAATGAAACAGGGGTGAAAAACTTAATGAAAAGTTTCGATATAAAAACACTGCCTTTTCCGGGGTTTCCCACGGATATGCAGGCGGTTTTTATGAGCATACTTGCTACGGCAAAAGGAACGGGAATTGTTACGGAAACGAGCGGTATGCTACAGATGATTACATATCGTTTAAACGACGGTTATACTGAATTTGACGTATTTTCAGACGTTGTTCCGGACCCACCGATTGAAAAGATTTCTCTTGGTGTTAAGGCAATGCTTGACTATGATCCTGACGTTGTTATCGCAATCGGCGGCGGCAGTGCTATCGACAGTGCAAAATCAATTCGTGAATTTGCAACAAGAGCATCTCAAAAAGAAGTTGCACTTATCGCTATTCCTACAACTTCCGGTACAGGCAGTGAAGTTACAAGTTTTGCCGTTGTATCCGATCCGGCAAATGATATAAAATATCCGCTTGTATCAGACAGTATGTTGCCGACAGAGGCTATTTTGGACGCCGACCTTGTAAAGAGTGTTCCGGCAAACGTAACAGCCGACACAGGTATGGATGTACTTACTCACGCAATCGAAGCATATGTAAGTATCAACAACAACGAATTTTCAGCCGCACTTGCAGAAAAGTCAATCGAGATATGCGGTACTTTCCTACTTCGTTCATATCTTGACAATAACGATACACACGCAAGAAAGAAAATGCACGTTGCGTCATGTCTTGCAGGTCTTGCATTTAACAGTGCATCACTTGGTCTTAACCACGGTATTGCTCACGCAATCGGTGCTAAGTTCCACATTCCGCACGGCAGAGCCAATGCAATGTTACTTCCTCACGTTATCGAATACAACTCAGGAATTAACAAACATTCAAGAAGTCAAAGCCACTATCCTAAGTGCGTTGAAAAATATGTCAACGTTGCTAAACTTCTTGGTGTAAATAACTTCAATGAAATCACAACAGTTCGCGCTCTTGTAAGCTGGATTCAGTTTATGTTAAAGGAAATGAACGTTCCTGTTTCGGTTTCACAATGCGGTGTTGACAGAACAGAATACTTCAATGCAATCGACTCAATGGCTGAAAAAGCTCTTGCAGACGCTTGTACAGCAACAAATCCTCGCGTACCTACGAAGGAAGAAGTTGTTCAAATTCTTGAACATTTATACGAATAATATTATAAATACAACAAATTCGGGCGTGCTTTTTAACACGCCTATTTTTGTAAAAACTATTATATTGGGAGGATTTTCGTATGAATCAAATTAATCGAAAAAGCAAAATATCCTCGTTTTTTGAACTGCTTTCTTCACATTGTGAATATATTATGACTTTCGCTTTGGGATTGCTTATGATTGTTCAACGATTTTTGAGCGGAGTATACAAGCCTGTTATGGATGACTGGTTTCTGTACGGTGATTTGTATAAAGGTATATCAAACCGACTTACAAACTTTTCAATTCCGAATGAAAAGTTTGCAATACGCCCGCTCGCAGGAGTGTTTGACTGTTTCGTAAACGCACCGTTGTTTAATCATTTGTGGATTGTCGAATTGTTTTTGACATTTTCACTGCTTTTCGGTTCATTTCTGATTATAAAAGCACTTCGCAGAAACAATTTTGCAAGCGGCGGATTTTTCTTGTGCCTTGTGTGCCTTTTTCCTGTCGGACTTGAGGCTACTTATTGGATTGCCGCCGCAACAAGAGTTGCATATTCACTGCTGTTTATAGGTTGTGCCACACTTTCGCTTGATTACTGTTATAAATCGGATAAAGTGAAATTTTTAGTTATGTTTGCCGTATTCGGTATGCTCAGTGTATGTTTTTACGAACCGGCAATAGTGGTTTATATCATACTTACGCTTTTCATTGTTTGGAACAACTATAAGAATAAAAAAGATTTGCTTCCGCTTGCAATAATGGCGGCACATATAGCAATTATCGGAATTTACTACATTTTAAATTCCGGTTCCGGCGAAATAGAATCGCGAGGCGGTTTCCTTGAAACAGATATATTGGAGCATACCGCACTCGTTACCGATTATACGAAAAATATATTCACCGATTTTACAAATTCAATATTCAAAAACGGTTACGATAAAGGTATTATTATCGTTTTCGGCGGTCATAAATTTATAAAAATATTACTTATCGCAATATTTTCGATTATATTCGGTGTATTTTCGGCTGTATGTATTAAAAAGCGTAAATTTTCTTGGAAAATACTTGTGCTTGGAATTGTGATGTTTTTTGGCGGACTTTCGCTAAACTACATTCTCGGTTCTGACAGAATACCGTTAAGACTTGTATTTTTCGCATATCTCGGAATAGGCATAGTAATTGATGAACTTATAGTTCTTTTACCGCTATCGTTTAGCAGAATTTTATGTGCGGTTTT
>ERZ837380.5032-NODE-5032-length-10511-cov-2.380356_pt1 | contig 10511 bp, 10 predicted proteins | sample MGYA00519685_ERZ837380 | MGnify/ENA primary metagenome ERZ837380 (study PRJEB31850, sample SAMEA3708817) | human gut metagenome | biome: human gut; feature: human-associated habitat; material: faeces | place: China | collected 2014 ...
CGTTTGGTGGAAACAGCGCCCGACGGGGAATTAGCTGGTGCCGGGCGCTCTTCGGACTAGTCCGCCTCTTCGCTTAAATCGACGATGTCGTAGGTGATTTGGTATTCGCTTTCAATGTAGTTGAAGAAGTCGCCCGGGCTCATCACGGGTACGTGAGCCTGGGCGAATCCCTTTTCGTCGCGCGTGAGCAGAAAGTCGGCCTTTACCTTCTCGGCGCACACGTCAACCAGGCAGTCTTCGAAATCAGCCCATCGCCGGCTCGTCGCTCGGTGAATGTCAGCGCTGTCGACGGAGCAGATTTCCAACCATTGGTAGCTTTCTTCGAAGGCGCTCTGCACATAATCGCTGCTATAGGTCTTATGGAGTACGTAGAACACGTCGGTGAACGATTTCGCTGAGACCCACAGTTCGACATCGCCGAATTCCTTCATCACCAGCAGTTTCTGGGCGATGTCGCCCTCGGGAGATTGCTGTGTGTAAAGGTCTATGAGCACGTTGGTGTCAAGCAAAACGCGCATAGCGCTCATCCCTTGCGGCATTGAGTTGACGTGAGAATGGCTCGTCTGTGGCGGACGGCCCGACGTACATGGCCTTGAGGGAGCGGCGCACCTTCTCTTTCTGCTCGTCGGTCAGCTCGCGCTTCGCGCCCCGCATCCCCTCGAGAGGATCATGGGGCTTGGGCAGCTCGTGCTCCGCGAGAACGAACTGGTAGGCGGCGTTGATAAGCTGGGTTGGTGTTGAGCCGATGTCATGCAAAATGCCATTGCCCCGCTCTTACAAGGCGATGGGCACACGGGCCGAGACGATAGCGTCCATAACGGCCTCCTTCCTTTCCGTCACTATAGTGTAATACTGTCGAACAAGCAAGTGGCAGATTGGATAGGCGAAATCTTCGTTGAAAACCAAATAACGAACTTTTGTGCTAAAAGGGCTTTTCATTGGGCTTGTATTACATTACAATGCGAACAAATATTCGGTTTTGAGAGCGAAAGGCCTGGTGAGAGCATGGGAGAGGTTGTTGGACGCAAAAAGAAGGCTGTGGTGGCAGGAGCGCTGGCGCTTACCTTGGGTGCCGGCCTGGGGCTTGGCGCCGTAGCTTGGGGGAGCGAGGGATCCGTGCCCGAAGGGGGCGTACAGTCTGGGGATGTCTGGGGGCCGCTGGTGGGCAAGAAGTTGGAAGAGAAAGCGGGGGCCTTGGCCCGTTCCCATCGCGCCGAAGTGCAGCGGGCGCTCGCGGCCTATAGGGCTTCGGAAGCGGTAGAGCGGGAAGCTGCCACGGAAGCAGGGGAGCAAACGCCGGCCGAAGCCGCCGGGGCGCAGGACGCTCATCTTTCTGCCGAGGGCCCAGGTGCCTCATCGGGCGAGGCTGCGGGTGCGTGTTCGGAAGAGGCGGATCGGGCGGACGAGCAGCGCGGCGGCCAGGAGGCGTCGAAGGGGTCCGGAAGTGCGGCGGAAGGCGGGGGACTCGCCTCTCAGCCGAGTGCACCTGGGTCCGGGCCCTCGGAAGGGGCATCGGCAGAAGGCGGCTCTGCTGCTTCCGGGGAGGTGCCATCCGACGAGGGTTCGGGCGCTGCCGACTCGATCGCCCCCGGCACGCTGGTGGTGGGCGGTACCGCCATTCCCTACCGCGATGTGCGCGGCGGCGCGACGCCGAGTTCCGGAGGCGGCCTTTGGCTGGGGTCGGATGCGGTGGACGACGGCAGCTGGGGCTATTTCGTCGGGCACAATCCCGGCTCGTTCGCGCCGGTGCGCTCACTGTCCTCGGGCGATGCTGTCGTTGTGTGCGACCGGTCGGGGGCGCAGCGTGCCTATACGGTAAGGGAGGTGTTTCAAGTGGAGGAGACGGCCACGTGGAAGACCATCGCCTCGCGGGTGACCGGCTACGGCGAGTCGGTGGTGCTGCAAACCTGCGCGGGCGACGGCATGAACGTCATCGCCGTTGCGGCCTAGAGTCGAGCGACTTCCCGGCACGTGCCGGTCTGGAAAGAAAGGCTCGGAAGCTCTTGGGCCTCCGAGCCGGATCCATACTTTGTGGAAAGGCGGTGATGGCTTATTCGTCGTCCTCGTCGTCGTGGCCGTGGTCGTGCTCGGAGATGTCGCTCACGGGCTTCTCCAGGCCCTCGATGACGATGCCGTTCTTCTCGGCGTAGTCCCACAGCGCCGCGTGGATGGCCTCCTCGGCCAGAAGCGAGCAGTGCACCTTCACCGGGGGCAGCCCGTCCAGGGCCTCCATGACGGCCTTGTTCGTGACCTTAAGGGCCTCCTGCACCGTCTTGCCCTTCACGAGCACGGTCGCCATAGAGCTCGTGGCGATGGCGGCACCGCAGCCGAAGGTCTTGAACTTCGCGTCCTGAATGACATTGTTCTCGTCGATGTCGAGGTACACGCGCATGATGTCGCCGCACACCGCGTTGCCCACGGTGCCGCAGCCGCTCGCATTCTCGATCTCGCCGACGTTCTGGGGGTTGGTGAAGTGCTCCATCACTTTGTCGGAGTAGTTCATAGCCATGGGGGATTCTCTCTTTCTTTTGGTGGGGAGGATGCTGAAGGAGGTGACGGGTGGTGCTAGTTTGCGTAGGGGAAGCCGTCGGCCTTGAAGCGCTCGATAACCGATTCCACCTTGCCCTGCTGGAAATCCTCGTACAGGGGGCTCATCATGCGCAGGTTCTGCAGCGTCGCCTTAAGCGAGTCCACGGCGAAGTCGACGTCTTCCAGGGTGGTGTCGCGGCCGAGCGTCAGGCGCAGCGATCCGTGGGCGATCTCGTGGGGAAGGCCGATGGCCAGAAGCACATGGCTCGGATCCAGCGAGCCGGAGGTGCAGGCGCTCCCGGAGGACACGCAGATGCCCCGGGCGGCCAGCTGCAACAACATGCCCTCGCCCTCGATGAACTCGAAGGAGAAATTCACGTTGTTGGCCAGGCGGCTCTCCCAGCTGCGGTTGAGCTTGGCCGAGGGGATCTCCGCGAGGATGCGCCGGATGGCATGGTCGCGCAGGGCGAGCTGGCGGTTATGCTCGGGGGCAAGCTCGTCGACCGCCAATTCGGCGGCCCGGGCGAAGCCGACGATGCCGGGCACGTTCTCGGTGGAGCCGCGGCGCCCGCGCTCCTGCTGTCCGCCATCGAGGAGGTTTTCAAGCTTCACGCCACGGCGCACGTACAAAAGCCCGACGCCCTTGGGGCCGTAGATCTTGTGGGAAGAGGCCGACAGCATATCGATGCCCAGCTCGTTCACGTCGATGGGCTCGTGGCCGAAGGCCTGCACCGCGTCGGTGTGGAAGACGACGTTCGCTTCGTGGGCAGCCGCCGCCAGCTGGCGAACAGGCTCGATGGTGCCGATCTCGTTGTTGGCGAACATGATGGAGGCCAGGATGGTGTCCGGGCGGATGGCCGCCTTGAAATCCTCCACGCTCACGAGGCCGTGCTCGTCCACGGGCAGGTAGGTCACCTCGAAGCCCTCGCGCTCCAACGCCTGGCAGGTGTGCAGCACGGCGTGGTGCTCAATGGCGCTCGTGATGATGTGGCGCCCTTTGGCGGCGTTGGCCCGGGCGAAGCCCTTGATAGCCCAGTTGTCCGATTCGGTGCCCCCGCTCGTGAAGAAGATCTCGCGCGGGGCGGCGCCAATGAGGCCGGCCAGGCTCTCGCGGGCTGCGGCCACGGCGTCGGAGGCCTCCTGGCCCAAGGGGTAAATAGAGGAGGGATTGCCGAAATGCTCGGTGAAGTAGGGGGTCATGGCCTCCACCACTTCGGGACGGACGGGCGTCGTGGACGCATGGTCAAGGTAGATCTGCCTCATGGTGCTCCTGCTTCCGCGTCTGGGATGGGAACGCCCGGCGGGGCTCGGAACCGCCGCCGTGCGCCTCCATCTAAGTCTAGTAATTTGCTAGAGTTTAATATAAGCCGCTTGCGGAGATTGTCAAGAACCTCTTATGATTGTTACCATATTCACGACGATTTCCCAGAAAGGCGACCCGGTGAAGATTTCGACGAAGACCCGCTACGGCATGCGTTTCATGATCGATCTGGCCCAAAGTCAGGGGGAGGGCCGGGTGGCCCTGAAGGATATCGCCGACCGCCAGGGCCTTTCCAAGAAGTATCTCGAGCAGGTCGTCGCGCCTCTCGCCAGCGCGGGTTTGCTCGACGTGACGCGCGGGAACCAGGGCGGCTACCGTCTTTCCCGCGATGCAAGTGCCATCACGCTGGCCGACATCGTCGCCGCCTCCGAGGACGGCTTGGAGTTGCTCGACTGCATGGGGTCGCTCTCTGCCTGCGAGCGCGCCGAGGACTGCCCGTCTCGTCGCGTGTGGGGCGGCCTTCAAGCGGCGATCGGCGATTATCTCTCCGGGCTCACCCTCGCCGACGTCGCCTCTTCCGCCGCCGCTGCCAACTTGTAATCTACCACCAGACCTCTTTCGCGTATCATGTGTAATTACCTGTGCCGCGACGAGAGAGGACGCTGTGGAAGACGAGGGGAAAAGTACTGGCTCTCCATAGCTGCTTTCGTCCTCGTGTTCATCGCGGTCGTCGTCACGCTGTCCACCTTCATGCAGCAGACGAGCAACCGCATCGTCGCCCAGGCGAACCAGTACGTCTCCGATGCCACGGCCCAATCCTGCGTGCTGGTCTCCACCCTCATGGAGAACACGCAGAAAGACATCGAGACTATCGCCGCCCTTGCCTCGGAGTCGGCGGATGTGACCGACATCGTCACCAGCGAGGAATGGCTCATCAGCGTGGAGGAGACCTCGCCTTTCGACACCATCGACTTCGTTGATGTCGACGGCATGCAGCACTCGCCCCAGCACGAGCCGGTGAACGTGTCGGATCGCTCTTACTTCAAGCGGGCCATGGCGGGCGAATCTGGCATCGAGGCCGTATTCAACACCCGCATGACCCATGAGAACCTCGTGTACTTCTTCGCACCGGTTCGCGAGGGTGCGGACGGTCCGGTCGTGGGCTTACTTCTGGCCCACTACAGCGAGAACCGGCTCGCCGGTCTTCTGTCGGGCGATTTCTTCGGCTACGCGTCCCAGGTGATGCTGTGCTTGCCTACCGGGGAGGTGGTGGCCGCCACGGATTCCTCCTATGTTGGCAGGAACCTTATCCAAGAGGCGCAGGCCGACCCCTCTGCCACCTCCGGCGCCCGCGATCTGGAGCGCGCTTTTGCCAATCACGAGACGGTCACGTACAGCTACAAGGCTGAGCGCGGCACGGGCTCGGTGTGCATCCGCGAGGTGCCGGGTCTCGGCTGGATGATGCTGGAGACGTTCCCGGCCGCCGCTACCGAACAGATGATCAACGAGGCCAATGAAGGCGGTTGGAACGCCCTGTTCGTCATCGTGGTGGTATTCGTCCTGGTCATTGCCGGCATTATCTTCTACAACAACCGCCGCCACCGCTCGCTCACCCGCTCGATGCGCGATCGGGAGGACGTGCAGCGTGGGGTGGCCAAGCTGACCGAGCGGCTGGTGCTCATGGATTTGGATGCCGATCGGTTCCGCTACATGAGCGGCCCGGTCACGCCGAGCGACCCCTACGAGTTGGAAGGCTCCTACACCGCCATGATAGAGCGCCTGCAGGGCCTGGTCGTGGGCGACGAGGCCAAGGCGGAGGTGGCCAAGCTCTACGACAAGCACACGATCATCGATCTCATGCCGCCCGGCTCCGACGAGATCCGCTTCGAGTACCAGATGAATCGCGGGGGAGACGTCAAATGGAGGACATCAACCTCATCTGCGTGCAGCGCGACGCGGCGGGGATGCCGACGCGGCTTCTCTACACGACCCAGGACGTCACGGCGCTCAAGCAGCGCGAGAAGCAGCTCCAGCTGGCCATGGAGGACTCCTATCGCGCGGCGGTTGCCGCCAACAACGCCAAGAGCGACTTCCTCTCGCGCATGAGCCACGATATCCGCACGCCGATGAACGCCATCATCGGCATGACGGAGCTCGCGCGCATGAACGAGGGGCATCCGGAGAAAGTGGACGACTGCCTGGCGAAGATCACGCTGTCGAGCAACCATTTGCTCGCGCTGATCAACGAGGTACTCGATCTCTCCATGATCGAGAACGGGCGCCTGGTGCTGACCGTGGGAGAGGTGGATCTGCGAGCGTTGGCTCTCGAGATGGAGACGATGTTCTCGCAGCGCTGCGAAGAATCGGGCATCGCCTTCGCGATTGAATTCGAAGGGCTCGCCCATCCGCTGGTAGAGGGCGACGGGCTTCGCTTGCAGCAGGTGTTCATGAACATGCTCGGCAATGCGGTGAAGTTCACGCCGGCGGGCGGCTCGGTGTCGCTGCGGGTTGTCGAGCACGCCTCTCGCGTCGAGGGGACGAGCGACTACGAGTTCGTCTTCGCCGACACCGGCTGCGGCATGGCGCCGGAGTTTCTGGCGCACGTCTTCGAGCCCTTCGCGCGCGAGCACGACTCGCGCACCGAGTCCGTGGAGGGCACGGGGCTGGGGCTTTCCATCGCCCAGTCCGTCGTCTCGCTGATGGGCGGCACGATTGATGTGAAAAGCGAGCCGGGTCGCGGCACGGTGTTCACGGTGCGGGTGAGCATGCGCTATGTGGAAAGGGATGCGAAAGGCGTCCTTGGGGAAAGCGACGACGCCGACGATGCGCGCGATGCTTCGCAGGGGGATGCGCCCGCGCCGAGGGGCGCCGACTTGAGCGGCGTGCGCGTGCTGCTTGTGGAGGACAACGAGCTTAACAGCGAGATCGCCGTGGCGCTGCTGGAGTCCCTCGGCGCAGCGGCCGAGACGGCGGCCAACGGCCAGGAGGCCCTCGATGCGCTGGATGCGAGCGAGCCGGGGCATTTCGACGTGGTGCTCATGGATATCCAGATGCCTGTCATGAACGGTCTGGAGGCCACGCACCGCATCCGCGAGAGCGCGCGGGATGATTTGCGCGCATTGCCCATTGTCGTGCTCTCGGCCAATGCGTTCACCGAAGATGTTCAGGAATCGAAGCGCGCTGGAGCCGACGACCATCTCTCCAAGCCCATCAGCATAAAGGACCTGGCGGCCACGCTGGGCGGAATCCTCGGACGCGCCTGATCCTTGCGGCGCTTGCGTCCCCCGCCACCTTTGCTGCCCTGGCGTTCCTTACGGCCCCGCGTCATCACGCGCCTACGGCGCAGCGCGGAGTCGAAGGATCGTGCGGCCCTTCCCTGTGTTAAGATAGCCTGCACGCAACAACCCTAAAGGGGAGCGGCGGTGTCATCGGCCGCCTGCGCCCGGAAAAGGAGTCTTACCCGCTATGCCTAAGGGAACCTTCGGCGTCACCACGCCCATCTACTACATCAACGCCGCGCCGCATCTGGGTACCGCCTACACCACGGTGGCCGCCGACACCATCGCTCGCTACGAGCGCATGAACGGCTACGACGTGTCGTTCGTCACCGGCACCGACGAGCACGGCCAGAAGATCGCCGAGACTGCTGAGAAGAACGGCATGACCCCGCAAGCCTGGTGCGACTCGCTGGCCCCGGCCTTCACCGATGCGTGGAAGACGCTGGATATCGACTACACCAACTTCGTGCGCACCACCGAGGATCGCCAGACCCGTGCCGTGCAGAAGTTCTGGGGCGATTTGTACGAGAAGGGCTGGCTGTACAAGAGCGCCTACGAGGGCTGGTACTGCGTGCACGAGGAGACCTACTACGCCGAGAGCGATCTGGAGAAGAACGAGGACGGCGAGTTCGTGTGCCCCGACTGCAAGCGCCCGGTGCGCTACGAGTCCTCGGGCGAGGAGAACTGGTTCTTCAAGCTCTCCGAGTTCCAGGACAAGCTCCTCGCCTTCTACGACGAGCACCGCGACTTCATCCGGCCGGTCAGCCGTCGCAACGAGATCGTCTCCTTCGTGAAGGGCGGCTTGCAGGATCTGTCCATCTCCCGCTCCAGCTTCGACTGGGGCATCCCCGTGCCGTGGGATGAGGGCCACGTGTTCTACGTGTGGGCCGACGCGCTCATCGCGTACCTCACGGGCATCGGCTACGGCGACCCCGAGCGCACATCCGAGTTCGATCGCCGCTGGCCCATTCAGTATCATTTCGTGGGCAAGGACATCACGCGCTTCCACTGCGTCATCTGGCCGGCCATGCTCATGGCCGCCGGCATGCCCATCACGCACACGGTGTTCGGCCACGGTTTTCTGCTCACCAAGGGCGAGAAGATGTCGAAGTCGAAGGGCAATGGTCTTATGCCGGCCGACCTCGTGCGCGTGTTCGGCGTGGACGCCTACCGCTACTACTTCATGAGCGACGTGCAGTTCGGCGCCGACGGCTCCATCTCCATGGAGCGCATGGTGCAGGTGTACAACGCTGACTTGGCCAATACCTGGGGCAACCTCGTCTCTCGCGTGACGAACATGACCACGAAGTACTTCGAGGGCCGCGTGCCCGAGGCGCCCGCCGGTTCCGAGGACAACCCGCTGCGCGAGATCGCCGATGGGCTGTACGCGGAATACGACGCCTGCATGGCCGAGGTGGACTTCACCGGGGCCGCGGCGGCCGTGCAAAAGCTGGCGAGCCGCGTGAACCTGTACGTGGAGGAGAGCGCCCCCTGGACGTTGGCGAAGGATCCCGCGCGTGCCGATGAGCTGGCCGGGGTCATCTACAACTGCCTGGAGGCCATCCGCATCATCGCCCTGTACATGGCACCGTTCATGCCGAACACCTCGGCCGAGGTGTTCCGTCGCCTGGGTCTGGGAGAGATCGCCGGCGTCACCGACATCCAGGAGGCCACGGCCTGGGGCCAGTTGCCCGCCAGCGTCGCCGTGGAGGTGGGCGACCCCCTCTTCCCGCGCCTGGACGTGGATAACCTTCCTGAACTATAGTGAAATTGAAACGGTAATACGTGTATTTGTTTGCTATAATGGAGATGCACTAGCAAAGTCCAACTGCGGGCGGCGCTTCGAGAGATTGGAGAGTCGCCTATGTTTGAGAACGTTCTTTTCGCCGCCGCCGCGGTCGCTACCATAGCGGGCTTCATTTTGGAGGTCTGGAGGGAAATGAAATCGAGCAAGCAGGAGGATGGCGAGGGGAGAAACAGAAAAGACCAGCGGTAACTGGTCTTTTCTGAATCAAAACAACCCGCGCCGCCCGCCAGAGTTTACAGCTTCGGGCTTTGCTGGTGCTTCCATTATAGCAGCCCTGTTTAGGAGATGCTAGAAGGAATCATGAGAGAGCAAGATCCTGCGTTTTACGATGCGCTGTTCCGTCAGAAGCGCAAGGGCGGGAAGTGGCGCGTGATGCCCTCGCCGGTGCTGGAAGGGCCCGTGGCCGATACCCATGCGCACTTGCAGATGCTCGCTGACCCGGCCTGCGAGCTGGCCCGCGCCGGCGCCCACGGCGTCGCCTTCGTGGAGACCATCGTCGATCCGGCCGAGGACGGCTTCGCCACCTTCGAGATGCTGCCCCTCTGGCTCATGGAAGCCGCGCGCGATCTGAAGGTCATGGAAGAAGAGGACGACGGGGCGGCTGGCATTGTCGCTGCCCCGGCGGTGCCCCATGTGCGCATCGCGGCCGGCGTGCACCCGCACAACGCCAAGGACTGGACGCCGGAGCTTAAGGCCGCCCTGCGCGAGCGTCTGCGCGACCGCCGCGTGAGCGCGGTGGGGGAGATCGGGCTCGACTACCACTACGACTTGTCGCCGCACGATGTGCAGCAAGACGTCTTCCGCGCCCAGATCCGTTTGGCCAAGGAAGCGGGGCTGCCCATCGCGCTGCATATGCGCGAGGCCCACGACGACGGCTTCGCCATTCTGGAAGAGGAGGGCTTCCCCGAGGCGGGGACTCTTCTGCACTGCTTCAACCTGGACGCAGCGGAGGTGGCGCGTTGGGTGGAGGCCGGCTGCTACATCGCCTTCGGGGGGCCGCTCACCTTCAAGAAGGCTGATGAGGTGCGCGAGGCCGCCGCACTGGTGCCGGCTGACCGCCTGCTCACCGAGACGGACTCGCCCTATATGACCCCCGAGCCTGTGCGCGGTACCGACTGCGGCCCGGCCCACACCATCTATACCGCTAACGTGCTCTGCGAGGTTCGCGGCGCCGACACCCCTGAGGCCCGCGCCGCCCTGCTCGCCCAACTCTACGAAAACGCCCAGCACCTTCTTAACCGCAAGCCCACCTGTTGGCAGAGGATAGGCGCTTAATCGAGAGGCTTGGCTGATCCCGCTCAATAGTTCGGCGCGCCGCGCTTCAGCATCCCAAATGGGAAGATTCTGAGAGAAACTGAGAAATCTTCCCATTTGGTACTATAATACCCTTTGTCGCTGAAATAGTACGAAATGGGAAGATTATGCATTCGGATGCGCAGATAACGTTTGGCCAGGGAAAGCCTCGCAACCCACGAGGGAAAATCCGCGATGCCGAAGATTTGGGCCAGGCTATTCGGAAGCGCCGCAAGAAACTGGGCCTGACGCAGGTGCAACTTGCCGATGCCTGCCAGTGCTCCCCTCGCTTCATCGGTGAGCTGGAGCGCGGAGTGGCGGGCGGTAACATCAAGCAAGTGCT